>Ga0255044_10000288_pt1 | contig 10443 bp, 10 predicted proteins | sample BC1_12_21_MG_FD_183651 | JGI IMG/M metagenome (GOLD analysis project Ga0255044, IMG submission 183651) | Seawater microbial communities from Strait of Georgia, British Columbia, Canada - BC1_12_21 | ecosystem: Environmental > Aquatic > Marine > Strait | place: Canada: British Columbia... | reverse complement strand
TACGGCGGCCGGGAGAGTTTTCCCTACATCTCCTACAAAAAGGTCATGGAAGCCCACTTAAAACCCGATATGCTCAAAGACAAAGTCGTGCTCGTGGGAGTAGCTGCCGCCGGACTCCATGACTTGTGGCCTACTCCCTTCGGACCTGGATATCCTGGGGTGGAAAAACACGCCACTGTCGTCGCCAATATCCTGGACGAGCGTTTCATCCTCCGGCCAGAACTCAGCGGTGTCGCCGAGATTTTCTTCATGCTCCTAGGTGCTCTAACACTCGGAATGATAGCCGGGGGTCGCCGATCATTGATGCTCTGGATTTCTTGTGGCCTTCTGTTTGGGCTGGCTCTTGCAGGGTCTTACTGGAGTTTCACTGCTCACAATCTCTGGTTCAAGCCGCTTTTCTCTGCTCTTCTTATACTTTTCCTGGCACCAGTGCTTCAGGTTTTCAACTTGCGTGCAGCCGCGATTGCGGTCGACAGAACCGAGGAACCCCACCTGGCGGATGTTGAGACCGTTGCTGCCGAGACTTCCGATCTTTTGGTTGGAGAGGAAGTTACGACTGTGGGTCGCTATCAGATTGAAGGCGAGCTGGGCCAAGGCGCCATGGGTGTTGTCTACAAGGCTGTGGATCCCACCATCGGCAGGCCGGTGGCTATCAAGACAATTCGCTTGGACCAGACTCTCGGCTCGAAGCAACTCTCAAACTTGAAAGAGCGGTCGCTGAGGGAGGCCCAGGTAGCTGGGCAACTCTCACACCCCAATATTGTCACCATCTATGATGTGGTGGAACAAGGTGGCAATCTTTTCATCGCCATGGAACTTATTGACGGCCAAGAGCTCAGCAGATTTTGTAGCAAAGACACTCTTCTCAAGCCTCGACAAGCCACCACGATCATTGCCTACATCTGCAATGCTCTTGATTATGCTCATAAACAATCCGTTGTCCATCGGGACATAAAGCCCGGTAATGTCATGCTGCTCGAAGACGGCAAACCCAAGATTATGGATTTCGGGATTACTAAGATGATCTCCTCGGACGCTACCCAGACCGCAGCCATGATGGGCACACCCAGTTACATGTCTCCGGAGCAAATTGATCTTGAGAAGGTGGACGGGCGCTCGGATTTGTTTTCGCTAGGGGCCATGTTCTACGAAATGCTCTGCGGACAGCGGCCCTTCACCGGCCCTAATATCACTGCCATCCTCAAAAAGATTACCACCGAGGATCCCACCCCATTAGAACAAGTCAACCCCAAAATCCATCCAACGCTGGCCGCAGTTGTCATGAAACTCCTGGCCAAAGAGCCAGATGACCGCTACCAGAGTGGTGGTGAAGTAGTTTCAGTTCTCAAGAGCCTCCTAGGGGATCCCTCCATTTGGGAATAAGAGTAAGGGGCCAGGGATCAGGTGTCAGGTGTCAGGCAACTATGCTTACCTCAACGCTGTTGTGCCATTTGGCTTCGCTGTCAATATGCCTGCGGCGTCATTTATGGCAAAGGGCATCCTTCGACGGGCTCAGGACAGGTAGGGCATAGAGCATGGAGTCAAAAGATGGGGTTGGTTTCCCGCTAATTTGGCAAATCTCAGAACTCACTGCCTTCCAGGATGTTCACTATATCTCGTGGGTGGGTCCCAATAGACAGACTGTGGGTATGTAATCCACAGTCTAGAGGGCTAGTCCGGACTTCACATGCTAACGAAGAAAAAAGCGGAGCCGTGACTCCGCAGAGTTGTTTGGAAAATAGATATTTTAGCTCTTCCAGAGTTCGTCTTTGATTTCAATCCTGCGTTGCCCTAAGGCATATTTTAGAAACTTTCTTTCGGCTCTTCTCAAGTCTGTTTCTGAATAATGGTCGAGATTCTCTGGAGTTCTAAACAATTTTCTATATTTCTTCAATAGTAATTGAATGCCGGATTTGTACCTCGATTTTTTGTCCATTACTCTTCCTCAACCTCCCGTCTCAACACTTAAAGTCCTACGAAATAGATGCCTCCAAGGAGCATGTTGGGTAAGAGCTTTAGAGAAGGAACCATTGTTAACCTTGTTCATAATGGCTTCTTAGGTAGTCAAGGATTTGCTGAAAGGCAGCTGTCAGAGCAGATCGTAGTCACTACACGGTCGGCCGGATTGAAGTATCTGCCTCGATGGCTCGATGTATTGCCATTTTTAGCTCCGACAAGTCAAATGATTTGACTACGTAGTAGTCTGCGGCAATAGATTTGGGGTCTTCTTTATATGTGTCGTACGCAGTGCATAAAATGACCGGCAGGTCATGGTGCTGATTACGGATATCCTGCAGAAGTTCTAAGCCGTCGTAGTCCACTAGCCTGATGTCAAGAACAACCGCTTCGGGTTGGAGAGAGTCAATCCTGTTCAGAAGATTATGTCCCGTAGCCACAGTGAAGACCTTGTGACCCTCCTCGGAAAGCTCCACGGTGTAAAGTTGGCGGATGTGCTCCTCATCATCCACCAGAAGGATTCTAGCCATGGTTCCACTTCCTTCCTAATAACGTAGGAGAGGTTTGTTAGGCTCTATTTGAGATTAATCAGTCTCTAAGTGTGCAGGCCCGAGTCTTGGCCAGCAAAAGCAGGGTTTCTTGAAAATGAGAAAGCGAGAACAGTTTTGAGCCTATTTGTTATTCTATAACTAAGTCTTTCATCTCTCAAATGCGGTAAGCCCTGAAAAATGCATTTCAGCTACAGGAGTTATGCACAGAGAGTAACCCTTTAGGAATCAAGGGGAATTTTTTTGACAGCCCTGTAACATATGAAAATATTTCTGTTTTTTTATATTGCATAAGAAATGGAGAAATATCCTTATGATAACCATGATATTTGCAGTCTGACGGTTCAACGATACCTTGGTTTTTCTGCCATTTTCTCTCGATTTCGCACAAAATTACGTTTGTACATTATCCCCCTGTCAGTATGCGAGAGATTTTAGTGATGGGACTGATCCCTTGCGGTGATGCAGGCAGATTATCTCAGGTTGGGGAGTAAAGAATAAGCCATGAACTGATGAAAATACTTCGCAACGCTTACGGACAGCGTATAGGGGCAAGATCGATTACATATAATTGTGAGAAATGTAAACTCAGCTCAATCACTGCTAAAGTGTATATTACATCCCTAATCCACACTCGACTGGATTTCACTTTGGCACAATATTTCGTGGGAGTTAAGACGACAACCTAGGATGAGATTCTGCCCAAGGGGCAGAAGATAGGCTGTATGTTGCTAACTGCGTGGCGACTGGGGTGACGGCAGGTGCTTACCACCTTTTTTGATGAGGATATTGTAAGCCTTCAACCGCCATTGAGGGGGCAGGTTGCGAATGTCGCTGAGTAACTGAACAATTCCCTCGCCTTCCACAAATTCATCATCATAAAGCTTACTCAAGGCGTAATCCAGAATCAGGTCCAAATGGGGTTCCTTTAGATTGACAAACTTGATGCCTGTCCCCTGAACCTGTGTTGCCTGAGATGCACAGGGGCGACTCCACACTGATTCACCTTGAACCTGAATTGAATTTAGGGTTGCGGGCATGAGAAATTCCAAACCCAGCCTTGCCTGAAGCTCAATGGGCTCGGAAGTGGTAATAAATAAACCTCCAGTGCTCATATTGACGGCTTTTGCCATGACGGTTGGCTTACCACCGTATTCACACCGCACTTGGAAGTCGACTGGAATCCGGAGTCCCGCTCTTTTGCTCCGGGCTGTTGCACTTGGGAACATGTCCTGTATGCCCCGATATTATGAAAGTTTATAAACGGGCACATACTGTGCAAAAGTGATACCAACGATTGTCGACAATTAAAATTCAATAATATCAAATCTTTAAGAAATTTGATCCTTTTCAGCCACAGAAGGATTTGGCCAGATCACCAAAAGACAATTGACCAAATGGCCAATTATTGTATGGGCGGGGTTTGTACGCGGTTGGTTCGTTCTATCCTGGGAGTGTCTATCCAGAAACCTAGCTTTCATGTGTCATTCTGAGGAGCAGAGCGACGAAGAATCTCGTAGTTCCATGGTTCGCAAGAGATTCTTCGCGGAGTTTATCCTGAGTTAATCGAAGGGCTCAGAATGACAATCCATCGTTTCCGGATGGTAACTAGTCAAAGAGGACGCTGAGGACATCTTGCAGTGATTTCACACCTATCATTTCACAGGATTGAACCGTTGGCAGTCGCTCAACATTGCTTTGCGGCAGCAGGCAGCGACGGAAACCTAACTTGGACGCCTCCGTGACCCGAATGTCCGTACGGCCAATAGCTCGGACTTCGCCCGTGAGGCCAACCTCACCCAGGAGGACGGTTTGAGGATCCACAGGCTTGTCCAGAAAACTGGAGGCAATCGCTGTGGCTATAGCCAGATCAACTCCAGGCTCATGAATCCGGACACCACCAACTGCATTTACAAATATGTCCTGGTGTAGCAAAGAAAGCCCTACCCTTTTCTCCAAGACCGCCACCAACAAGGCCAAGCGATTGTGATCTATGCCCATTGAGGTTCGGCGTGGTGCCGCCAGGCTGGATGGGCTCGCCAATGCTTGCACCTCTACCAGAATCGGCCTGGTACCCTCCATGGCTGCTGTAACAGTAGATCCGGGTGTGTCCATAGGCCTTTCAGCCAGTAAGAGTTCCGAGGGATTGCTAACTTCCTGCAGTCCACTATCTTTCATCTCGAAAACTCCGATCTCATTGGTGGAGCCGTACCGATTTTTTGTGGCTCGCAGGATACGAAAGGCATGGCCGCGATCTCCCTCAAAATAGAGTACCGTGTCCACCATGTGCTCCAATACTCGTGGTCCTGCAATTGCACCATCTTTGGTCACGTGGCCGACAAGAAAGACCGGCAGTCCCTTTTTCTTTCCTTCGTGCATAAGACGGTCGGCACAGTGCCGCACTTGGGCCACGCTGCCCGGAGCTGATTCCAGCTGGGTCGTATATGCAGTTTGGATGGAATCCACTGCCACCGCAGCCGGGTTAAGCTCATCCATGATACGCAAGATATTTTCCAGAGCTGATTCGGCAGCCACGTATAGATGTGATGAGGTCACCCCCAACCGCTGCGATCGCATCTTGATTTGTAGGGTGGACTCTTCGCCGGATATGTACAGAATGGGTTGCTCGAGACTAGTAAGGCCATTGAGAGCTTGAAGCAAGAGGGTAGATTTACCTATGCCAGGGTCACCGCCAATCAGAACAACTGAGCCGGGTACCACTCCCCCTCCCAGGACACGATCCAGTTCCACTATGTTAGAAGAAAGTCTTCGGCTTTCCTCCAAAATGACGCCATCGATGGGTTGGGGAGTAGCGGGCGGCAGGAGTTCCTTACCACCTGGAGTCTGATCTCGAACCAGGATTTCCTCCACCAGGGTGTTCCACTGCCCACATCCAGGACAGCGCCCTAACCATTTAGGACTCTGGAAACCACACTGCTGGCAAATGTGACGACTTTTTTCTGCACGCGCCATAGGGCCACCTGAGATTCTCTAGCCCGGATATTTTATGAATTGCTGTCGCGAGACCACGAAGATGGGTGTGCCACCGGGCAACCGCAGGGGGTTGGTTCCGAGGCGTACCTGAGCGGTACGTCGCAGGGGCCGACACCCGAGGACGCCAGGAAGGACGGCCATATCCGTGGTCGCAGCAAGTGATTCATGAAATATCCGGGCTAAGTTAAAAGGCTACTTGAACATGCCCCTCTGAAGTTGTGGGCTCAAGTTTGGCCGGAACAGTCCACCTTGTCAAGGTATTGTATAAGAAAGTCCGTTGTCAAAGCCGCATAGCGCATGGCCATACCCTATGCCTTCTATACAACTGACAACGGACCACGGACCACAGACATCTAGGCCAAGTTGCCGTTGACAAACAATTGTCTCTATGATTAAATTCGAGACTTCAGCTTTTCCGCACCTTAAGGCCTGGGGTAGGAGTTCGTGCGGTTTATCTCACCTCAGAAATACCCCGTGAGCCAACGGTACGGACTCACCCTTTTTGGGGTGTCGAAAGATGCTGGCTGGCCAGTACGACTTCAGCATATGATCCAAATTCGAAGGTGGATAGTCTGTACATAACCGTTGCGGCCAGCTAGAGGTGACAGACAAAGTTGCGCAGTGCAAATGGAGGTGACTACTAATAGGTTAAGGGTCCTGGAGCGGACCAATCCCTTTTTGAACCCGGAAGGAGTCTCATGATGGCGGAAAAAAATATCATTGAGGTTAGTGACGATACCTTTGAGCAAGAAGTGCTCCAATCAGACATACCGGTTCTCGTTGATTTCTGGGCGCCATGGTGCGGACCCTGTCGAGCTATCGCTCCTGTGGTTGCTGAACTGGCAGCAGAGTACGAAGGCAGCCTTAAAGTGAGCAAATGCAATGTGGATGAAAGCCCCAAGACCCCATCCAAGTATGGCATCAGGGCCATTCCCACCCTGATTATTTTCAAAGAAGGTAATGTATCCGAGCAGATAACCGGAGCTGTCTCCAAGTCGCAGATCGATGCTGCTATAAAAAAGGTCATATAGCCCGTTGCTGACCGTTTGACCCGGATTGGTCTCCGTCAGCCTAGAGATTGCCTGGAAAAAAATCTTTAAGCTCAGATCGAACGCTACACTGAAAAAGAGGCCGAGTCCCTTTCGACGGGTGTCTGGGGACGAGGCCTTTTCTTTCTGAATGTGTGAGCCAAATCTTCCAACAGGCTGAGATGATAAAGCGGAATCAGAAGCTTCCCCTCACTGCATTTCTGTTGTTTTTTCTCTTGCTCATTGGAGGATTGACTGGATGTGGATGCCTTTTTGGGGAAAAAGAGACTGACACTGCAGAAGAGTTGGCTGAAAAGGGAATGGAATACTTCGAGGAGGAAGACTATTTCGATGCCCTGAAAGCTTTCACTACCCTCAAAGAACGCTATCCTTATAGCCGTTATGCAATCCTCGCCGAACTGAAAGTTGCTGATGCCCATTTTCATCGCAAAGAGTACGCAGAAGCCATTGCTGCCTACGCAGACTTTCTTCAGCTTCATCCCAAGAATGATGCAATTCCTTACGTGCTGTACCAGATCGGCGAGTGTTATTATGAACAGTTACTGAGCGAAGATCGTGATCAGACGCCGACCCGCCGGGCCATATCGGCTTTCCAACGGCTCCTAAAAGAACATCCCTTCTCAACACATGCGAAGACGGCAAAGGAACGAATTAAGGACTGCCGCAAACTCCTGGCACAACATGAGCTTTATGTAGCAAATTTCTATTTCAAATCGAAGCATTATGAAGCTGCTCTCAGCCGCTTTGAGGGTGTGTTGGCAGGCTACAGGGATGTTCTGCCCTTAGATAAACGAAAAGAAGTTGAGAACCTTGTACTCGTCTGCAAGGAAAAACTCTCAGAGCAGATTGGGGAAGGCGTCATTGGCAATTAGAGTCCACCCTAATATTGCATACCCAAACCGGTAAAAATCGCTGCGCTCGCGTGATAGCGCGCCATCTGCGAACATGCTCGCCTCGGACAGGATCTCACGTACGATCAAGTACTGTTCATCCTGTCCCAGCCTGCGCGCGCTCACATTTGGCGCACTCTGACGCGTTCTTCCTCGGAGTGGGTATGCAACATTAGGGTTTAGATACCATTTCGGAACGGTATTTGCAGGCAGTTCATAGCGAACGTAAAACAAAAAAGACTTGACAGTGCAGGGTCTGTGTTTTAGATTTGAAATACACGTTAGTGATAGCCAGCGATTTGCAAAACTTCCTGCCTGAGGAGTTTTTCCAACAACAATAATTCAAATCCTGGCCAGTAAGCCGCCAGCAATCCCAACGAGGTCTTTGATTTCAAGTAACTTCGTGCCAACCTGAGGCGATATTCCTGACGGGCATCTGTTGCAGCTTTATAGTGCTGGTACCATGCTGGCGGACGTTCAAGAGGACAATATAACGGGAACAGAAACAATGTTTGAAATTGGCGCAACACCACGCTGTGCCCCACTCTACTGAGCCTTTCATCAAAATCCTTGCCGAACAGGTTCCTGCTGAGTTCAAGTTGCGCTGCGGCGTAGCCTGGGATTGTTCACTGTGATTCAATTGCGTCAAGAATAAACAAACGGCGAAAAAGACTGACAAATAGTTACCTAACGACTAGACGAAAGGAGAAATGCCCGGCGTAACAACTGGGCAGCAAAGTATGGATCTCGTACAACTAAAAGAACAGAATATTAAAGGTTTGATACAGATGGCCAAGGAGTATGGTGTTGAGGGCTTCAGCACCATGCGTAAACAGGAGCTAATCTTTGCGTTGCTTCAAGCACAAGCAGAACAAGATGGCTTGATTTACGGGGAGGGCGTCTTGGAAACCCTGCCGGACGGGTTCGGCTTTCTCAGAGCGCAGAGCTACAACTACCTTCCTGGCCCTGACGATATTTATGTATCCCCATCCCAAATCCGGCGATTTGGTCTCCGAACGGGAGATACTGTCTCAGGACAAATCCGTCCACCGAAGGAAGGTGAGCGCTACTTCGCCTTGCTGAAAGTGGAGGCAGTAAATTACGAGAACCCGGAGGATACAAGGGACAAGATTCTCTTTGACAATCTCGTTCCCCTCTACCCTGAGGAAAAAGTACGGTTGGAGACCGAGGCTGACAGCTATTCCAATCGGGTTATGGATATGCTCACCCCCCTCGGTAAGGGCCAGAGGGGGCTCATTGTGGCTTCTCCTCGAACCGGCAAGACCATGATGTTGCAGGCCATTGCCAATAGCATTTCGGCCAACCACAAGGACGTGTACATGATCGTACTGCTTATTGATGAACGGCCGGAAGAGGTCACCGATATGGCGCGATCGGTGAAGGCGGAAGTGGTTAGTTCTACTTTCGACGAACCGGCACAACGCCATGTGCAAGTTGCTGAGATGGTGATCGAGAAGGCCAAGCGTTTGGTGGAACACAAACGTGATGTGGTAATACTTCTTGATAGCATTACCAGACTGGCCCGCGCTTATAACACTGTGGTTCCGCCCAGTGGCAAGATTCTTTCGGGCGGTGTTGACTCCAACGCCCTGCACCGACCGAAACGTTTTTTTGGTGCAGCTCGCAACATCGAGGGTGGAGGAAGTCTTACCATCATTGCCACCGCACTGGTCGACACCGGTAGCCGGATGGATGAGGTGATCTTCGAAGAGTTCAAGGGTACAGGAAATATGGAGATTCATCTGGATCGGAAATTGGCCGATCGGCGAATCTTTCCATCCATTGATATCAACCGTTCTGGCACCCGGAAAGAAGAGTTGTTGCTGCCGATTGAAGATCTGAACCGTATATGGATCCTGCGCAAACTCCTTGCGCCCCTTAACACCGTAGACGCCATGGAGTTTTTGTTGGACAAACTGTCGGGCACTAGTGACAACGCTGAATTTCTGGATTCCATGAATCAATGAAGTAGCTGGTTCCAGTTCCCCGCCAAAAAAATCTTGCCAAAAAGCTCCTGTGAGACTATCCTAAGGAGATTTGTGAGCTGACCCCTTTTATAACAGAGGTCAGGTTTTTGGTGTATCTGCAACGATGCGTTGCAACTAATATTGATACCGGTAAGGAAGGAAAGCTATGAAAAAGGACATCCACCCCGAATACGGGATGACCACTGTTCGCTGTCACTGTGGCCATGAGTTTGAGGCTGGCTCAACCAAAAAAAACATAAGTATTGAGATTTGCTCTCAATGCCACCCCTTTTACACAGGCAAGCAGAAGTTGGTCGATTCGGCTGGGCGCATTGAGCGCTTCCGCAGGAAATACGGTGACTATTTGGGAAAAAACAAGGAAGTAGTTAAGGAAGTAGTACAGGAAGAAGTAAGGGAAGAGGTTAAGGAAGTAGTGCAGGAAGAAGTAACGGAAGTAGTTAAGGAAGTAGTACAGGAAGAAGTAAAGGAAGTAGTACGGGAAGAGGTTAAGGAAGTAGTACAAGAAGAAGTAAAGGAAGTAGTAACGGAAGTAGTACAAGAAGAAGTAAAGGAAGTAGTACGGGAAGAGGTTAAGGAAGTAGTGCAGGAAGAAGTAACGGAAGTAGTTAAGGAAGTAGTTAAGGAAGTAGTGCAGGAAGAAGTAACGGAAGTAGTTAAGGAAGTAGTGCAGGAAGAAGCACAGGAAGTAGTGCAGGAAGTAGTGCAGGAAGAGGTTAAGGAAGAAGTAAAGGAAGAGGTAAAGGAAGAGGTAAAGGAAGTAGTAAAGAAAGAAGCTAAGAAAGAGCCAAAGAAAAAAGCTAAGAAGGACGTTAAGAAAGAAGCTAAGAAAGAGCCAAAGAAAAAAGCTAAGAAAGAAGTAAAGGAAGAGGCTAAGAAAGAGCCAAAGAAAAAAGCTAAGAAAGAGGAGAAGCAAGAGGAGACTGTGGAGTAATCTCCTCGGGCGGTGAACCGACATGTTCGACAAGTTGGAGAGCTTAGAGTCACGCTATCTTGAATT
>Ga0255044_10000278_pt1 | contig 10592 bp, 6 predicted proteins | sample BC1_12_21_MG_FD_183651 | JGI IMG/M metagenome (GOLD analysis project Ga0255044, IMG submission 183651) | Seawater microbial communities from Strait of Georgia, British Columbia, Canada - BC1_12_21 | ecosystem: Environmental > Aquatic > Marine > Strait | place: Canada: British Columbia... | reverse complement strand
TGTTGATCAGGTCAAATTACGACGCTGGTATGATGTGGCTGAGATCATCACCCACGCCAAAGATAAACTGTATGATTACCGATTAGGGCGAACTGATGTTGTTGCATCGATTGACCTGCTGGTCAACAAGGCCCTCAGGGAAATTGATGCCATCAGAGTTTTGGCAACTGACGAGGATGAACTTGCCAATATTGATGAAATCGCCAAAGCTTCCAGAAGATTCAAACAGGCAATCTATGCTTTTGCAACAGAGGTGCGTGAAGGATATCGGGGCGGTTCTTCCGCCAGGGAAATGGAAAACCTGGCTGTGAGGGAGGCAGATAGAATAGCATCTTTGGGAAGAGAGGCTGCAGCCTATGTCAGTAAAAGAATTGAAGAGAAAAATACTGCGATTCTGGAAATTTCAACATTTTCCCAGAAAATGTTGACCCTGGTTCTGTTTATTGCAATTCTGGCCACTATAATTAATGCATATTTTATGGCACGGGCTCTTGAAAAACCAATAAAACTACTTGTAGACGGAACCAATCGCCTTGCTGAAGGAGATTTGACCCATCGGGTCATGGTCAATTCCAATGATGAGATAGGTCAGCTGGCAGCATCGTTCAATATCATGGCCGAAAAACTAAAAACCTCCAGGCAGGCGCTCATTACCGCCAAGGCTTATACCGATGACATAATCCGATCAATGAGCAATTCACTACTGGTAGTCAACAAGGACCAGACTATCAGGGCTGCGAACCAGTCAACCTATGATTTGCTTGGCTATACGAAAGAAGAATTGATCGGCAAACCTTTCTCCATGATTTTTGCCGAAGATTATTATCACGGTATCGGGCTTGATGACCTTATCAATGATGGCTTCACAAGGAATTCAGAAACAACTTATCTGTCAAAGTACGGTGAAAAGATCCACATGCTTTGCACCGCTTCTGTCATCTTCAATGAAGAGGGCAAATTTGAAGGCATTGTCTGCATTGCCCAGGATATCAGCATGCAAACCGAAACTATGCGTGCCGGTCATTTAGCTTCAATAGGTGAGTTGGCAGCCGGCGTGGCACACGAAATCAACAACCCCGTCAACAGTATTATTAATTTTGCCCAGATCATGATTGATGAAGCTGAAAAAGGAGAGATCGCGACTGACGAAATCCCGGCCAGAATTATTAAAGAGGGGGACAGGGTCGCAAGCATTGTAAGTAGCCTGCTCTCTTTTGCCCGTGAAAATATAAAGGAAATAAGGCCAATTAATGTCCGGGAGGTTCTTGATGAAGTCCTAGCTCTTACAGAGACTCAGATTCGTAAAGATGGAATCAACCTTACCATAGATTTCCCGGCAGAACTCCATAAAGTACTTGCAGATTTTCAACAGATTGAACAGGTTTTTTTAAATATTCTTAATAATGCCCGTTACGCACTGAACCAAAAACACTCGAAAGCTCATCCGAAGAAAAACCTTATCATCCATGCTGCTGAGATAATAATTGATGATTCACCCTTTCTTGAAGTTACCTTCCTGGATTACGGTACCGGCATCCCCTCTTCAATTATCGATAAAATCTATAATCCCTTCTTCTCAACAAAGCCCTCTGGAATCGGCACAGGGCTGGGTCTTGCCATCAGTCATGGAATTATATTGGACCATGGCGGCAAACTTACTTTTGAAAGTAATTACGGGGAGTATAGTCGGGTTACGGTCCTGTTGCCGGCGATTACAGAGAGTAGTTAGCCCTTTAAACCGTATTCAAAAAGTTAACATTGCCAGAGGACACCTTGACTGGTATTCATCCTCCAAAATATCAATATGTGGCAAGTAATGTGGACTTAGGGTAAATACCCCGCTGCTTGCAGCGTTATTATTGGAAAGATCCTTTGTTGAGATACCCCGTAGCTTGCTGCGGGGAGTTTCATTGTATAAAAATATTTTCCCATTAGACTGGCGCAGTTTTGCCACTTTGAGACTGGCACAGTTTTGCCACTTATGGTATGCTCCCGCCTCCTTTAGAAAGCACCACCTGAATACACTCTAAACTGCTACAGCAAAGGATTTTTAATAATGGCAAGTGAACCGAACAAGATTATCTACTCCATGATTGGAGTAAGCAAATACTACGACAAAAAACCTGTCATCAAGGACATCAGCCTCTCCTTTTTCTATGGTGCCAAAATTGGAGTTCTTGGCTTGAACGGGGCCGGGAAAAGTACTGTTTTGCGTATCATGGCCGGAATTGACACAGAGTATAACGGCAGAATAACAATGACCCCGGGATTTACCATCGGTTTCCTGGAGCAGGAACCCCTTCTGGGCGAGACTCAAACCGTGTGGGAGATTGTCAAACAGGGAGCCAGAGAGCAGGTTGATCTCCTTGCCGAATTCAACGAAATCAATGCTAAATTTGCTGAACCTCTTAATGATGAAGAGATGAACCTTCTCATAGAGCGTCAGGCAGAGGTTCAGGAAAAACTTGACACCCTTGATGCCTGGGACATTGAAAGCAGGTTGGAAATGGCAATGGATGCCCTGCGTTGTCCTCCAGGAGATACACCTGTCAATGTAATATCCGGCGGAGAAAGACGACGGGTTGCCCTGTGCAGGCTGCTTTTGCAAAAACCGGATATCCTGCTGCTTGACGAACCGACCAATCATCTGGATGCCGAGTCTGTGGCCTGGCTGGAACACCACCTACAACAATATTCCGGCACGGTCATAGCCGTTACCCATGACCGCTATTTTCTGGATAACATCGCTGGCTGGATACTTGAACTGGACCGGGGACACGGCATCCCCTGGCAGGGCAATTATTCATCCTGGCTGGAGCAGAAGCAGAAAAGACTGCAGCTTGAAGAAAAACAGGAGAGTGAGAAACAAAAAACCCTGGAACGTGAACTTGAATGGATCAGGATGTCACCCAAGGGCAGGCATGCCAAGTCCAAGGCCAGGATAAGCTCCTACGAGAACCTGTTGAACCAGGAGACACAGAAAAAAATCCAGGGGCAGGAAATATATATTCCCCCCGGACCAAGATTGGGCAAAACGGTTATTGAGGCAGATCAGATATCCAAGGCTTTTGGCGACAGCCTACTGTTTGAGAATATGAGTTTCAAACTGCCCCCCGGAGGAATAGTCGGAATCATCGGCCCGAACGGGGCTGGCAAAACAACACTGTTCAAAATGATCACCGGACAAGAGCAACCGAGCAAGGGCACTATCAATCTCGGAGATACCGTGAAGCTGGCTTACGTTGATCAGAGCCGTGATATTCTGGATCCGGAGAAATCAATCTGGCAGGTTATTGCAGATGGTCAGGATACCGTTACCCTGGGTGATCGTGAAGTTAACTCCAGAGCCTATGTGGCACGTTTTAATTTCTCCGGTGCGGACCAGCAGAAAAAAGTGGGGCAGCTTTCCGGTGGCGAGAGAAACAGAGTGCACCTGGCCCGTATGTTGAAAGAAGGAGCCAATGTACTCCTGCTGGATGAGCCAACCAACGATCTTGACGTCAATACCCTGCGCGCCCTGGAAGAGGCCCTGGAAGGTTTTGCTGGCTGTGTTGCTGTTATCAGCCATGACCGCTGGTTTCTGGATCGGATTGCCACCCATATCCTGGCTTTTGAGGGTGACAGCAGTGTGGTATGGTTTGAAGGCAATTACTCAGACTATGAAGCAGACAAGAAAAAACGGCTTGGAGCCGCTGCTGAGCAACCCCATAGAATAAAATACCGTCAGTTGACCCGTGCCTAAAGAATATTGACGTTACCTCATTCTATATTTTTCCCCTTGCCAAACACCTTTCCAGTACTTACATTTATCAAGGTTTCAAAAAGCTAATAACAATTATCAAATAACAACCTTTTCCAAACAGGTAACAGTATAATGAAAAAAATCATAGCCCTGACAATCTCTGCATCCCTCTTTGTTTTCCTTGGTTCCCAGCTTGTTCCTGCAGCCCAGCAACAATTCCCCGGCCTGGAACAACAGCAATCCCTTTTCAAAACAGTCACTCCCCAGGAAGCCAAGAATTTAATAGAGAGCCGTAAGGATATGCTGCTTATTGATGTCCGGGGCCAGGACGAATTATCTGAAGGCTACATCGAAGGATCAACCCTGATGCCATTATGGGCCATCATCAAGGGTACCCAGCGCCCCCCCCAGGATAAACCTATCCTGCTTGTCTGCGCAGTTGGCGGCCGCAGCCTTGCATTGGGTCAGCTCATGTCAAAAAACGGCTGGAATGAGGTCTACAATCTTAAGGGCGGGATATCTGCCTGGAAAGAAGCTGAACTGCCGCTGAAATACTAAGGGTTCAAGGGGTTGAGGGGAAAAACAATTTTGAGTTTTAAGTTTTGAGTTTTAAATTAAAGTGCCTCTTAATGATACTCAGCTAGAAAACTCTTGAGGCCTTGCCCATGCTGGAATGATGAATGTTTTCGCGCAATAACTTCTTGTAGGGATGGAATCCAGCAATAGCCAAGGGAAATACAGCTCCTAGCTGAGTATTGTATAGAGCCACTTAAATTAATAAACAATTCAACATTTAAAATTCAAAATTTATTTTGCTGTGCATCGTTTAATAAACTGTTCCACATTTCTTCCAACTGCTTCCCAATCCTGTGCAGCAACCGCCTGCTCTCCAAAGAGTGAAATTCCGACACCTGCTGCTGTTGCACCTGCCTGCAGATACTCGCCTACATTTTCAATTGTTACACCACCAACTGCCACGAAGGGAATCTGGTCAAAGGGACCTCGAAGTTCTCTGATATATTGTGGTCCCCCAAGAGACCTGCAGGGAAAAACCTTGACCATTGAAGCACCAGCTTCCCAGGCCCTGTGAACTTCAGTCGGAGTCAGTCCGCCAGCAATTACCGGAATATTTTTGCTTCCTGCAAATCCTATTACGTCTGAATCAACGTTAGGGGTAACAAAAAACATGGCGCCTGCATCATAAGCTCTTTCAGCTTCGGCCAGGTTGCGGATTGTTCCCATACCCAGGTATTTGCCGGCAGACACTTTATCCCTGTTTGCCGCCACTATCACTTCAGCCCCGGGAGTGTTCATGGTTATTTCAATGGCCTGCAAACCAGCCGAAAAAGATGCCTGCATGAGCGGGCCAAACACACCAGCACCAATGCCACGCAAAATACCGATTATCGGAACATCTAATTGCATAAACTTATTTCCCCTGTAATCAACTCTTTATCTGTTTATTGTCTGACAATGATAATTTTAATTGATTAAAGAGAAAACAACGTGCAAGGGTTTAGCTGTCCTGAGGCATTACCTGCGTCGCGCCTCAATCACACCATCCAGCTGCCGTAAATGCTGCAGCAGGCGGCTGAGATGGTCAAGGTCCTCAACTTCAAGCATTATATTGCTGGAGGACAGGTTGTCCGCGTTGGTTTTGGCTTCCAGTTCTACAATGTTGGCATCTTCCATACTGATGGCATTGCCTATTGCGGCAAGCATACCCTTTTTGTTCTGGGTGACAAGATAGATCTGGGCCCTGTGCACTGTCTTAAGCCCGGCCGACCAGCTAACCTCTATCCTGCGCTGGGGATCTGTTGCCAGAAGATTGTGACAGTTGGCCTTGTGAATGGAAATACCGCGTCCAGTGGTTATAAATCCCATGATTGTATCACCGGGAACCGGAAGGCAGCACTGGCTTATTTTTACCAGCATATCATCAACGCCTTCAACTTGAATTCCCTCACTCTCACCTGCCTTATCCCGTTTATGAGAAGCTGCTGCAGCACTTATCATTTCCTGCTCTACAGCCTTCTCCTCCTCTTCGGTTCTGAGTTCCTCAGGCTGCAACACCTTGATGACATTCTTTATGGCAACATTGCCTGAACCGATCTTTCCCAGAAGGTCTTCCAGAGAGTTGCAATGCATTTCTTTCAAGATCTGCCTCATGTGGCCGGTCTTGATAATTTTTTTCAAAGAGGTGCCATACTTGCGCAATTCCCGTTCACTGATCTCGCGCCCTACATTCGCTGTCTTTTCTTTTTCTTCTCTGCGCAACCAATTCCTGATTCTGGACTTTGCCCTACTCGTTCTTACCAGTGATAACCAGTCCCGTCTCGGCTTCTGCTTGGGCGAGGTGATTATTTCCACCACATCACCATTTTGCAGCTTGTATTTCAAGGGCACTATTTTTCCGTTCACCTTGGCCCCCACACAGCTGTTGCCGACCTCGGTATGGATTGCATAAGCAAAGTCAAGAGGCGTACTGTCCTTGGAAAACTCCTTTACTTCACCATTTGGTGTCAAAGCATACACATCGGGATCAAAGAGTTCTCCCCTGACAGAATCAAGAAATTCTTTCGGATCCTTGAGTTCCTGCAGCCACTGTACCAGTTGCTTCAAACCCTTGAAAACCTTGGCATCCTCCTTGCTGATAGCCTGGCCTTCCTTATACGCCCAGTGTGCTGCAACACCCTCCTGGGCCACCCTGTCCATATCATAGGTTCGGATCTGCACCTCCATGAATTCGCCGTAGGGGCCGATAACTGTAGTATGCATGGATTGATAGTTGTTGGTTTTGGGTGTACTGATAAAATCCTTGATCCTTCCGGGCACCGGCGGCCAATTGGCATGCACTACCCCAAGAGCCTCATAGCATTCCTTTACCGAATCAACAATGATCCTGAAGGCAACCTTGTCATAGACCTTCTCAAGGGGAATATTCTGGGCAATGATTTTTTTATAGATACTGTAAAGATGTTTGGGGCGGCCTATTATCTGGCAGTCCTTCAGATTTACCTCGGCAAGTTTTTGCCGCAAAATATCAATGACTTCCTTGACATAGTTTTCCCGATCAGCTGTTGAACTTTCTATCCTTGAAGTTATATCTGAATACTCGTCAGAAAAAAGAAATTTAAAGGCAAGGTCCTCAAGTTCCCGTTTCATCCAGTCGATACCCATACGGCTGGCAAGGGGCGCGTAAAGTTCCAGGGTTTCCTGGGCCAATTCCTTTTGTTGCTCCTTATCATCCAGTATAAAGGAACGCATATCATGCAACCGGTCAGCAAGCTTGACCAATAAAACACGAATATCTGAAGCCATTGCCAACAGCAGTTTTCTTATATTTTCTGCCTGATAGGTCAGTTTGTTGTTGAACTGTACATTGGTAATCCTGGTGGCACCGCGGACAATATTGGCCACATCGTTTCCATAATCTTTTTCAATCTCTTTGACGGACAGGGAGGGGTCCTGCTTTAACACTCCATGCAGCAAGCCGGAAATTACAGTCTGCAGATCAAGTTTCATGGTAAGCAGGATTTCTGTAACTGCAAGAACATGGGCGATATAGGGTTCACCCGACGTTGGATGCACCTGGTCGGCATGGGCCTTATCGGCGAACTTATAGGCCTTTTCCAAAGGCTCAAGATCCTTATCCTGAAGATAGCTCCGGGCAAGTTCTTTTATAGTATTGAAATCGGACATTACGTAGTAAAGAAATTTTTTAGTTTTTAATTTTAAGTTTTGAATTGATCATTAATTTAAAATTTAGCGTCAATCATCGTTTCTTAACGTATGACGATAATTTAAAATTCAAAATTATTTTTCTTTCGTTGCTTTCAATTCATCCCGGATTGCATTGACGACCTCTATAACAGCCTTGTCAAAAGACAGACTCTTTGTCAGACCATCTCTTCTCGTTCGAACTTCCACCTCAGCTTCCTGGGCGAAACGTTTGCCGATGGTAATCCTATAAGGAATACCGATGAGGTCTGCATCCTTAAATTTGCTGCCGGGACGCTCATCCCGATCATCCAACAAAACCTCAATACCCTCCTGCTGCAATTGATTGTAGAAAGACTCTGCAGCACCGGTTATCTGCTCATTTTTAGGATCAAGATTTAAAATTATGGCCTGGAATGGAGCCAGCGGCAGAGGGAAGATGATGCCATTTTCATCATGATTCTGTTCGATTGCTGCCGCAACTGTCCGGCTGACACCAATACCGTAACAACCCATGATAAAATTCTGCTCTTCACTGTTGCTATCCTGAAATGTAGCTTTAAGTGCTTTACTGTAGCTGTCTCCCAATTTGAATATATGGCCAACCTCAATGCCCCTGGTCAGCTCCAGCCCACCGCTGCATTCCGGGCATGGATCATCTTCTGTTATCTGTCTTAAATCCCCCACCTGTGACACCTTGAAATCCCTGCCGAGATTTACATGCCGCATGTGGTAATTCTTCTCATTGGCGCCGACCGTAAAATTCCGAAGTGCTTCCACTTCCAGGTCTGCCAGCACCGTGATATTCAAATCAATGGGGCCAAGATAGCCACTTGGCACTCCAGTACTATCAAATACCTGTTTATCATCAGCCAGTTCAACCTCGACTGCTCCCAGCATATTTTTAAGCTTTACCGGCTGTACTTCATGGTCACCTCTGACCAGAACAGCAACCGGCTTACCGTCTGCAAGGTAAACCATGGTCTTGATCAGTTCTTGAGGCGATATCTCCAGAAATTCACAAACCGCACCCACCTTTCTCTTGCCAGGGGTTTCAACCTTTTGAAGTGGCAACAATTCTGTATCCGCTGCCACCGGTTGTTTGACGGTCGCCTTTTCCATATTGGCGGCATAATCACATTGCTTACAGATAGCCAATGTATCTTCACCGGTATCGGCAAGCACCATAAATTCATGAGAGAAACTACCGCCAATGGTTCCCGTATCAGCCTCCACAGCCCTGAAAGACAGACCGCACCGTTTAAAAATACGATGATAGGCATCATACATTTTCTGATACGTAACTTCCGTTCCCTCTTCTGTTGCATCAAAACTGTACCCGTCCTTCATGATGAACTCACGCCCACGCATGAGTCCGAAACGCGGCCTGATCTCATCCCTGAACTTGGTCTGGATCTGGTAAAGATTGATCGGCAGGTCCCGATACGAATGGATTTCTCTGCGTACCAGGTCAGTTATGACCTCCTCATGGGTCGGCCCAAGACAGCTCTCCCTATCATGACGGTCTGTAAAACGCAGCAACTCCGGCCCATATTTCTCCCAGCGTCCTGATTCCTTCCAGAGATCAGCCGGCTGCACCATGGGCATGAGCAATTCCTGGGCCCCTGCCCTGTTCATCTCCTCACGCACGATTTGTTCAACCTTACGAATGGAGGCAAGGCCCAACGGCAGGTACGTATAGACTCCTGAGGAAAGTTTACGAATAAACCCGGCCCGCAACAGGAGCCGGTGGCTTACCACTTCGGCCTCAGTCGGCGTCTCTTTTAAGGTAGGTAACAGCAGTTTTGAATAACGCATTGTTTGTATCCTGGTTTAAAGTAAATCTATCGGGCAACAAGGCCTTTGTTCTTTGTCTTTGTACCCTGAAGGGCACTCTTTTTAATACCCCCTTGAGGGCATAAATGCCTTTGTCACTTTTTGCCTTTTTCTTCAGCCATTGTATCAAGTTCTTTAAGAAAAACTTCCAGCAGATCACTTTCAGCTACTTTTTTATAGAGTTTTCCTTTCTTGAAAATTATTCCTACACCTTTACCCCCCGCAACACCAATATCAGCTTCTTTGGCTTCACCGGGACCATTTACCACACAACCCATAACAGCAATCTTCAGGGGCGTTTCCATGGTTTGAATATGGTGCTCCACTTTATCTGCCAGATTAAAAAGATTGACCTGACAACGTCCGCATGTCGGGCAGGAGATCAGTTCCGGACCGCGGTGCCTGATGTTTAAAGCACGCAAAAGTTCGTATCCAACCCTGATCTCTTCCACCGGATCCCGGGTCAGGGATATGCGAAAGGTGTCACCAATTCCCTCATGCAGTAGAATACCCAGGGCTACGCTTGATTTTACCGTGCCGGCAATAAGTCCTCCGGCCTCGGTTACACCAAGGTGCAAAGGATAATCACTCTGTTTAGCCAACAGTTGATAGGCCTCAACCGTGGTGAGAGAGTCAGATGATTTAATGGAGATTTTTATATCGTAAAAGCCCTGTTTTTCAAGGAGCTCCACATTACGTAAAGCACTTTCAGTTAAAGCAGCCGAAGTAGGATGACCATGTTTTTTTAAAAGGTCCTTTTCCAGGGAACCGCTGTTCACCCCAACCCGAATGGGAACTCCGTGGGATTTTGCCGCATCAACGACTTTGGCAAGTTTTTTCGGACCGCCAATATTACCAGGATTGATCCTGATCGCCTGGGCACCATTTTCCATACTGGCAACAGCCAGCCTGTGATCAAAATGGATATCAGCAATAAGGGGAATATGGATCTGCTCCCGGATCGATTGAATGGCAAATGCCGCCTCCATGTCAACAACTGCAACCCTTATCAACTCGCAGCCTGCTATTTCAAGGCGCTGTATCTGGGCAACTGTTTCCTCCACCATACGTGTGTCGGTGTTGGTCATGGACTGTACTGAGATAGGGGCATCACCCCCAACAGGAACAGAGCCGATCATGATCTGTTTTGTCTTACGCCGCTTAGTCATTACAAAGGGTTCAAGGTTCAAGGTTCAAGGTTCAAGGTTCAAGGTTCAAGGTTCAAGGTTCAAGGTTCAAGGAATAGATTTTAATCAAAGACATTTAAGCCAATACATATTTTCATCTAGTTTCA
>Ga0255044_10000276_pt1 | contig 10629 bp, 7 predicted proteins | sample BC1_12_21_MG_FD_183651 | JGI IMG/M metagenome (GOLD analysis project Ga0255044, IMG submission 183651) | Seawater microbial communities from Strait of Georgia, British Columbia, Canada - BC1_12_21 | ecosystem: Environmental > Aquatic > Marine > Strait | place: Canada: British Columbia... | reverse complement strand
GTTTATGCCCTGTTTTTAAGGGTGCTTACCCGGAGTCTCGCTTTGCTCGTTTATGCCCTGAAAGGGTGCTTACCTGAAACTGGGATATATACGATGACTTACGAATATTGTCACTTACCATCTATACATAACTGATACAAATGTCTTGTGGTGTTCATAAACATCCAAATCAACATACCCATACGAGGCACCCAGAATATAATTTTTTGCTATCTCGATATTAAAGCTTCCCTTTAACTCATGAAGATCATTATCATCAGAATCATACCCTAGAGAATATTCTATTGTATAATAACTGGGAATTCCTCTTGCAAGGGCATCATTGGATAACTGATGTTTAAGATAAAAAGAAAACCTTGTAATCCAATAATCCTGAGGAGACCAGTAGGGGTGATCATCAAGAGCAAACCCATCATCTGAAGGTTCTCCAGGATTTTGACCTTCCTTGGAATCATAATAGTCATAATAATAACTAATTTTTAACAAGGTAGGCTCTGGCAGAAAGATATAGGATGCCCAAAAAGTAGAATTTTTTGTCCAGTTGGAATCTGAATAGTCTATATAATCATAATAACCACCAAGGACTATTCTGGGAAAAAGGTCGAACACGAGTTCGATCTTGTAGTCGCGCCTTTTAATATTTCTCATAAGGCTGGCAAGAGTATCAGCCGTCACATCCTGCTTTACAGAGATGACGGCTCGCATCTCATCAGCAATTTTTCCGGTAATTACGCCATAAAAAAGAGGAGTGGTGCTATATCCGCTTTCCAGATCTTCAATGCCACCTCCAATGGAGAGGCTCAGTAGTTGTGATAATTTTGCATCATACGTTAGCATGGTGCGCCAGGCACGTACGCCTTGATCATAATCCGTTGAATCATAATCAATCCTGGAAAGATCCAGACCCCACTTCTGCCTGGTGGATTGAAAATACCATCCTCCTGCTGTAAAAATTTCCTGTTTGACAGCTTTATATCCGTACCAGCCATCATCTTCTTGAGTGGTATAGGCTAGAAAAACCTGGGGACGACGTTTCAGGTTATTTCTCTGCACAGCATCGGCTAACCCAGGGAAGTTTGCGTTCTGCGCCTCGAGTTCCTGATACAGGACCGCCTCGTCTCCAAGTCTGTCAAGCCTGCTGTACAACCCAGCAAGATCAAAGACTAGAAAATCTTCACTCCCATACTCCTCAATGAGATCCTCAAGCATATTTGCAGCGTGATAGTATTCCCAACGCATAACGGAGCGCCTGACGGATAATTCTTTGAGAAACCTTTGCTGCCATCGATACAAAGCATAGTATGGAGCAGCCACAGAATTGGCAACCTGACTGTTTTCTGAAAAGTCAACGACATGCAGCGGCGACATTATAATCTCAGGGAGACTTAACAGTATCCCCTTTGAAAAAGTTACTACGTCCCACCAGGAACTTGTTGTCAGGTCTGGTGATACCGTTAAGCTCATTTCATAAATTTTTCTTTCGAGGGTCTCTTCAATAGAAGGATTAACTACAGACTCATAAAGTACGACTGAATCCTTCCAACGGTTCATCTCCCATAAAATACGTGCTTTAAGAAGTACAACATCCGTGCGCGCAGGATTTTCCGAGAGTATCACATCACCCACTGCAAGCGCTTCCTGGAAGTTGCCAACCTTGGCCAGGAGTTCAACCCGCCGTGAGAAAAGCCAGGAATTATCCGGATAACTTATCTGTAGCTGACCAAGTAAATCAAGGGCAGCCAAATATTCGCCACCGGCAATTATTGCCTCTATAAATTGACGTTGTGCTGCCAAAGAAGCGGGGTTCAGTGTTGCTGCAATTTCAGAAATTTCAAGATGGTTGGGGAGGTTATTATACTCCCTGTATAGTTTTGCCAGTATCAGTTGCCGGCCAAAGTCTTCTTCAGCAAAAACTTTAGCCTCAGCAACTGCCTTTTCTGCTTTTGCATTTTCCCCGGCAGCTCGATAAATTCTCTCCAGCAAAACATAGAGTCCCGGTTCCATACCGTAATCATCCTGCAGATCAAGTATTGTTTTTTCTGCCTCGGTGAATTCACCAGTATTCATAAGATTTGCTGCAATATGCGTGCGTACAATAAATTCAGGTGATCCTTCAGAGAAGAAATCGTTATGGGTATTCTCCCCTGTTCCCAGTTTACTGAGTGAAGATTGAGCTTTTCTGCTCAGAACAACAGCTTGTTTGTAATCACCTGAGGCAGAGAGCATCTCTGCCTGAAGAATATGTCTCTTCCAGGCAAAATCAGCTTGTGGAGTGACACCTGGAGGCAATCTATCCATTTCATGATAGATTGCCTCCAGCCAGATTTCACCTTTAACCATATCCCCTTTATCCAGGGAAAGCTGAAACAGAGCCTCTAACAGAGGAATACGATCTTCTCCGTTAGCAAGAGCGGATCGTAAAGTTTGTTCTGCCTCATAGAAGAGTCCTAACTCATTATATGTTTCTGCAATACCCAACCATGAAAGGATACGAAAATGTTGGGCTTCTGCATCCCTCTTCAGAGACAACTTCTCAATAATATTCCGGTATCTTTTCCTGGCTCTAGTGAAATATCCGGATTCCTTATACGCGTCTGCAAGAAGAATTTTCAACTCAAAGTTCTCGCTGACCAATGGCACATTCTGCAGGTATCCTGCGTGATACACTGCCGTATCAAGCAGTCCCAAATTTGCCGCCAAATAAATTGCCCTTAACCTGACTTGATAACGATTCGGCTGTTTTTTAAGTAAAGCCTCATAGTCCCTGAGTTCGTGCTCCGGACACTGGAGCTTTTCTGAAAGTATCGCCCTGGCCTGCAAACACTGAATATTGGTGCAGCTGGAATCTGAAAGCTTCGCAAAATATTCCTGACTCAACAACAACTCATTTTTTTCCAGATATAGAATTGCCAACTCCTGGATTATGGCATTGTCTCCTGGATCAAGCTCGTGTACTTTAAGCAGAATCACCAGCAGTTCTTCATCCCGTTTCAATCGTCTAAGCAATTCAGCCATGGAACGATAGATGGCAATGTTATCAGGGGCAATATCTGAAAGATATTTAACCATCGATATTTTGCCCTCATTTTCTCCTATGACCAGTAGATCATTAGCAAGGGCTGCAAGAATTTCCGGGTCCCCGGGAGAAAGTTCAATCAATTGCCTGTATAATGGTATGGCGTCCTGATATCGACCAGCAGCTTCGTATTGCAAGATGGATTTTTTGAGTTTTGCCGATTTCGTTTCACTGTCCGTGGCAAAATATTGATCGAGTGAGGTGATGGTCTCCTTTTTTCTACCAGTTGCTGCAGTAATACCAACAAGGCGCCGCTTTACATTTAAATCTTCAGGGAACTTCTCTAAATATTTCTCGTAATACAACAGGGCCTTGTCATGATCTCCTGCCTGCTCATATGTCTCACCATAAAGTGCAAATGAAGCCACATCGTCAGAATTGTTCTCCAGCGCCACCTGAAGATGAGAAAGAGCCCTATCGGACTGCCCATCCTTTTCATAATATTGGGCAAGAAATTGATGTGCCTCAATATTTTCAGGTTCACGTGCTACAAAACGCTCCCAGTAAATTGATGCCTGCTGCTCTAAGCCTAAACGTTGATAAGTTTTGGCTGTTTTATACAAGACATCGGCTTCAGCTTCTTCACTTCTGGCCAATATCGTCAAATGTGGCCTCGCCTTCTCATAATTTCCTTCATCAAAGAAAAGAAAAGCAAGATAGCGGCGTACACCACGATTCGATGGTTCCTGTCTGCTGAGTTGCTCTAAATACGGTAGAGCTTCACTTTTTCTACCCAGTTTAGTCAGTCCCTCCACCAGTCCAGCCAACGCCATCTGGTCTGTAGGGTTGCTTAAATATATTTTTTTAAAAAGGTCCACTGCCCGATCATACTGCTCCATCTCCCACATTGCTTTACCAAGGGATCTGACATATAAAGCATTTTCGGGTTCTGAACCTATGAGAAATTCAAGAGGCACTGAAGCCTCATCCCAGCGCTTAAGGTACATCAAGAGGCTTGCCAACTCCCAGCGTGCCTCTTCAAGGTTGCTTTTCATGACTAATAGCGACCGGTATAGACGTACAGCCTCTTCAAAATCTCCATGCAAGGCATTTTTCCTTGCTTCATCCCAAACTGTTTTCCACTGTGGCAACTGCTTTCCAACAACTTCAATATTCTGTTCAGGAAGAAGGTTATGTGGCGTGACAGGAATTGGTTGGGAAAAACTTTCATGGCCTGACAGGCCAATAAAGCAACCAAACATTAATAATAAAAAATATTTCCCTGGGATATTCACTGACTCTCTATAAATTTTGTTGATAGATTAGTTGCTTGCGGGATGGGAACGATAGTAATGAGTTATACTATCAAAATGAATTATTCTATGTATTTTCAATAAAATCAGACTGGAATATTTTAGTCTTCCTCAGATTTCTCTCCTCCGAAAAAATTCCTTATATCCGGTACTTCCTGTTCAAGATACTTTTTCATTTTCTTGAGCAGATTCGCTTCAATCTGTCGCACCCGCTCTCGTGAAATACCAAAAATGTCAGCAATATCCTGGAGGGTTTGTGGTTCATCACTCAGTAATCGAGTCTGAAGTATCATCTGCTCTTTATCATTCAGACTCTTCTGCAAATCATTAAGGAGATCATACATACGCTCCTTTATCTCACGGCCAGCCACAACTTCTTCGACGCTTGGTCCTCCATGTGGGATAAAGTCTTTTTGTTCATCATTTGAATCCTCTCGGACAGGGCTTTCCAACGACATATCCCAGTTGTCCATCCTCTGGCTCATCTCAATGACTTCAGTCTCCTTCACATTCAGCCGTTCAGCCAGCAGTTTGGTATTCGGCTTAAAACCCTGCGCCTCAAGAAGTTTTCGTTCTTTATTTAAACTGAAAAAAAGTTTTCGCTGGGCCTGGGTAGTTCCAATCTTGACCATTCTCCAGTTATCCATGATAAACTTCAAAATATAGGCACGAATCCAATAAGCGGCATAGTAGGAGAACTTGACTTCCCGATACGGGTCAAATTTTTTGGCAGCCTGAACCAGTCCGACATTCCCCTCCTGTATGAGATCAAGAAAGTTTTGCATCCAATACTTCTGGAAGTCCATTGCAACCTTTACCACAAGTCGCAGATTAGAGGAAACCAGCTTGTACGCAGCCTCTGCATCACCAGTTTCTCTATAACGAATCGCCAATTCCTCAGTTTCCTCACGGGAAAGCAAAGGAAACTGACTTATTTCCTGGAGATAACGCTGTAAACCAGTATGACTTACTGCCGGCAGATTCTTGTCATCCGGCATACTCACCAGTTGCTGCATTTCCGTAGATTTCTTTTTCTTTTTGGACTCCTTTTTCATGCTTGGACATTCTAATAAAAGTGGGTGAAAGGTCAATCTCTTTCCTTGCTGATTTTTATTATACGCTTTGAACAACTACTTGTAATTTCTTGCCATTATTTACACTGCTTTGAATATGCTCATATTAAATGTTTTAATATTTAAGCTTTTATGCTAAAAGTGTTCGCCTGCTACGTCCTGAATACAGGATGTTTAAGCGTTTAAGGGGGCTTTTTGTGTAATAATACAATAAGCCGTCAGGTCATATTTTCTCCAGTTCGTAACATGTCCAGGTATATACATTGATTTACATTGGTAGCCGCATATTATTACTTGGCAGAAATCACATAAATAATTATTAGTAAGCAAATGGAAAATATTAGGAACTTTTGCATTATTGCCCACATTGACCATGGCAAATCGACCCTTGCGGACAGATTTATCCAGACCTGCAAAATGGTGACTGACAGGGAATTCCGTGATCAGTTGCTTGATGACATGGACATTGAACGAGAAAGGGGCATTACCATAAAAAGCCAAACCATCTGTTTGCCCTATAAGGCTGATGACGGGAAAGAATATATTCTTAACCTTGTCGACACACCTGGGCATGTAGACTTCAGCTATGAAGTTTCAAGGGCTTTGGCATCCTGCGAAGGAGCCCTGCTGCTCGTTGATGCAGCCCAGGGAGTCGAGGCCCAGACACTTGCCAACCTTTATCTTGCCATGGAAACAGACCTGGTTGTTATTCCTGTTATCAATAAAATTGACCTGCCCGCAGCAGACCCTGATGCAGTCGCAGAACAGATTGAAGCAGACCTCGGACTTGATCCTGAACATATTCGTCTCTGTTCCGCCAAAACTGGGGAAGGGGTTAAGGAAATCCTTGAGGCTGTTGTCAATCTGCTTCCTGCCCCAAAAGGAGATGCAGAAAAACCTCTTGAAGCCTTAATTTTTGATGCCCGCTACGACCCTTTCAGGGGCACAATAATCTCCACCAGGATATTTCAGGGAACTATCAGACCTGGTGATATAATCCGTTCCATGTCTAACAACGTTGACCACAAGGTTGAGGAAGTTGGACTCTTTCGGCTTACGAAAGAACCCCAGAAAAAGCTTTGTGCAGGCCAGGTTGGTTATATTATTGCAGGTGTAAAAAATGTCAGTGATACGAGAAACGGTGACACCATTACCCATAAAGTCAACCCCTGCGCCAAACCTCTCCCAGGCTTCAAGGAGGTCAAGCCTGTGGTTTTCTCCTCCATCTACCCTATCTCCACAGACGATTACGAAGATCTGGTTGTAGCACTTGAAAAATTGAAACTCAACGATGCTTCTCTGACCTATCAAAAAGACTCTTCAACAGCATTGGGGTTCGGTTTTCGCTGCGGCTTTCTTGGCCTGCTTCATCTGGAAGTTGTGCAGGAAAGGTTAGAACGGGAGTTTGATATCTCCCTCATTATGACTGTCCCGACTGTGCTGTATCATTTTTATCTCCAGGACGGCACAAAACTGGAGATCGACAATCCTGCACATTTTCCCGATCCATCCACAATTGCCAAAACAGATGAACCGTACATCAAGGCAGTCATTCTGTTCCCTGAACGCTACATGGGCTCTATAATGAGTCTGTGCATGGAACGCAGGGGGGTGAATAATCATTACCATTACCCTGCACCAGGCAGAATGGAATTTAACTGTGAATTGCCCCTGGCTGAAGTAATTTACGATTTTTACGACAAACTGAAATCCGTTACCCAGGGATATGGTTCCTTTGATTATGACCTGGGCGACTACCGCGAAAGTGATCTGATAAAACTCGATATCCTTGTAAATGGTGAAAAAGTTGATGCCCTCTCTCAGCTGGCACATCGTTCAAAAGCCAGGGAACGTGCTTTGCATGCCTGTGAGCAACTCAAGGAAGAGATTCCTCGCCATATGTTTAAAATAGCCATCCAGGGATCCATAGGTTCCACTATTGTGGCCAGGACAAATATCGCTGCTCTGAGAAAAGATGTGACTGCCAAATGTTATGGTGGTGATATTAGCAGAAAGCGAAAACTCCTTGAAAAACAAAAGGCCGGCAAAAAACGGATGAAAACTGTCGGTAACGTAGATATTCCCCAGCAGGCCTTTCTGGCAGTGCTCAAATCTGAACAGAATTAATTTGCCATCAGATAAAAGGGTTCCTGACAAAATGCATGTGATTATACTGCATGGGAGCTGGCCAAAACGGATTCCCCGACAATAATATTCTCACACATAAAAAGAGTGGGATATTAAAAGGGGAAATCGTTTTTGAGTTTCAGGCAGATGAACATCAGGAAATGAAGACTTCAGGAGGTAGTAAAAAAAAGACGGACCATCTGTTAGAATGGTCCGCCGCTCTTATGAAATTATGGTCTGTTGAAGCAGGGAACATCTACTAGGTGAGTGCACAATCACTTTTTTGCTTGATGATGGTCTGCATTTCCTGCTTGCTGAGGACAGTATTTTCAACTTTAAGCATATAGACAACACAGTCCTTGCAAATATTAAATGCTTTCCGGTAGTCATCCATCTCGCTTGCTATTTCCCAGCAGTTCTGGTTGGGATTTTTTCTTGCTGGACAATCATCAGTACCCTCACATTTCATGATTTCCCAACAGGGCCAGTCGCTCTTTGGTATCATTCACAATCCCCCTTGCTAATAGTAATAACAAAATCAAAGCTTCTTATTGTAATCTGTATACCCAAACATTTCAAAAAATCGGCGAAGATGTAATTGACCATTAAACGAGAAAGCTGTCAAGTGATTGTATAAGGCTGTCTCGCCCCATCCCTGTTTTCGCTGAAAACAGTAGTCTTTCAGAGGCTGACACCCCGAAACCGGCATCGAGAATTGCACCATTCTTACTACGCTGGCTCGTAGAAATCTTGTCGGCTTTGGTATAGACAAGTAAAAATGGTACACCATTACTTCGAAGCCAATCCACCAACTGCAGATCAGCAATCTTCATGGCATGACGCAGATCAACTATCACGATAACGCATTTCAAATTTTCTCTTGATTCCAGGTATCCGGTTATCAGAGTCTGCCAGGAAGCCTGCACTTTTTTCGGGACTTTGGCATATCCATACCCGGGGAGATCCACAAGATAGATACTATTGTCCAGTAGAAAAAAATTGAGGCTTTGGGTCTTTCCCGGCTTAGCACTCGTCTTAACCAGATTCTTGCGCATGATAAGCCGGTTCATAAGACTTGACTTGCCGACATTGGAACGTCCGGCAAATGCTATCTCCGGCATATCAGGGTCTGGAAGCTGTTTGAGAGCAAACACGCTTGTCAGAAAGCTGACATCCGTAAAATTCTGCTTTGCAAGGATTGACACTGGGATAAATTACCGTGTGATATTCAGAAGCCGCAACAACGTCATCTGTTATTTTAGATGACCTTATTCAAGCCATATTCGATAATACCTTCAGCTCCACTTCTAATGAGCTTTGGTATTAACTCGCGTACCTGATGTTCGGAAATAACTGTCTCAACCGAATACCAGTCCGTATTATAAAGATTGGCGATGGTGGGGGCATTCATACTCGGCAGGATAGCGATAATATCATCCAGCTTATTTGCAGGGATATTCATTTTCAGGCCAACTATCTTGTCAGCCCTGAGTGCTCCCTGAAGAAGTAAAACAATATTTTCAATTTTTTCCCTTTTCCATGGAACATCCCAGGCATCTTTATTCGCAATGAACTGGGTGTTTGAAATCATCATCTCATGGATGATGCGCAACCCATGCGCCCGGATAGTACTCTCGGTTTCAGTCACTTCGACAATGGCATCAGCCAAGCCTGAAACAACCTTTGCCTCTGTTGCTCCCCAGGAAAACTCGATCTCGACATTGATGTTTTTTTCAGCAAAAAACTTTCGGGTATACTTAACAAGTTCTGTGGACACCTTTTTGCCTTCAAGATCTTCCAGTTTCATAATATCTGAGTCGCCGGGAACTGCTACTACCCATCGGGTTGGTCTTTTACTTACCTTGGAATAGACCAGATCATCCACAATAACTACATCTGACTCGTTTTCCAGAATCCAGTCCTTGCCGGTAATGCCGGCATCAATTACCCCCTGTTCAACATACCGTGACATTTCCTGGGCTCTGCAGATTGAACAGGTTAATTCATCATCATCGATTTCAGGGAAATAGCTCCGACTGGCAAGTTTTATCCGCCAACCGGATTTCGCAAACAGTTCAATAGTTGCTTTTTCAAGACTTCCTTTGGGAATCCCCAATTTCAAAACATTCATTTCTTATAAACCTCCGCGGGATCAAATACCGGTTCATCAATTGTTTCAAATTTATCATCTGATACCTGTCTGAAAAAACAGCTCCTGTGCCCTGTGTGACATGCCGCCCCACCTAGCTGTTCAACCTGGTAGATAACCGTATCCTCGTCACAGTCAACGAGTATTTTCTTAATAATCTGCTGATGCCCTGAGGTTTCACCCTTCAGCCACAGTTTGTTTCTGGACCTACTCCAATAATGTGCCTTGCCTGTTTCAAGGGTTTTCTTCCAGGCCAAATCATTTACATAGGCAACCATTAATACTTCTTTTGTCACATGATCCTGAACTATTGCAGGCAGCAGACCATTTCCCTTGTCGAATTGTAGCGTTATCATACCATCCTCTGTATTCGAAACCTCTTCAGAATCGCTGCTGCCGTTTTCACCACCCATAAAATGAATTATACATGCTGTACGGAATTTGCAGTATTCCTTGGGATGTATGCAGTAAGCCTTTTCAGCAGGTATTGACTCATTATACTTTTCACAAAAAAGATCCATCTTTTATATACTATCCTATTTATTCCATGCAAACCAACATTGATTTTATTATTTCCTCCGTCATGCAGCGGGCGACACCGTAGCATATTTCCCATGAAAACTCTAGCCCGCATTATTCCTGACTATCAATGAAATTTTTATTATAATCTTGAATTTGTGTTTTTGTTTTATTTCTGCGGTCATTAGTGTATTTTGCACACTGTTTTTTTTGCAACTAAATCATTTAAGATAAAATATATTTTTACATGAGGATATTTCCATGAAAAAAGTAAAAGATGGCGACCATGTGACTATTGAATATGAGGGTATGCTTGAGAATGGAGAGATTATTGAAAGCTCTGCAGATACTGGTTCCTTTGAATTAGAAGTTGGTGCAGGCTCCATGCCTCCAGGATTTGAAAATGCGCTTCTTGACATGCGGGAAGGCGAT
>Ga0255044_10000275_pt1 | contig 10672 bp, 6 predicted proteins | sample BC1_12_21_MG_FD_183651 | JGI IMG/M metagenome (GOLD analysis project Ga0255044, IMG submission 183651) | Seawater microbial communities from Strait of Georgia, British Columbia, Canada - BC1_12_21 | ecosystem: Environmental > Aquatic > Marine > Strait | place: Canada: British Columbia... | reverse complement strand
GGTCACTGGGGGGGCAATGGGACGGCCTGGATGGCATCGTACACTCCATCGGCTTCGCCCCGCGGGAGGAACTGGAAGGCGGTTACGTGGATTCAGTAACCCGTGAAGGATTCGCCATTGCCCACGACATCAGCTCCTACAGCTTCGCTGCATTGGCCAAAGGTGGCCGGGAAATGATGCAGGGCCGTGGCGGCGCGCTGCTTACCATGACCTACCTGGGCGCCGTGCGTACGATCCCGAACTACAATGTGATGGGTGTCGCCAAGGCGAGCCTGGAGGCAAACGTCCGCTACCTGGCGGATTCCCTGGGTCCTGAAGGCACCCGGGTCAATGCCGTATCAGCAGGCCCCATTCGTACCCTGGCCGCGTCCGGGATAGCCGGGTTCAAGTCGATGTTGTCGGAAGCCGAGAAAAAGAATCCGCTACGCAGAAACGTGACTATCAATGAAGTTGGAAACGCTGCAGCTTTCCTTTGCTCCGATCTCGCGTCGGGCGTCACGGGCGATGTCCTTTACGTGGATTCCGGCTATCACATACTCGGACTGGTTTGATAATCAGATCCCGGCTAGGGCAGGGATGACGGTGGTTTCGAGCCGGGTGTAGGGTCGAATTCATTCGACCGATGCTGCATAAGGCGTCCCAGGACATGGCGACATCCCTGTCTTCAATGGTAATTGTGTTGTTGGCCGAATGAATTCGGCCCTACGGTTGTTTATCCGCTTGATAGGGGAAGAACCGGATGGTAGTGGCTTTGGGTCTTAAGATTAAGTGCCATTACCTCAAAAACCTATTCCTGCTCCTGCCGGGTAATGACGATCTGGGCGTTCCCTCGCTGATTTTCGATGAAATGGTTGAAGTACGCAGTGCCTCGCGAGCGTTCCTGCAGATTCTTCAACGTCTTCTCGGTTTCTTTGTTTTCATCCTCCCCGAGCGTACCGTCCCTGATACTGTCGAGGGCGATAACGGCATAATCCCCGTTGGCCAGCACAGTGCCGCCATACTGGCTTTCGTCCCCTGCGGGTCGCGGCATCCTGAATAGATGCTGCAGCAGAACAGGTGGCAGAGTCCTGTCGTTGCGGCCTACAAGGCCGCTGGTTACGACTGTCAATGATTCGGCATCAGCCAGGGACTGCAGGCTCTCTCCCTGTTTCAACCTGCCAAGCAGTTCCTCGCCCCTTTTATGGGCCATTTCCCCGGCCCTTTCAGCCTTCAGTTGCTCTTCGATTTCTGCCTGGACATCCTCGATCGCGCGAATCGTCGCCTCCTCGTGTTCAGTGACCCGGAGAACCACCATACGCTCCGGCCCTATCTCGATCGCCTCGCTATTGTGGCCGTCTTTCAATACGTCGTCGCTGAACGCTGCACCAACGACCTTGGGCGCGGCGAATAGATCCGCACCTCCTGCCCGCCTCAGCCAGTCACTGGTCCGGGTGGTCATTCCCAGGGCCTCGGCCGCGGGTTGAAGGCTGTCCGGATCCTCATAAGCCAGATCGTTCAGTCGTTCCGCATACTCGTAAAACAGTCTCTCCGCCTCACTTTTCAGGAATGCCTGGCGAATCTCTTCCTTTGCCTCTTCATAGGATTTTCCCTGGGCCGGGCGAATCGCGGTCAGCTTGATGACGTGAAAACCGAACGAACTCCTGACAGGCTCACTGACTTCATCCGTCGTCATGCCGAAAACGACGCCCTCGAAAGCCTGATCCATCACGCCTTTCTCGAAGAACCCGAGATCGCCTCCCTGATCCGACGATCCCGGATCCTGGGAAACCTCTCTCGCAACTGCGGCGAAATCCTCACCGGCCCTGATTCTTTCCAACGCAGCATCCGCAGCCTGTCTGGCAGCATCCTCAGCCTGCGCATTCGCGCCATCTTCCACAATGATCAGGATGTGGCTGGCCCTTCTTTGTTCGGGTGTGACGTACTCATTTTTCTGTTGCTCGTAAAAACCGAGAAGGCTTTCTTCATCCGCCGTGAGTGTCTTGGATAAATCTTCGATCTGGAGATCGAGATACTCCACCTTCACGCGCTCCGGGAAAACGAAACGATCCTGGTTTGATGCATAATAGTCCCGGATCTCGCTTTCACTCACGTCTGCGCTTCCCAGAAACGGCTTTGACTCGACCGCCACATACTTCAACTCACGCTGTTGGCGAGTCAGCGCTATCTGCCGCTCAAGTTCCGCATCCGTTGTGAATTCAGAGGCGACAATGCCCCTTGATAACTGTTCGCTCACCAGTGCGCGCCTGATCTGATCTTCGAAGCCTGCAGGCGTGAGGCCGCGTGACCTGACTCCCCGCTCGTAAGCCTGTTGATCGAAGCGCCCCGCGATTGAAAAACCCGGGATGCTGACGATCATCGCCCTCACCAGGTCATCCCCAGCGCTCAGTCCCATGTCCGCGGCGGTCTGGAGTATCAGCTGATTCCGTATCATGGAATTGAGGACCTCCTCACGCAGCCTGGCTTCGTCGAAAAGCTCGGGGCGATAGTTTGCCCCCAACTGCTGGCGCAGCCGTTGTCTGAACTCCCTGTATCCCCTCTCGAACTCCCTTTCGGTTATCTCCTGTCCGTTGACCGTGGCGACAGCCTGTTCCGACCCAACACCCAGATACTCCTGTATGCCCCACAGTGCGAAGGGGATACTGATTAGGATAACGATAAACCAGGCAATCCAACCCTGGGCGCGTTCCCTGATTTGTTGAAGCATGGTGTTTCCCGCAGAATTTTTCCGATGACAAATGAAAACGGGGTATCCAAAGATACCCCGCTGTTTCTCTATTATTGGCGGAGCGGACGGGGCTCGAACCCGCGACCCCCGGCGTGACAGGCCGGTATTCTAACCATCTGAACTACCGCTCCATTTCTGGTGGGCGCTGCAGGGATCGAACCTGCGACCCTCGCCTTGTAAGGGCGATGCTCTCCCAGCTGAGCTAAGCGCCCCAAGAAAGGCGCGCTAGTTTACGGCATCTTTAAGCGCTTTTCCAGCTTTGAATGCGGGGTTTCTCGAGGCCTTGATGGCAATGGTCGCGCCGGTTTGGGGGTTTCTGCCGGTCCGGGCAGCCCTTTCACGAACGGTGAAGGAGCCAAAGCCGATTATCGATACCTGCTCACCGTCTTTCAGTGCCTTGGTGATGGCTTCAACCATGCCATCCAGAGCACGACTGGCCGCCGCTTTGGAGATGTCTGCAGTGTCCGCCATCTGGTCAACCAATTCTGTCTTGTTCATAAATCGTAATACTCCCCTTTGGTGAAAAAAAGTTGTTGCGGGTTATGTCTAAGTGCCAAGCACGCGACCTGCTGCGTACCCGGAAACGGGCCATTTTTATACCAGCGTCCATGAAATAGTGTCAAGGACACAGTTGATAAAATTGCTTGCGGGTAATCAATTTTGTGACGACTACCGCGCTGAAACGGTGTTTAACGAACATACCCTATCGAAATAGACCTGTCATTGCACTCGATCAATGCCTGGTTAATCCACCGCCCTTTTTAACGGTTTTCTTGCGGGTTGTTACCTTGGGCTTGGCACTGGACGCGGGTCTTTCTCCCTCTTCCCTTGATCGGGGCTGGGGTACTTCGGTAAGCGCTATCTCCAACACCTGGTCTATCCATCGCACAGGCTTTATCTCCAGGTTCTGCTTGATGTTCTTGGGGATCTCTACGAGATCCTTCTCGTTCTCCTCCGGTATGATCACGGTCTTGATACCGCCTCGATGGGCCGCAAGCAGCTTTTCCTTGAGGCCGCCAATGGGCAAAACCTCTCCCCGCAGCGTGATTTCGCCTGTCATGGCGACATTCGCCCGCACCGGAATCTGGGTCAGGGCGGAGACCAGGCAGGTACACATGCCTATTCCGGCGCTGGGTCCGTCTTTCGGTGTTGCGCCTTCAGGTACATGGATGTGTACGTCGTTCTTCTGGTGAAAATCCTCTGGCAGCCCCAGAGTGTCGGCGCGGCTCCGAACCACGGTCATGGCTGCCTGTATGGACTCCTGCATGACTTCACCCAGTTGGCCCGTGTGGGTCAGTTTGCCCTTGCCCTGGACCAGCGCAGCTTCGATGCTCAGCAGTTCCCCGCCAACTTCATTCCAGGCAAGACCCGTCACCTGTCCCACCTGATCGAACTCGTCCACTTCACCGTAACGGAAGCGCTTGACTCCCAAATATTTTTCCAGGGATTTGGGGGTGATCGTGATGCATTTCCCTTGCTCCTTTAACAATATCTCCTTGACCACTTTTCTGCATATCTTGGAGATCTCGCGTTCAAGATTTCTGACGCCCGCCTCACGTGAGTAATAACGAACAATATCTCGAATGGCACTTTCACGTATCTGCAATTCGCTTTTCTTTAGGCCGTTGTTCTCTATCTGTTTAGGCACCAGATAGCGCATGGCTATGTTGATCTTTTCGTCTTCGGTATACCCGGAGAGCCGGATCACTTCCATGCGATCGAGCAGTGCCGGTGGGATGTTCATGGTGTTGGCAGTGGCGACAAACATGATTTCCGACAGATCGAAATCGACTTCCAGATAATGATCAACAAAGGTGTGGTTCTGCTCCGGATCCAATACCTCGAGCAATGCCGACGCAGGATCGCCCCGGAAATCCATCGCCATTTTGTCTATTTCATCCAGGAGAAACAGGGGGTTTCGGGTGCCTACCTTGGATAGATTCTGGATGATCTTCCCGGGGAGTGCACCGATGTAGGTCCGACGGTGACCGCGTATCTCCGCCTCGTCTCTAACGCCACCCAGGGCCATCCGCAGAAACTTGCGGTTGGTGGCATGAGCGATCGATTGACCCACTGAGGTTTTCCCAACGCCGGGCGGTCCCACGAGACAGAGTATGGGGCCCTTGAGCTTGCGAACCCTCTGCTGCACCGCCAGGTATTCAATGATGCGTTCCTTAACCTTGTGCAGCCCGTAATGGTCTGCTTCGAGAACGTCTTCTGCTGTCTTGAGGTCGTTGCGTATTTTGGTTCGCTTTTTCCAGGGCACGCTTACCAGCGTGTCTATATAGTTACGCACTACCGTGGCTTCGGCGGACATGGGGGACATCAGCTTGAGCTTGTTAAGTTCAGACTGGGCCTTGGTCTTGGCTTCCTTCGGCATGCCGGCCTTTTGTATCCGGTTCTGCAGATCCTCTATCTCGTTGGGAGCTTCTTCCAGTTCACCAAGCTCCTTTTGGATCGCCTTCATCTGCTCATTGAGATAATACTCGCGCTGATTCTTCTCCATCTGGCGCTTGACCCTGCCCCTGATGCGCTTCTCAATCTGAAGCAGATCGTTTTCGGACTCCATCAGGGTCATCAGGTGCTCGAGACGCTTGAACACATCCGCTATCTCGAGAACCTTCTGCTTCTCATCGAGTTTGAGGGACATGTGAGCCGCCATGGTATCCGCCAGGCGACTGGGATCGTCGATGCTTGACAGGGACGTCAATACTTCGGGAGGAACTTTCTTGTTCAGCTTTACGTACTGATCGAACAGTGTGGTGGCCGACCGTGTCATGACATCCAGTTCCCGTTCATCCTGTACCGCGTCCTGTTCCACCAGGGATGTATGCGCCGTGAAATACTCGTCTGTGGTCATGAACTTGACGAGTTTCACCCTTTCGCCGCCCTCCACTAGCACCTTGACGGTACCGTCCGGGAGTTTCAGCAGCTGAAGAATATTCGCGAGTGTCCCTACTTTATAGAGATCTTTTACTGCGGGATCGTCTACTTCAGCGCTTTTCTGGGCAACCAGCAGAATCTGCTTGTTGTCCTGCATTGCCGCGTCGAGCGCCTTGATGGATTTTTCCCTGCCGACGAAGAGAGGAATTACCATGTGGGGGTAAACCACTACGTCTCGCAGCGGCAAAACGGGGGCGGCAAAAGTGGTGGGAGGCTGATCAGAAGTCTTTTCGTCTTGGCCCATTGAGGTCGTTCCTCCTGTGGGGTTTGATCACCTGAACCGGTCAACGTTCGTCAAGATATCCGATTCCGGCGGTTGCAACTCCGCCGAACTGTGCAGGCAATCAGTAACCATGGAGGCAGGGCAAATGATACCCTGCCAAATTGTCTCGTATGGAGCCCTATCTTGGGACTGGGCAGGGCTTATTCAACCGCTTGGGCTTTATTTCAGAAAAAAAACCATTGCGCGGGGCTCGAACTTGTAATCAGTCCGATACCGCCAGTTGTTTCTCGCCGCCTTCATAGATGATGTAGGGCTCGTTCTCACCCATTATCACTGTCTCATCGACCACGACTTTGCTTATATCGTCCTTTGACGGTAGATCGTACATGGTGTCGAGCAACACCTGCTCCATGATGGTCCTGAGCCCTCGGGCACCCGTTTTCCGCTCCATGGCCTTGCGAGCGATCGCATGCAGGGCATCTTCCCGAAACTCCAGGTCACAGTCCTCCATCTCGAAGAGACGACAGTATTGCTTGACAAGTGCGTTCTTGGGCTCGGTGAGGATTTGGACCAGGGCCCCCTCATCGAGTTCATCCAGGGTTGCCACTACGGGGAGTCGGCCGACGAATTCCGGGATCAATCCATAGCGGATCAGATCTTCGGGTTCGACGTCGACGAGGATCTCTCCTACCTTGCTGGTGTCATCCTTGCTGTGAACTTCGGCGGAGAATCCGATGCCTCCCCTCTCGGACCGGTCCCTGATCACCTTTTCCAGGCCCGCAAAGGCGCCACCCACGACAAACAGGATATTGGAGGTGTCTACCTGCAGAAATTCCTGTTGAGGGTGCTTTCTCCCACCCTGAGGCGGCACCGAGGCTACAGTCCCCTCGATCAGTTTCAACAGGGCCTGCTGCACGCCTTCACCGGATACGTCACGGGTGATGGAGGGGTTGTCGGATTTACGGGAGATCTTGTCTATCTCATCGATGTAAACAATACCCGTTTGGGCCTTTTCCACATCATAATCACACTTCTGGAGCAGTTTCTGGATGATATTCTCCACATCCTCGCCCACATAGCCCGCCTCGGTGAGAGTCGTGGCGTCGGCGATGGTGAAGGGTACGTTCAGCATCCGGGCCAGGGTTTCTGCGAGCAGCGTCTTACCGGAGCCCGTGGGGCCGATCAGCAGGATATTGCTCTTGGATATCTCGATTTCATCTTTTTTGTTGGCCGAGTCCAGACGCTTGTAGTGGTTGTAAACAGCCACCGAGAGTACTTTTTTAGCCCGTGCCTGGCCGATAACATACTGATTCAGCATGTTATTTATCTCGTGAGGTTTAGGCAGGCTGCTGGCGACTTCCGCCCCGCCCTCCTGCATCTCCTCGCGTATGATATCGTTGCAGAGTTCGACACATTCGTCACAGATGAATACTGACGGACCGGCAATCAGCTTGCGTACTTCATGCTGGCTCTTGCCGCAGAATGAGCAGTAGAGCAGTTTGCCGTCATCGCCCCTTGTCTTGTCGTCACTCATACATCCTTCCTCTCAGGTACCAATTTCTACCTATGCTTATCGACCTATCCCGGCTGAATATGAGCTGGATCAGGGACAAATGCAAGTGGTTGGTTTAATCACTTGCCGCCCCCGCAATCCGGGCATCTCTATCCTTCAAGCCTTCCTCTGCCCCGTCCGGACTTAGGAATCCGCCTCTTTGGAGTTGGTACGCAGCGCAAGAACCTGGTCGATGAGGCCGTAATCCTTCGCTTCCTCACCGCTCATAAAGTTGTCCCGCTCCGTATCCTGCTCGACCTGTTCCAGGGACCGTCCCGTGTGATGGGCCATGATCTCGTTCAGGCGGTCCCGCAACAACAGTATCTCTTTTGCATGAATCTCGATGTCCGTTGCCTGCCCCTGGAAACCACCGAGGGGCTGGTGGATCATCATTCTGGAATTCGGCAGGCAGAACCTTTTTCCCTCTTCCCCACCTGTCAGCAACAGGGCTCCCATGCTGGCAGCCTGACCAATGCACATGGTGCTCACGTGAGGGCGCACAAACTGCATGGTGTCGTATATAGCCAGTCCCGCGCTGACAGAGCCGCCCGGGGAGTTGATATATACATGGATGTCCTTATCGGGATTTTCCGACTCCAGGAAAAGCAGTTGGGCCACCACCAGGTTGGCCATGTGATCTTCCACCGGGCCGACCAGAAAAATCACTCTCTCCTTGAGCAGCCGGGAATAAATATCGTAGGAACGTTCCCCGCGGGCAGTATGCTCTACCACGATGGGAATGAGTCCCAGGCCTTTGCTGTCCAAACCGCCCATATGGCTGATATCGGTCATAACGATCTATCCTTTAACCTAAGGTCAACTGCTTGCCGCAGGTGAATTTTCGTCCTGGGGATTCATGAGCTGCTCGAATCCAGACTTGGATTCCTCAATCTTGGCATGATCCATAACCCAGTCCACTACCTGATCTTCCAGTACAACATTCTCAACCGACGCCAACTGATTCTGGTTATTGTAGTAATAGTTGATCACCTCCTGAGGATCCTCATACGACTGGGCGAATTCCTCCACCTTTACGCGAACCCGGTCCGGGTCCACCTTGATATCGTTGCTCCTGACAAGTTCGCTGACGATAAGACCCAGTGATACGCGGCGCTTCGCCTGTTCCTCGAACAGGCTGACAGGCAGCTCCATATTGCTGGACTGGCCGTTTCTTGCCATGTTGTCCTTGGCCTGTGAGACCAGGGTTTTCGCCTCCTGCTCGATCATGGCCTTGGGAATTTCCAGTTCATGGGTTTTCAGCAGTCCCTCCATCACCTGTTCCTTGACCAGCGACTGAATCTTTTGTTCCAGCTCCCTCTCCATATTAGAGCGAATCTCCTTATACAAGGCATCCACGCCGCCTTCGGCGACACCAAAGGCTGTGGCGAACTCCTCGTCCAGCTCGGGTATGACCGGTTCGGCTACCTTGGTAAGCGTTACTTCAAACTTCGCATCCTTCCCTGCGAGCTTTTCCACGCGGTAGTCTTCCGGGAATGCCAGCTCCAGGGTTCGGTTATCCCCGGCCTTCGCACCTAACAGCCCTTCCTCGAAGCCTTCGATCATTGCGCCAGACCCGAGAACCAGGGGAACTTCCTCCGCGGCACCCCCCTCGAACGCCTCACCGTCGATGTAACCCTTGAAATCTATGGTCACCTGATCTTCATTACTGGATTCCCGATCCACTTCGTTCCATGTAGTACGTTGTTTGCGCAGCTTGTCAATCATTGCCTGAAGATCTTCATCGGTCACTTCCACCACAGGCTTGGTGATTGTCAGGCCGTCCAGATCCTTTAGCTGGATTTCCGGCATCACCTCGAATACGGCGACATAACCCATACCGTCATTGTCGCTTTTCTCAAGGGGCTCAATGTGGGGTTCCCCCGCAGGGAGCAGTTTCTCATGGGCCAGGGCCTCGAAATAACTCGATTTCACCAGGTCACCGAAGACCTCCTGCTGCACCTGCCCTGAAAATCGACTGCGAACCACAGAAACCGGTACTTTCCCGGGTCGAAAACCGTCGAGTCTCACGGTTCGGGCTATCTCTTTAAGACGTTTGTTTATTGCCTCGTTGACCTTTTCGGCAGGCAATTCCACTGTCATCCTGCGCTCAAGACCTTCTTTCGACTCTACGGAAACTTGCATCAAAAAACCTCTCCGGCAGATTAGGCTGCCCTATGTACCTATTGTTGGATATTCGTTTTGACCGTAGGCATGCCCACAGTGGGATCCGCATTTCAAAATGGTGCGAAAGAGGAGACTCGAACTCCTAAGGGTTTCCCCACTGGAACCTAAATCCAGCGCGTATACCAATTCCGCCACTTTCGCATCCCGACAGGGTGCTTACCCAGACAAACGGGCATTATACAGGCGCCCGCCCCGGATTCGAATATTCTGTCGAAATTTTATAGACCTGGGTTCAGTTTCCAAACTCTGGGGTGCGCCAGCCTTTCATATCACCCGGGAAAAACCGCTTTGTTGTTCCACGGGCGGTAGATAATTGTCGAAAACCATACAGATATTGCGGATCAACAGGCGGCCACGGGGCAGGACGTGCAGTGCATTTTCGTCCACTTTTAATAGCCCGTCGTCTACCAAGCCCGGCAGTTGTAAAAGATCGTCGGCAAAATAATCTTTGAAGCGGATCTGCCATCGCTGCTCCACGGCGCTGATGTCCAGCTCGAAATGGCAGATGAGCTGGGTGATCACGTCCCTGCGTATCAGGTCATCGCTGCTCAATTCGATTCCCCGAAACACAGGAAGTCGGCCAGCATCGATTGCGCCGTAGTAATCATCGAGACCCCGCATATTCTGTGCATAGGTGGGGCCTACTGTGCCGATGGACGTGACCCCCATGGCAATGAGGTCACAATCGGCATGGGTGGAATAGCCCTGAAAGTTGCGGTAAAGCGATCCTTCCCGCTGTGCGACCGCCAACTCGTCATCGGGGCGTGCAAAGTGGTCCATTCCTATATAGACATAACCGGCATCGGTCAGGTGATCGATGGTCGTTTTCAGAATCTCGAGTTTCTCCGAGGGGGAAGGCAGGTCCCGATGATCTATCCTGCGCTGAGGCTTGAATCTCTCGGGGAGATGGGCGTAGTTGAACACGGAGAGCCGATCTGCCCCCACCTCTATGATCCGGTCCAGGGTGCGGACGAAACTGCCCGCTGTCTGAAACGGCAATCCGTAGATGAGGTCTATGCTGACCGAGCGAAAACCGTATTCTCGT
>Ga0255044_10000274_pt1 | contig 10747 bp, 11 predicted proteins | sample BC1_12_21_MG_FD_183651 | JGI IMG/M metagenome (GOLD analysis project Ga0255044, IMG submission 183651) | Seawater microbial communities from Strait of Georgia, British Columbia, Canada - BC1_12_21 | ecosystem: Environmental > Aquatic > Marine > Strait | place: Canada: British Columbia... | reverse complement strand
ACGAAGCTGAAAGTCTGGCCAGTCCTGGCCAGTTTAAGACGTAGTCTGACGTCTTTTACTCCCTTTCAGCAGTCATCGCGGTAGTCTATAAAATGGTTTTCCATGGCTATGTAAAAAAATCAATCATTGTCATCCTGATCTTCGGCAACAGATTCATCTCCTTCTTTTTCTTTGGCAAACAGACGGATAATGAGAATTCCTGCCTCGTATAGGGCAAGCAGTGGCAGGCAAAGCAGAATTGCTGCCATAATATCTCCGGCAGCAAGAAGAAATGACAGCATTAATATGGCCGGGTAAAAATATTTCCGTTTTGTTGAAAAATAGGTACGACTGACCCAACCGATTTTTGCCGCAGCAACCATCAGAAAAGGAATTTCAAAGGCCAGTCCGAATCCAAGAGAGGTGCGAGCCACAAATGTAATGTAACCGCCAAGCTTTGGCAGTGCGGTCAGCTTTGGATTGGAGAATCCCATAAAAAAATGAAGCAACTGCGGCAGGACGATGAAAAAGGCAAAGGATGCTCCTGCTGTAAAAAGCAGGGTAGCCCAGAATACAACGGTCAATACGGTCTTTTTCTCACTGGAATGCAGTCCGGGTGCTATAAACATCCAGAGTTCATAAATGAGGACAGGGATACTGAAAGTTATACCAATGAGAAGGGAAAGTTTGAGGTAGGTGATAAAGGCTTCTGTAAGATTTGTATAGACTAGCTTTACTACCTCTGACTGGGCAGAAAAGAGGGGCATCATAAAAAAACGGGCAATCTGTTCAGCAAAGAAATAGGCAAGAACTGCAAAGAGAAATATAGTTCCAAATGAAACAAGCAGCCTCTTGCGAAGCTCTTCAAGGTGGGCTGAGGTGGTGATCATGAAGTACTCTTTTTTTCTGGGCTTTCAGTTTCTGATTCTGCAGGAGTGGTTTGACTGATTTCTTCAGGTGCGGCAACCGATTCTGCTTCTTCGGTTGTGGTTTGGCTGATCTCTTCAGTTGCAGCAGCAGGTTCTGAGTCTGTTTCAGGTCCTTCGGGTGTAACTGTTTCAAATTTATCTGCCAGGGCATTTTCCGGAAGATCTTTGTATGCCTCAAGCAATTTGTTTGGATGCTTATCAATATCCTGCTGATCCCATGCAGGGGTCTCTTCGTCTTCGTCGTGAAGGCTTTCCTTCAGAGTGGATGCAGCTTTTTTAAGCTCAACAATACCCTTGCCAAGAGACTTGGCCAATTCGGGTAGTTTATCAGGCCCGACAACAATCAAAGCAACAGCCATGATAAGGATCAATTCAGGAAGTCCAATGCCAAACATTAAAGGTATATCCTTTTAGTAGATTCAATAATTTTAGAATGCAACAACATATCAGCTTCCCCCATGCCGTCCGCGTCTGTTTACAGACGCCGACAAACATAGAATAAGATCACCTTTGAAATGAATTAAAGGGGGGACAGAATTTAAGATCATCCCAGCTTCCCCCATACCGTTTTATTTGGTATAAAAAAATAGTATAATGCAGCCAGCAATCTACGGTATTTAATAGTGGGTGTCAAGAATCAGTGCTTAAGTGAAACCGGGCTGATTGACTTTTGGGAAACCTTTTACTATGTTTGCTGTCGCTTATGTTTTTCGTTGTGTTTTTTACCTGAATAGGAATTATTTTTGCTGGGATCAGCTTTAGGAGAATATAAATGGCCAATGTGGTTGTAGTAGGTACCCAATGGGGTGACGAAGGCAAGGGAAAGATTGTCGATTTGCTTACCCGGTACGCGGATTATATAGTCCGATTCCAAGGAGGCAATAACGCTGGACATACCTTGGTGGTGGAAGGAAAAAAGTTTGTATTTCATCTTATCCCATCCGGTATCCTCTATGAAAGTAAGATGTGTATGATTGGTAACGGAGTGGTCATTGATCCGGAAGTCCTTCTTGCAGAAATGCAGGAACTTGCAGACACCGGTTTGCCGGTTACCCCGGAGAGGCTGATGATCAGTGAAAATGCCCACCTGATAATGCCCTATCACAAGAGCCTGGATTTGAACCAGGAAGCAGCTTTGAAAGGCAGCAAAAAAATTGGCACCACCGGCCGGGGCATTGGACCATGTTATGGAGACAAAATTCTCAGGAAAGGGATCAAGATCGGAGATTTGCTCGATGAGGATCTTTTCAGGGATAAATTAAGAGACAATATTGAAGAAAAAAACTTTTTGCTCACCAAAAGGCTCAACAGCGAACCGGTTTCTTTTGAAGATATTTACAGCCAGTTTCAGACCTTAGCAGAAAAGCTGGCACCATTTTTAGGAAATATTTCTGTAGAACTTGACCAGGCCAGAAAAGGCGGCAAGCATATACTTTTTGAGGGGGCGCAGGGTACGCAGCTTGATATAGATCACGGCACTTATCCATTTGTTACCTCTTCAAATACAGTGGCAAGTAATGCCTGTACCGGAAGTGGTTTCGGGCCAGTTCACATTGATGCGGTGATCGGCATTTTAAAGGCTTATACAACCAGAGTAGGATCCGGTCCGTTCCCCTCCGAACTTTTCGATGAAACAGGAGAGCAGTTGCAGCAGAAAGGTGGCGAATTCGGAGCCACTACCGGCAGAAAACGTCGCTGTGGCTGGTTGGACAGTGTTGTGGCAAACGATGCAATCCGCTTAAACTCCATTACCGGATTAGCGGTTACAAAGCTGGATGTTTTAAGCGGTCAGTCTACCCTGAAGATTGCCACATCCTATGAAGCTGATGGTAAAAAATATACATCCATGCCGAGCAATATCAGGCTGACTGAAAAAGTAAAACCAGCCTACGAAGAGATTCCCGGCTGGCAGGAAGACATTGGCAGTGCCCGCAATATTGAGGATCTTCCTCAAAAGGCCCGTGATTATATTAAACGCATAGAGGATATTACTGAAACCCCTGCAGCAATAATTTCTGTTGGCCCCGCCCGTGATGAGACACTGCTGTTGAATAATCCTTTTGCCTAGTGTTGCGTCAAGGATCAAATGGCGTAATATTGCGCCGCAATTTATTGTGCCTGCAAGGCGCAACGTTATATGCATAGTGGTGCTATGTGGATGAAGTTGCAACGCAGCAGGCGCAATAAAGGGCAAGCAGGATGCGTCAGTTGAGAGTTGACGTGACACTAGAGCTTATTTACGGACAAGCTCCTAATAAGAAGAAAGGTGTTTGTTCGTTTCATGCGCTAATAAAGTTTGCGATTTTTCACAAAATGATTATATTCTATCGGTTTTTAGGATCGACACTTGAAGCCTGTTATTTTTTATAAGGAGATTATTACCTATGGCACGTATTACAGTTGAAGACTGTTTGGACAAAATTGGTGATGACAACCGTTTCAGCCTGGTTCACCTGGCGGTAGAGCGGGTTAAGCAAAGGCGGCACGGGGCCCCATTGTTGATACCAGCCAGAAAAAACAAGGAAGTTGTTATGGCCCTGCGGGAAATTGCTGCCGGTGAAGTGAATTTCGGAAATATAGTAGAACTGCCGAAGCGTGATAATAAGCATACGTCAAGAAGTGATGCTGAAATTAGCCGTGAGGCAGAGACACTACCAGAAGTGGAGGCAGTTTGATCCGCACCATGGAAATTGACTATTATGAGGTGCTTGGCATCTCAGGGACGGCTTCTTCTGATGAGATAAAAAAGGTTTATCGAAAACTGGCCATGAAGTTTCACCCGGATCGTAATCCGGGAGACAAGGAAGCAGAAGAGAAGTTCAAGCAGGCCACAGAGGCGTACGAAGTTCTCAGCGATAGCAAGAAGCGTCAGATATATGATACCTACGGCTTTGAGGGACTGAAGAGTAGGGGGTACCAAGGGCCTGACTTTGAAGATGTATTTTCCAGTTTCGGAGATATTTTTGGAGATATCTTCGGATTTGGCAGAGGTGAGACACAGCGCTCAAAGCAGGGGCCTATGCGGGGATCGGATCTTCGCTATGATCTGTCCATAACCTTTATGGAAGCTGTGCATGGTATTTCCAAGGATATTGAAATTGAAAGGCCTGATACCTGTTGGACCTGTGAAGGAACAGGGCTGCGTCCCGGTTATAAGGCAGAAACATGTTCAGCCTGTCATGGAAGAGGCCAGGTAGTCAGGGCACAGGGCTTTTTTCGCATGAGCACCACCTGTCCGGAATGCCGGGGAGAGGGAGAAATAATTAAAGATCCCTGTGCTGACTGCAATGGTGTCGGCCTGGTTAAAAGCAAGAAAAAGGTCGCACTGAAGATACCTGCCGGAGTTGATACCGGCGCAAAGATGCGCCTGCATGGCACTGGAGAAGGCGGCCGTAAAGGCGGGCCGGCCGGTGATCTTTATGTTATAATTCACGTTGCGCCCCATGAGTTCTTTTTGCGTGAAGGAGACTTGATTTACTGTCAGTATCCCTTGAATTTTGATCAGGCTGCTCTTGGATGCAGTCTGGAGGTTCCGACTATCCATGGTGAAAAGAATATAAAAATACCTAAAGGAACCCAGACCGGACAGAGATTCACCCTGAAAAATGAAGGCGTCCAACACCTCAGGGGTAATGTTCGGGGCGATATGATTGTAGAGGTCACGGTGGTTACTCCTAAGAAGTTAACAAAAAAGCAGAAAGAACTTCTGCGGGAGTTTGGTGAACTGGAGAGGCAAAAGGTAAAGGGAAACGAAGAGGGGTTGCTTAAGAAATTATTACATCTCGGTCGAAAGGAGTAGTATCCTGGAATTTCATTGGTAAGTCGGTAAAGATTTGTGTAAAGCTGTTGACAAAGACATCTAAATCAATAATATTCGACTCCTTCACAAGACTGGTAAAAAAACGATATATATCTAAGTGCTGCATTTTAAAAAGTTTGAGTTTTTCAATATATTTGCTGTATTAATTTGGTTTTTAGGGGAATGTGGAGAATAAATTATGGACAAAAAACAACAGGCACATTTTAAGGCCAAGCTTGAGGCCATGAGCCAGGATATATTGGACGAAGCAGAAAAAACCCTGCTGGAGATGACAGATCAGAGCGAGAATTATCCTGATCCTGCGGACAGGGCTACAGCAGAATCCAATCGAAATTTTGAGTTGCGCATCCGTGATCGTGAAAGAAAATTACTTGCCAAGATCAAGGAAGCCCTTGATCGTTTAGATAATGGGACCTACGGGTTTTGTGAAAGCTGTGAAGATGACATTTCTGCAAAACGTCTCGAGGCCCGGCCGGTAACCACGCTGTGTGTTAAATGTAAGACCGCACAGGAACAGCACGAAAAAGAACATGCTCAATCCTAAAACAGTATGCCTGAATTACGTAAGGATCCTATTCTTGGTCGCTGGATAATCATCGCTAAGGAGCGAAGCAGACGTCCCACAGATTTTGTTGTACAGGAACAGGTTGTAAAAGGAGGCTTTTGTCCTCTCTGCCCTGGCAATGAAAATACTACTCCAGCAGAAGTCCTGGCTTACGGGCGCAACCCGTCTCAACCTGCTAATTCTCCAGGCTGGGATCTCAGGGTAGTGCCGAACAAGTACCCTGCCTTAGTCATAGAAGGAGATCTCAACAAGGAAGGAGTTGGGATCTACGATAAAATGAATGGCATCGGGGCCCATGAAGTTATCGTGGAAAGTTCCAACCATGAAGACACCTTTATCACCCTTTCTCCAGACCAACAGCTTAGCCTTTTTAGGGCTTTTCGTGACCGATTGCTAGATTTGGGTCGTGATCCGCGCTTTAAATATGTCATGGTTTTCAAGAACAGCGGCAAAGAAGCTGGAGCATCGCTTGAGCATTCCCATTCACAGTTGGTTGCTTTACCCATTCTGCCGCGTATGATTGTTTCTGAACTTGATGGCAGCCTTTCCTATTATAAATATAAAGAACGTTGTATCTTTTGTGATATAATCCGCCAGGAGCAAAGAGAAAAGATCCGGGTGGTATGCCAGAACGAACATTATATTACTCTCATGCCATTTGCTCCACGCTCACCATTTGAGATGTGGATTCTTCCTAAAAAACATTCCTCCTCATATATAAATACTGATGATGTTTCTTTTGTGGCATTGGCGCAAATTTTTTCAGAAACCATGAAGCGCCTTAATGCCTGTATTCCAAATGTGCCCTATAATTTTGTACTTCATGGTGCACCGTTACATTCGGAACCGCTGGATTATTTTCACTGGCATTTTGAGATACGACCGAAGTTGACCACAACGGCTGGTTTTGAATGGGGTTCCGGGTTTTATATTAATCCAATGCCGCCGGAAGACGCTGCTGTTTATATGAGAGAGACTTTCTCTACAGAGTTATGAAAGAAGCTTTCTCTGCATAGTTCTGATCGTAAGTTTTTATAGGAATTTGCAGTTTGGTAAAATTATTATTAGAACTCCATAAAGTAATGCTGGCCTGAATATTTACGAATTTATTAGCATAAATCTGACTTTTACGTGTAGTTGAACCTAAGGTGCTGAGGCAGCCAATGAAGAAAATCCTGCTTGTTGATGATGAGGAGAGTATCCATCTTCTTTACCGGGAGGAGTTTGAAGAAGAGGGCTATGAAGTACACTCGGCGCTCAGTGGAACGGATGCCCTGGAAAAGTTCAGGCTGATAGCTCCTGACCTGGTTATTCTCGATATTAATATGCCGGATATGAATGGCATTGAGGTACTGCGTCAGATGAAGGAAATAAATCCAACTCTGCCGATTATTCTCAGCACTGCATACCATGAGTACAAGCAGGATCTCGGAGCATGGGCCTCGGATGAATATATTGTGAAGTCTTCCGATCTGGGTGAATTGAAAGAGGCAGTCAGGCGATATATCTCTTGATAGTATCAAGCAGGCACTTCCATTCATATAATCCTATTTTGCCATGAAGGATATACAAAGCCAGCGGGACCATCGCCATATAAATATACAAAAGGTGGGGGTCAAGGATATTACCTATCCGGTCATGGTGCTGGACAAGGCCAAGAGGCTGCAAAGGACCGTGGCAAATTTCAATATGTATGTCAATCTGCCCCATCGGTTCAAGGGCACACACATGAGTCGCTTCATTGAGATCCTGAATCAGTTTCACGGTGAGTTCGATATCAAGAATCTTCGGTTGATTCTGGAAGAGATGAAAAGCAGACTTGACGCTGAATCAGCGCACCTGGAAATTGAATTTCCCTACTTCGTAAAGCAGAAGCCTCTCCATTCCAATGCAATTGGGATTGGTGAGTATCAATGCAAGATGCATGGGGTTCTTGATGAAAACTATCAACTTGTCCTGCAGATAAATGTCCCGATTACACCGCCGCTGCATATCCAAAACGGTGGAGGATTGCCCCGTTCTCCGGGGCATTGGGGTAATGCTGTTATAAGTATTCAGTATCGAAATTTTATCTGGATTGAAGATGTCATTCAGATGGTTGAAGATGTTATAGGGCAAAGCCGTTTAACTGAAGAGCACAAAGACCCGGGGGGTTTTCCTCCGACTGATCATTTGTCAGAGGAATCGTTGTTGTCGGTGGAGAAGATTGCCAAAGCTATTGGGAGAAAGTTTTCTGCCAATACTGATATCCTTAGTTTTTCAGTAACTGTGGAGAACCTCTCGGAAGGGTATAAAACTTTTGCCATTTTAGACGGTCCCCAGGAACAGCCAGCGAACAGTTAGCCCTGGAATTTTTTTCTCCGTACCTGGATAATGAAAGTATAAATAAAAATGTGAGTGATAAGAGATTATGCAGAATGAGTTATTACTGGAGATTGGCTCTGAAGAGATTCCAGCCGGGTTCATAAGTCCTGCCCTGAAGAATATGCAAAAAGCTATGGCTGCAAAACTGGCCCAGCTGGAGTTGCAATACGATTCGATCCAAACAGCAGCTACACCGAGGCGTTTAGCTATCTGTGTAAATGGACTGGTTTCGCAACAGCCGAATCGTGAGGAAGAATTTTTAGGTCCGGCCAAAAAGGCTGCCTTTGACCAGGAGAACAAAGCAACAAAAGCTGCAGTCGGGTTTGCCCGTTCAAAGGGTGCTGAAGTTGAAGACCTCAAGGTTGTCAATACGCCTAAAGGTGAATATGTCATGTTGGTCAGGCAGAGAAAGGGACAGAAAACTGAAAATCTGTTGTCCGAACTTTTAAAAGATCTCACTGAAAGTTTGCCTTTTCCAAAATCCATGCGATGGGGAGAGGGAAATACTTCCTTTGCCAGACCGATTCACTGGTTGTTGGCACTTTATGAAGGGGAAATTATTGATTTTCAGGTTGGTAATATAACAAGTGGAGCAACTACAAAAGGGCACAGGTTTATGGCTCCGGGCGTTATAGAAGTAAAAGATTTTGCCCAATATAATGATGTACTACGGCAAAACAACGTACTGGTTGATATTGGAGAGAGGCGACAGGCAGTAATAGAAGAGATCAGAAAGGCGGCATCTGAACGGACCAGAGTTGATGGGGCCAGAATACTTGAGGATGAAGAACTTATTGATACGGTAACCAATCTGGTTGAATATCCCTATGGAGTTTGCGGAACATTTGAAACCAGTTTTCTGGAATTGCCCGATGATGTACTTATTACTGCCATGCGGGAACACCAGAAGTATTTTTGCGTTACTGATGCAAATGGCAGGCTGTTAGCCAATTTTGTAGCAGTTAATAATACCCGTGTGTCTGATGAAAATCTGGCAGCCAAAGGACACCAGCGAGTTTTGCGGGCCAGGCTTGAGGATTCGTTGTTTTTCTTTAAAGATGACCGAGACAGGAAGCTGGAGGACCGGGTTAAAGATCTGTCCGGGATCATTTTTCAAGCTAAGCTTGGCACTATGCTGGAGAAGACTGAAAGGGTTACCAAGCTGGCTGTTCTCCTGGCGCAAAAGCTGGCTCCGGAATATACAGCCAAGACCGAGAGAGCTGCGACTCTGGCCAAGGCAGACCTGCTTACTGCAATGGTGAATGAATTCCCCTCTCTGCAGGGAGTCATGGGCAGAGATTATGCCTTGTTGGATGGAGAGGTGCCTGAAGTTGCCACAGCTATACTGGAACACTATTTGCCGGTTAGGGCTGAAGGAAATTTACCCACGGGGATTACAGGTGCTCTTGTAGGTATGGCAGACCGTCTTGATACTATTTCAGGCTGTTTCGGTATTGGTCAGGCACCAACGGGTACGGCTGATCCTTTTGGTTTAAGAAGGCTGTCGTTAGGCTTGCTGCATATCATAGAATCGAAGAATTTTTCTCTCCCATTGGCTGAAGCAGTAGAGGCGGCTTTGCTGTTATATGGCGACAAGTTGACAGAAGATAAAGCGATAGCGAAAAGCAAAATTCTTGATTTTATCAGGGGCAGATTTGTCAATGATCTAACCGGGAAGGGAGTTCCATGGGCTGCGGTTGAGGCTGTTACTTCTGTTTCATTTGATGATGTGGTTGACTGTGGTGCCAAAATTGATGCGTTGGCCGTGATACGTAATCAGTCGACTTTTACAGTTCTGGCGGCAGCATTCAAACGAGTCAGGAACATTATAAAGGGGCACCACGCAACAGAAGTTAAGGTGGAACTCCTGCAGGAAGGTGCTGAACGCAACCTTTACGAAGCTTTTGAAAAGGTACTCAATGATACGAGGCCATTTTTGGAGACAAAGGAGTACGGTAATGCCCTGGATGTAATCCTGCGGATGAAAGAACCCGTTGATGTCTTTTTTGACGAGGTAATGGTCATGTCCGAAGATGAAAGTTTACAGAAAAACAGGCTTAATCTGTTGGCCGCAATTTCTGGATTGTTCCTCCAGGTCGGAGATTTTTCCAAGATGCAATCATCGGTAAACTAAGAAATAATCCTCTAATCATATTAATATCCTGAATATAATGTACTCACCCGGGGACAGATTTCAAATCTGTCCCCTTTCAAAAAAGAGCAGTTCACGGATTCAGGAATACAAAAAGCCGCCTATGCCAGGCGGCTTTTTTGTATTCTATCACTTAAACTTATAAATTATCTCTGTGATATTTAATATGGCAACCTGAACACTTGGTTGGTGCTGAATCTTTGTTTTTCTTGTGGCATTCTTTGCATAACCCATGCCCGGCAAGTTTGGCGGTGTTCAGTTGCGGATTGCTCATGTCGTCTTTATTGTGGCAGGTAATGCATTTCTTGATCTCCATTCCTTCTACATACGGAAATTGTTTGCCATCGCTAGTCTTGTAATGGTGGCATTCACCGCACTCAAATGACTCCTGATGCTTTTTATGGGGGAATTGGGCAGGTTTTGTGGCGGTAGCCGTCTTTAATACCATTTCAGCAGGACCCTGATCAATTGTAGGTTCTGTATCACTGGCTATGCCTATACCGCTTGTAACTACCAGGCCGAAAACGAAGACCAATACTGGTAAGATAGTCAAAGTTTTCTTCTGCATAACTTCCTCCTGAATTGATTATATAAATGTAGGAATGAATGGGTGTTCACTTTTGAATTTCCGTTTTAATATTCGCTGTCGTTTTATTTGTCAGGGTTCTTCTCTTTATATTAAAATAGAAAATTTTTTGAATAAATAAGCCATTTTTTTAAAATTGTTAAAGCGTGGAGTTTTTTTATTATTGAGTCTGTTCCCCGACTTGTCTATTGGGGGTATATGTATTATTTGTTAACTTTTGATCGCAATAGTGCTTTAAACCATTTCAGTTAAAGCTGATGGGGTAAAATAAATCCAGATGTCCGCTGTTTTTTTCTGAGCATTTTGCAGACAGGCATGCTGAGTTTACAGATAAACGTTTTATGAATTGGAG
>Ga0255044_10000273_pt1 | contig 10757 bp, 12 predicted proteins | sample BC1_12_21_MG_FD_183651 | JGI IMG/M metagenome (GOLD analysis project Ga0255044, IMG submission 183651) | Seawater microbial communities from Strait of Georgia, British Columbia, Canada - BC1_12_21 | ecosystem: Environmental > Aquatic > Marine > Strait | place: Canada: British Columbia... | reverse complement strand
CTGTTCACCTACGAAAAATTATCGCCCGCCTACGGGAAGCATACGGACAGGCAACTATCAACATGACCAGCCTTCTACCTGTTGACCTGTTTTTTCTTAGTGATGCAATCCCCCGGATCAACAGGAGATTGAAGAAAATTGCTGAAAATAACAATATCCTTTACCTTAACCTGTACCCGCTGTTCATTGATGAAAATTCACGGGCAATTACTTCCTGCTTTGAGGCCGATGGGGTTCATTTAAGTGCTGAAGGCTACGAAATCTGGGCCAGGGCCCTAGAAAATACCATTTTTCCCTGTCTTGACTGACCCGGTATTTAAAAAACTTTTCCACTGACAATTGATTTGCCAACTTGGTCTTGCTCTAACCAAAATAATTATTTATAGTTGCGACCTTGTTATTCAGAGCCCAAACACTTATTGTGTTTATGATTTGCTGCCAAGGTCTTCAGGTTTGATTCCAACAGCGATTGCATCGGTTAAAAATTAAATTTATAAAGCCTCACAGCTAAAAGTCTTTTACGAAATTATAAATAAACAGGCATTAAAATTTCAGGAGGAGAATATCATGTATAAATTCATTTTATTATGTTGCAGCTTAGTTTTTATTATCGGCTTAACCGCCTGCAGCAAAGACAAGCCCCAAGAGCAGGCAAGCACGGCACAACCCGCCCAGCAGCAATCAGTTGAAGCCGGCCTGGCAGGCCCACCTCCTGCGCCTGTGACAGGAAAGGTGCTGGAATCCTTGGATGCTGCCGGCTATACCTATATTAATGTTGCAACAGATTCAGGCGACATGTGGATCGCAGTCAACCAGAGTGCTGTTGAGGTAGGCGAAGAAGTTACCTTTATGGATGGCATGGTTATGCAGAATTTCTTCAGCAAGAGCCTGGACCGCACCTTCCCGGAAATCATCTTCTCAAGCGGACTTTTAGGTAAGGGGGCAACACCTCCTGGTATGCCGCCAGCAGGTGCAGGCGCCGATTCTTTTTCCCAGGCACTCTCCACGGAAGGTGGAATTGGGGCTCCTGCAGTGGGCGACATGATGACCGGAAGCAAAAAGGCGGTTGTAGAGTTTGCTGAGATCAAAGTGGAAAAAGCAGCTGGTGAAAACAGCTACACGGTTGCTGAGATTTTCAGCAAGGCTACAGAACTTAATGGCCAAACCGTTGTTATCAGGGGTAAAGTTGTGAAAGTCTCCCCACGTATCATGGGCCGCAACTGGATCCATCTCCAGGACGGCACAGGTAACCCTGAAGAGAGCACCCATGACCTGGTTATTACCACATTGGAGGAAACCGGCGCTGACTGGGATATCATCACCATGGAAGGCGTTCTTACCGCCAACAAAGATTTCGGCTCAGGTTACTCCTATTCAGTAATTATTGAGGATGCCAATCTTAAAGAATAATTTTATTTTTCTGGATCACGGGTTCCACTTCACCGGAACCCGTGATCTTTTTCCTTCTGCTTTCCCCTGGCATTTCCACCATGAAAATTGCTATTATCGGCCCTGGAGCCCTCGGCACCCTGTTGGCTGCCTCCCTTATCATCAAAACTAACCTGAAAACCCCTCTTGATCTCTGGCTTCTTGACCATAACCCTGAACGGGCCAAATATCTTGACGAGAAAGGGTTGATTCTGGAAAAAGGCGACCAGCTGCTGCACTGTAAAATCAATGCAACGGCTGACCCGAAAGAGATCGGCCCAACGGATATCATCATCCTCTGCGTCAAGTACCCTGATGTTGCTGCGGGGCTGCAACAGGCTGCAAAGCTTGCCCATCCTGAAAGTCTCCTTATCACACTGCAGAACGGCATAGGCCACCTGGAGCTGCTTAAAGCCGGGAAAGGCTCACCTGCAATCGTTCTCGGTGTAACCGCCCTGGGTGCAAACCTGGTATCTCCCGGTCATGTTCGTTTTGCCGGCAGCGGCATGACAAGAATCGGCTTTCTCAAATCAGCAAGTTTTGCCAGATCACTTCACCTTGCCAAGGTCTGCAACCTGCTCAACGACTGCGGCATGGAAACTGCTATTGTTGACGATATTCTTGATTATGTCTGGACCAAGCTTCTTATCAATGTCGGCATTAATGCTCTTACAGCTATACACCGGTGCCCCAACGGCGGACTGCTGGAATCCGAGGACACACAAAATACGCTCACCGCTGCAGTCAAAGAAGGCAAGGCCGTAGCAAGGGCCATGGGGATTAACCTCCCTGAGGACCCCCTTGCCATGACCCTTGACGTTTGCAAAAAAACTGCCAGGAACCTTTCCTCCATGCTCCAGGATATCAACAACAGTCGGCCGACCGAGATTGACTCCATCAATGGGCAGATAGTCGCAGCCGGCAGAAAATTTGACATCCCGGTCCCGGTAAACGAGGAATTGGTCCAAAAAGTAAAAGAGATTGAAAAAAACTATTAATCTTCAGGCTCAATTAAACAACCACATTAATGAAGAAAATCAACCCGGCGCATATCGGCTTTGATATAGATGGCGTAGTTGCCGATACGGGCGGAGCCTTTATTCGGATCGCCAACGAAGAATATGGCTTACATTCCCTCTCTCTGAAAGATATCACCTATTACGAGGTGGTGGGCTCTTTGGATGTGGAGCGTAAAATCATAGATGAAATTTTTAAACGACTGCATGACGAGCCTTTATCTTCCGGGATCCAACCCATGGAAGATGCCATAAGCATACTGCACAAATATGCAGAACACGCGCCTCTGACTTTTGTTACAGCCCGCCCACAGAAAGAGCCCATTGCAATGTGGCTCAAACACTTTCTTAAACCGGCAGCACATGAGAACATGAGATTGGTGGCAATGGGTGAGCATGACAACAAAACCCCATATATAAAAAATCTTGGCCTGAAATACTTTGTGGATGACCGTTTGCAAACCTGCCAGAAGCTGGCGAGGGAGGGGATCACTCCCCTGGTTTACAACCAGCCGTGGAATATGAATGGCCATGACCTGCAAACAGTGGATAACTGGCAGGCTATCCATGCTCTTTGTTTTGACTGATCCCTTCTTCCTGCTCTCTCCCCATACTCAGAAGGAATTACAGCTCCTGGTTGTTTACAGTTCATTAATAATATGTTAACAATTTCGGTCTGTTCTGGTTTTCAGGCGGCCCAAACCATATCGTGAGGTATCTTTGAAATGGAATGTCCCAAATGTGGTCACCATTTAAAGAGCTATAAGAATCCCCTGCCAACAGTGGATATTATAATCGAGACAAAGGACGGTATCGTTTTAATAGAAAGAAAAAACAGACCCTTTGGTTGGGCCCTGCCAGGCGGGTTCGTGGATTACGGTGAATCCCTTGAACAGGCTGCAACGCGTGAGGCTTTGGAAGAGACAGGGCTCCAAATTACTCTGAAGCAGCAGCTTAAAACATATTCAGCTCCGGATAGAGATCCCCGGCATCATACGGTTTCAACTGTCTTTATAGCAACTGCAGATGGATATCCCCGTGCAGGAGACGATGCTGCTAAAGCAGACATTTTTGCACAACAGAATCTGCCGCGCCTTGCTTTTGATCACGCAAAAATTTTAGCAGACTACTTTAGATACAAATCAGAGGCAGTCACCCATGAGTGAGCCCCACATGAAAATCCTGCTTGTAGACGACGATCCGGCAATTCTTGAGGTTCTGGCTGACCTTATGGCCATTTTCGGGCATGAATATGTTACAGCCAGAGACGGTATTGAGGCACTTGAAAAGCTGAGACAAAACTTCTTTCATATTGTACTCACAGATATGATGATGCCCAATATGGACGGTATGGGGCTAGTAAAGTACATCAATGCAAACTACCCGAACATCAAGGTTATGGTCGTAACCGGTTATGACCGCACCTTCACCTATACCGATGTCATACGGGCCGGAGCCAGCGATTTTATTTCCAAACCATTCAACACAGATGAACTCGAAGCCAAAATCAACAGAATTGCCCGTGAGCTGGAACTCCTGAACCAGTTGGAATTCCTTTCAATTTCCGACGGCCTGACAGGCCTCTATAACCGGCGTCATTTTGACACCAAGATCTTTGAAGAGGCACGGCGGGCACACCGCCAGAATCATGACCTCTTCCTGGCGGTCATAGATGTCGACAATCTCAAGGAGATAAACGATAAATACGGACATCTCGCTGGAGACAAACTTCTTAAATCAGTTGGCGATATCATCAAGCATTGCATCAGGGAAAATGTCGACTGGCCTTTCCGCTATGGTGGTGACGAATTCTGTGTCATCCTAACCCAGGTTTCCCTGGAACAGGCTATAGCAACCTCTGAACGTTTTATCCAGAGTTTCAATGAGAAAAAACTGCCGCTTACCGGTCTGAGTATAGGCCTGGCCCAATTCATCCGCTCAAAGGATGCAAAGTGGACAGAAAACATTGCAGATCTGGTCAAAAGATCTGATAATGCATTGTATAAGGCCAAACATACCGGTAGAAACCGCGTAGTGGTAGACAACAAACATAACGAGCACCATGCAGGAGAATGATACGCATAAGCCGGTTGAAATAAGCCGACTTCTTTCAACTGTTTTTGAAAATAGAAAATGGCGCAGCAAGCTCGAACTACACAGAGTTTTTGAATTCTGGAACAAAACTGTAGGTAAAGAAATTGCTGCAGTTGCCCAACCATATCTGATACGTGGACATATCCTCTGGGTCAAGGTAAGGGACTCAATCTGGATGCAACAGCTGCATTTTCAAAAAATGCTGTTGCTTGAAAACATCAACAAGCAGCTTGTCAACGAAAAATTCTCCGATATCCACTTCCAACTCGACAGCTCGTTGTCAGCCCCGATGGAACCTGAAACTAAAAAGCAAAAACCGGTTTTCCTGGACAAAAAACAGGAGCAGGAGTTTGATAAACTCATCAGTCCACTGGAAAATGATGATTTAAAAGCATCCCTGAAAGGTCTCTGGGTGAAGATGCAAACGAAAGGCGAGTAGAACAATTGAAGATTTGTCGCCAAACGAGACGAGACGACGATTGACAGAGAAATTGAACATTGAAAATTTATGGTGAAAAAAATTCCATCAATTATCAGCAGTTTTTATATGCGGATAATCTTCAATCTTCAATTTCTCAAATCTTCAATATCTGTTAGCTTCCTGCTAGCAGATTCGCGGCAGCGGTTCCCCGTGAAGCATATCAACCATGCGGGCTGAACCGATAATGGTCTCGAGCACCACCTGACCCCGATGCTCAGCAACAACCTCACCAATAATACAAGCATTTTCCCCGTATTCTATTTTCTTCATAACAGCCAGGAGACTTTCCGCCGCATCCGGCGCGACAAATGCCAACAATTTCCCCTCATTGGCCAGATAGAGAGGATCGAGCCCCAACAGTTCACAGGCTCCCTTAACATCATCCCGCACAGGCAAAGCAGCCTCCTTAATGCGGATTCCCACGCCTGAAGAACCTGCCAGCTCATTTAACGTAGTCCCCACCCCGCCTCTGGTCGGATCACGCAGGACATGAATGGCTTCTCCAATTTCTTTGATCATGGCAGCAACCATATGGTTCAATGGGGCAGAATCACTCTTGAAATCACCCTGGATCTGCAACCCCTCACGCTGACAGAGGATTGTGGCTCCATGGTCCGCCATGGTGCCGCTCAGAATAATTTTATCCCCAACACGGCCATTTTGAGCAGAGATATCAAGCTCCTTATCAAGCAAACCGATGCCGCTAGTATTGATAAAAATCTTGTCCGCCTTGCCGGACTGGACCACCTTGGTATCACCTGTAACTATCTCCACCCCGGCCTTGTCAGCTCCATCCTTCAATGAACGCACAATGGTTTCAAGATCCTTAAATGCAAACCCTTCTTCGATGATCATGCCGACAGATATATAGAGCGGTTTTGCCCCACGCATGGCCAGATCATTTACCGTACCGTGGATGGCAAGGGAGCCGATATCTCCGCCTGGAAAAAAAATGGGATCGACCACAAACGAATCCGTACTGAAAGCTATTGTCTCGTTTCCAACCGTGAGGACTGCACTGTCTTCCATGGCTACAAGGGATTTGCTGCCAAAGCCTGCCACAAAGAACTTTTCGATCAGTTCATGGGAAGCTTTGCCGCCGCTGCCATGTGCCAATGTTATTTTTTCTGCCATATGTGTTTGTTTTCCTATAAATTAGCCTTGAATCATTGCAAATTACACATTATCCTGCCACCCTGCTTATTGCAGCAGAATTTGTTATATGTTTGGGCACAAAATATTCCGGTTCCTGTCACTAAGATCACGGCTGCCAGGGTTTCTGCTCTTTCCGGGGAAAAATACCATTATCACATCGCTATTAAAAGCGATCTCTCGGATTTACTTAATTATTTTTACAAGGTTTTATAAACATGGCCTATCGTAACATACTTGAAAAAATTGGGAACACACCACTGGTATTGATCACTCGGCTCAACCCGGCAAAAAAAATAAAAATATACGCCAAACTTGAGTCATTTAATCCAGGCGGGTCGGTGAAAGATCGTATCGCCCTCTCAATGATCGAGACCGCTGAAAAAAACGGCGAACTAACTCCGGACAAGGTCGTCCTGGAAGCAACCAGCGGCAATACAGGCATAGGACTGGCCATGGTCTGTGCGGTCAAGGGATACAAATGCCAGCTAGTCATGCCCGAATCGGCCAGCATCGAGCGCCGTATGATCATGGAGGCCTACGGGGCAGAAATCCTTCTGACACCTGCCAAAAGAAGCACTGACGGAGCCATTGAGCAGGCCTATATCATGGCACGGGAACATCCGAACCGTTACTTTCTGACCGACCAGTTCAACAGTGATGCCAACTGGCAGGCACATTACCGCACAACCGGCCCGGAGATCTGGGAGCAGACGAAGGGCAAGGTAACCGACATAATCTCAACCCTTGGCACAACAGGCACGGCCATGGGACTCTGTAAATATTTTTCCGAGAACCATCCTGAAGTCAGGGTGACTGCGGTTGAACCCTTCCTGGGCCACAAACTCCAGGGACTTAAAAACATGAAGGAGTCTTACAAGCCTGGAATATTTGATAAAAATCTGCCATTTCAAATCATCAATATCCCGGATGATGAATCATTTAAAATGTCCAGGGAACTGGCACACAGGGAGGGGATCTTCGTGGGCATGAGCTCCGGTGCAGCCATGTGCGCAGCCCTGACCCGCGCTGAACAGATTAAGGATGGCTTCATAGTAGTGATCCTGCCTGACGGGGGCGAAAAATATCTCAGTACCACGCTCTTTAGTACCAAGGAGGTAACCGAGACAAAAAGCAACGAAGAGCAGCTGCGCTTTTACAACAGCCTTACCAAGAAAAAAGAAGTCTTCCGTCCAATCTCCAAGAAAAAAGTTACCTTTTATGCCTGTGGCCCCACTGCCCATGAGCATGCTAACCTTTCCCACTGCAGGCGCTTTATTGTCGCCGACCTGATAAATCGCGTCCTTGGGAGCAAGGGTTTCAATGTGCATTTCTACATGAATTTTACCGATCTGGACGACAACACTATCCTGGGTGCCGAAAAAGCAAAGCAGCCACTGGCAGAATTTACCGAGTCCTATATCAGAGAATTCAAGGCTGACATGGATGCTCTGGGCATAAAACAGGCGACCGGCTATCCCCGTGCCTCCCAGCATGTAGAATCCATGATTGACATTACCAGCCAGCTCATTGACAAGGGCTATGCCTATGAAAAACACGGTTCCATCTATTTCGATATCTCAAAATTCAAACGCTACGGCAAACTATCAGGCGCAGACCTCAGCAAGATCCAGATAGGCAAGACCGTTGACCTGGACAACTATGAAAAAGAAAACCCGGTGGACTTCACCCTGCTGAAACGCTCGACCCTTTCAGAACTTAAAGAGGGCATCTTTTATAAAACAGACTGGGGTAACGTACGCCCCGGCTGGCATATTGAATGTGCTGCCATGTCAACCCATTTCCTCGGCGAAACCATAGACATTCATACCAGCGTCCGCGAACTGATCTTTCCGCATCATGAAAATGAGATAGCCATAGCCGAGGCTATGACCGGCAAACCTCTTGCCAACTACTGGCTGCACAACGAACAACTCCTGGTGGAAGGCAAAAAAATGTCCACCGAGGCCAAGACAGTCTTTACCCTCAAAGATCTGCTCACTAAAGGTTACAGCGGCCGGGAGGTCAGGTTCCTGCTTCTGGCCACCCACTATAGAAAGCCCCTGCATTTTTCTTTCAAAAAACTGGATGAGGCCAGGAAAAACCTGAAAAAGCTTGATGGATTCACCCAGAAGCTGCTCTGCCTCCCTCCTGGCCTGCCCCATCCCAAAGTAGCAGCCTATCTCACTGAAATGGAAGAACTGTTCTGCGGAGCACTGGCCAATGATATCAACATGTCACGGGCCCTGGGTGCCATCTTTGACTTTATAAAAAAAATCAACCCAATCCTCTCAAAAGGCCAGTTGGATCTGGAACAGAAAAAATACATCCTGGAAACCTTTGAAAAGATCAACACCATCCTGAACGTTTTGAAGCTCAAGGAATGCCCCCTGGCGCCTGAGATTGATAAACTCATCAAAGACCGTGAGGAGGCTCGCCGGAACAAGGACTGGGAACGCGCCGATACAGTGCGCGACGAGTTGGCCCAAAAGGGATTTGAGATAGTTGATACGCCCAAAGGGCCTGTCTGGAAAGAATTAGAAAAGGCTTAATACTGGTCGCTGGTCCCTTGATACTGGATAAAATATAAAGCGCAAGGAGCAAAGAAAAATCTCTCCGGCCTTACGCCGTTCGAGATGACAGGATATGCACTTTCACCGCATATCCATGCTTTAATTCATTATCCAGAAACCAGCATCCAGCACCTGCCATCAAATCTTGATGACTTCGTAGATAAGCACCCTTAAAGGGCACTCTTTTCAGTACCCCCTCGGGTATAAACTCCGACTTCGAAAAGTCTCGTAGTCATCAACAGGGCCCAATAAAATCAATAGATTACGGGCGTAATACCTCTCCGCATCATGTTTTTTATGATGCCGACAAATCTTTTAAATCAGCTTTTAGCTGTCTTGCCGTAGGAATTGTCTGGAGGCGGAGTGCCTCTTTTATCCAAAGAGACCTTGAAACTGCGAAAATCAGGCTTGTCTATACGATTCAGGGAGATCAATGCCTGCAGAACGTCCCAGCCGATCTGACCCCTCTGGGCCATGGCAGTAACCTCCTCCAGGGCTGAGCGGTTGTCAAATGACGTCGGCCGATACGGACGCGGTGAGATAAGGGCATCATACACGTCGCTGACCGCAACAATTTCCACCATGGGATCTTTTAACTTCACCCCACGCATATAACCGGATCCAGCCAGCCGTTCATGATGGTCCCTTGCCACCTTGGCAGAAAAATTATTCATATCCTTGGTGTAATATAGCAAAGCAGGACATACCCTGCCACAGGATGCTGAAACAGAACATTTCGCTCATCTCTGGTCAGGGGATCCCGTTTCATAAGAATATCAATCGGCACGCAGATCTTCCCCAAATCGTGAGACGGGCCGGCCGTGGCATTGAGTATCAGCCTCTGATAGTCAGGTATAAGTATTTTTGCCAACAGGGTGGATATGGCAAAGATCATCAACATATGCCGGTAGGTATGATAATCATACTCCCTGAAATAGTCCAAAGACTCCAGGACCGTTACGGGCAGGATCACCTGCTCCATTAAATTTAAAACATCCTCTGTATCCTCATGATTATCAAAAATGACCTTATACGGAGGATTGGAAAAAAATTGAAAAATATCATCTCTTACCGAACCGAATTGCATCAAAGACATGCTCTTTGATGCCTGGCTGACGTTTGATGCAATAACCTCCTGATCACATCTTCAGTCAATACAGTCCCTGCCGGCACCAGTTCCTTGCCATCAAGGGTATGAATTGAATACTGCAATGGAATTTCAAACATTAAGGTCATCCTTATTTTACTCTACTCAATTACCAGGGCTTGCAAAAAGCAAAATAAAAATAAACTATTTGCTCTGATTTTTTTTGACAATAAATGAAAATTTTTGGGCTTGACTAGTTGAACGGTGTTTCTCGAAACATTTTTAACAGAAATGAGTACAAATTTTGGTCACGATAATTAAACCTAAATTCACACTCTTTTAAGTCGTGGATAAAATGTTTTCTGAGAAAAACCATGAAATTTTATTAATCTTGTTTTGGCAAAAGACCAAAAGGACTCAATGCCGTTAATGTGTTTCTTACCACGGGCAAATTCATTCGCACCATGATGGACTCTGTAATGTTTTTTATATCCAAGATCAACCAGGCCGTTATAAACGCACCAACCATCAGAATGAATAACACTATCAGGAGGCACTTTTCCTCTTATTATTGCTTGCAGCGTGGCTTTGGCACAATCAGGCACAATTTCGGTATAGACCTTTCCTTGACGCTGAAGGATGCCAAAAACAGGTGTTTTGCCTGCTGCTCCACGGCCACGTTTGCCTCTGACTCTTTTGGCACCGAAATATGATTCATCAACTTCTATAACACCTTGAAAAGGAATTTCTAATTCGCAAAATTCAGCAATTCTGGTACGAATTAGATTTAAATATCGGTTGATAGTATTTCTATTTAACCGTGTTAAGGTGGCGATTTTTTGAGCATCCAAATCCAAAAAAAACACTTAACAATTTCTCTAAATTGGGCCTCAGAAATCCTTGAAAGATTTATATACTTGTTATTG
>Ga0255044_10000267_pt1 | contig 10856 bp, 8 predicted proteins | sample BC1_12_21_MG_FD_183651 | JGI IMG/M metagenome (GOLD analysis project Ga0255044, IMG submission 183651) | Seawater microbial communities from Strait of Georgia, British Columbia, Canada - BC1_12_21 | ecosystem: Environmental > Aquatic > Marine > Strait | place: Canada: British Columbia... | reverse complement strand
TCACGGTACCGCTGTCGTACACCGATATGCTCTACCGCCTGCGGCTCCATCTCCAATTCGTGAGGGAGCGATTTCAGGAAGTGGAGGCTGACTCGGCTGTGTCGGGGGGCCAAGGGGATCAGGACGTCTGACGCGTCTCATCGGCGGACGGCCTCGCACGTGCCACTGCGGCTTTCCGATCACTCGTCTCGAACGAGCACGAGACCGTCGGGAGTCTCCTCGACTCGATAACCCAACCGACGGATCTGGGCGAAGATCGGAACACCACCCGGCGAGTACACGACGGTCTTCAGCAGTGGAAGCCCGGCGCTGGGATAGAGCTGCAGATATCCAAAGAGGACCTCGGTATGTCTCTCTTCGACGAGGAAACGCACCGCTTCCCGGCGATCCCACGGGTGGCCCTTTTCGATCACCCGGCGAGCCATCTCGAGCTTGCGGTCGCCTTCCGCGTGCCGAAATTCCACCAACTGCCGGATGTCGCGAAACGACGCCGCTCCGCCATAGCTCGGGGATGTTTCTGCAAACGCGTTCAATGATTCGGGCGTCGAGAGCTCGGCCAGGGCACGCAGCAGGACCTCGCGATTGGAACGATCCTCAGTGGTCTCGAGCAGCTCGACGATTACCGGCAAATCCTGTCTGTCGCCCAGCCGGGCGGCGAGGAAAAGTCCGGCCACCCGCACCTCGGGTTCGATGTCGGCGGCCGAGTACTCACGCGAAAACGCCGCACCGCGCCGGTCGCGGACCGCGGCGAGGTACACCAGCGCTTGCTGCCGCATCAGCGGTGAACCGCTTTCCCCGAGCAGCTCTTCGGCAAACTCGAAGGTCGCCGCCGAGGTCGGCATCAGGGTGAGCGTTCGCAATCCGTTGCCGAGAATGGCCCGGTTCTCGGCGTGTGTCCGGGTGAAGTCGATCACCGGTCGGATGGACCGCGGATCGCCGATCTCAGCAAGGACCTGGAGCAATCGGAACTTGGCCTCACCCGACACGTCCGGATCGGCCAGCATCTGGTGGGCCGGTGGCAACGTCTCGTCCCAGGCGATCACCAACCAGGAGGATGCTCTCTTCGATGCGGAACCTCCCCTGTCCAGCGAACGAAGGTTGTTGCGAATCCCTTCGGGCGAAGTATTTTCGTCAACCACCAGGCGCCACTGGGCAGCCTCCTCTTCCCGCCCCTCCTGGATCTCGGTCTCTCGGGCGATGCGCTGGCGCTCCTCCATTTCCCTGAAGACTGCGGACTTATCACCCAACATCTCGTTGAGCCTGGTGGAGGTCTGGATGTACTGCCCCTCATCGAGCTTGCCATCCTGATAGAGCCGATCAACCGCATCGCGGGTCATGGCGAGCTCTTTGGGGTCCTCGAATACCAGGAGCCGCTTGATCACGAAACCCAGGGCTTTCTCAGGATCAACGAGGAAACGTGTCCGAAAGCCCTCCCAGTTATCGACAACCCACCGCAGCTGGTCGAGATAGAAGGCGTGGGCGGCCGGGTCGGGGTGTTGGTCGAGGATCGTCGGCACGTTGTGCAACCGGTACCTCTCGTCGAGCCCGGCCGAGGCCTCGAGAAAAGCCGGAACATCCAGCTCGGTGGACTCGGGAAGCTGTCGAAGAACCTCGAGCGTGCTCACGATCAACGAATCCGCGAGCCTGCGATCCTCGATCTCCGTCAATCTGCGCAGATCTTTGACCAGGACGGCCGCCGACTCGGCGGTGCCAAGCTCGGCCAGGAGCTCGACAATAATTTTGTGGGTCCGGTAGTCCGTCCCGCCCCGAGTCGGCGTCGGATGGGACTCCGGCTGCAGCCCGAGCAGCGCCGCAAGCTGCTCGGCAATCAGCAGCCGTTGCTCATCGGTGACCGCGTGGCGGACCGCAGACCGCCCAAACGCGGCAAGTTCGTAGAGAATGTATTCCTGCGGACACTCGTCCACCACCCAGGCAAGCTGCCGGACAAAGACGTCAGCCACCTCGGGTGACTGCAGTTTATCCAGGGTTAGATACACCCGCGATCGGGTCTGAGAGAACTCCGACACAAAGACGTCGTTCGTGGTGTCATACGCTTCGGCGAAGAGGAGGGCCTCCATGTAACTGATCGCCGGGGTGTAGGCTTTCTCCCCAAAGTAAGAGACCCAGCGCCGGTGGACCCCGGGCAGCACCCGTTTGCGGACCGGGGTGTCGTGGACGAGATAGCGCTTCGCCTGCGCCAGCACTTCGTCCTCCAGGCCATCAAGCCTGGTCGCGAGCAACGCCATCACCACCCGGTTGAAGTCCTGCGGTCTGCCGTCATCGAAGCCGATGCGGATCAGCCGGTCGAAGAGCTCTCTCCTCTGATAGAGGTTCTTTTCGAAGAACCCTGTCAGGGCAGGGCGCAGCGCCGGATCGTCGATGTAGGACAGCACCGCATCCTCGATCTCGTCCGCGACGCACAAGGATCCATCTGGGTTGATGTAAAACCTGCAGTAGGTCGAGAGGTTGGCAACGTCACCAGCGGCGAGCACATGGTTGAAAGCCGGCAAATCGCCGGCCAGGGCGAGCGACAACGCGGCCTGCAGGCGATCATCTCTGTCGTCCGAAGCCAGCATCGCCATCGCGGCTGCCGTCTCCTCGGTGGATGCCGGCGCTCGGATTTCCACCCGGTCGATGACCACGACCTTGCGGGTGTCCGGCGCTGCCGGGCAGAGGCGGGTCCCCACCGGATCCCCGGTGTTGGCCCCGGATGCGGCCGATGCGATAGCCAGCCCCACGACCAACGCGGCGATCAACGGCCGCCGCCGGGACGAGCTGGCTCGGCAGGCAGGCAACACCCTGCTGGCGCTTGAATCGGCGGTGGAGATCATCTATCGAGACTATCATCGGAGCGAACAGCCCTCGAGGTTGGATCGCTCCCGTGGTTCAGTCAGGGAGCCACGCTTTCAACGGTACAAAGTGATGTGTAGCACCCACCAACGCAACAATGCGAAGGGGGGCACCCATGCATGGTCAGTGCGGCGAGGTCCGCAGCCACGGCAGCGCCACTCCACAGGCGACGAGGATCAGGGCGGCCGAAACCAGAAAGGTCGATTCGCCGGCCGTCTCGAAGAGGAGCCCACCTGCTACGAGCCCGAGAATGCTCGCAAGACCGCCGGCGCTGCCGGCGACGCCTTGCACCGCTCCCTGGTTTTCCTCCCCGGCCAGCTTGGACAGCAGGGACAGCACCGACGGCCACATGATGCCGTTGCCGACCGCGAAAAGCACCGCCGCGACGTAGATGACCGCCGTGTTTGCCGACAGCAGGAGGGCGAAATTGCCGCTGAGAATCACGCCGCCCGCAACGATCAACTGTGCATCCGAAAAGCGACTGGAGAGTGCCGCCAGCACCGGCCCCTGGACCACCACCATCATTGCCGAAAGCACCGCGAAATAGACGCCGGTGTCGCTGACGCTCCACGCCAGCTCTGCGGCGGCCCGCATCGGAAATGCGGTGTAGAAAAGGTTGAACGCCAGGAAAACCACCAGGTAAAGGGACATCATGCGCTTGATCTGCGGAAGCGCCCAGACGTTGGGCGTCGTCTTCCCGCTTGCCTCGCGCTCCGCGTAACAGCTTCGATGCTCGTGACCGAACAACCTGCCGACGCGGGTAGGATCTGCGCGTTGAGGCTCACCGCATGGGTTTGATTCGGGCAGGTAAAAGGCGATGAGCAGGGTCGCCACCAGCGACACCAGCAGGGCGGCCAGCACCGGCAGAGACTCACCCATGGCGGTGCCCCCGAGCAGACCCGCCAACGCCGGCCCAACGACAAAACCGAGGTTGGAGGAGATCCCCATGCGGCCGAAGTTGCGGCTGCGGTCTTCCTCTGGGCTGATGTCGGCTACGTAGGCGTTCGCGACCGAAATGTTGCCGCCGGTCAGACCGTCGAGGGCGCGTGAAAACAGGATCAACAACAATGGAAGTGTCAACCGGAAAGTGCCGAGCAGCGGTGCATCGACGACTGCGATATCGACTACAGGTACCGCCAGGGCGAGGGCAAAGATGACCCATGAAAGCAGCGTCCCGGCCTGGCTGATGAGGAGGACGCGGCGCCGTCCGTAGCGGTCGGACCAGCGACCCAGGATCGGCGCTCCGATCATCTGCAGCGCCGGATAGGTGGCGCCGACGATGCCGAAGATGAGCGCGTTGCCGCCAAATCGAAGAACGACAAACACCAGAAACGGGAGGACGATACTGAAACCCAGGGTACCGATGAAGTTGACCAGCAGCACTGGAAAAAGGGCCACAGATTGAGATTGTCTCTCAGGGTTCACCCGGCCAGACTAGCACCATTCGGTTGTGACGGAATCAATCCCGCTCTATCCTTTGGCCTCTTGTGGTGCAGGCGTCTCGCCAGCACAAAACCCTCTGCCATCCGAGATGTGCGGCCGGAACGGCCGCACCACAAAGCTGGGCAGCCACCCTTTCAACGGATTGGGTTACAATCTCATCAACATTTGGAACGAAGCATGCGAGGGGGGTAGCTCGTGTCCGACCGGGGACTTGTATTCATTGTTGACCATGACGTAGCCAGCGCCGACTCGCTGCGGGAGCTCCTGGAAGGTGACGGTTATGACGTCGACAGGACATCCAGCGGCGAGGAAGCCCTGGATGCCATTGCTGCAGCCGAGCCCAACCTGGTTTTGTTGGACGCCCATCTGCCGGATGTCAATCCCTTCGAGCTGCTCGATGAGCTGAAGCAGAGCGAGGGGGCGCGAGACGTTCCGGTGATCTTCATGACCACTCGCGACGACGCCGAGACCCGGCTCAAAGGGCTCGAGTCGGGCGACGATCTGATAGTCAAACCGTTCGACACGCGCGAGGTGCTGGCACGGATCGAACGCCAGGTGACGGTCTCGAAGGTGCGCATGGCCCTCCGCGAATCGGAGGCGAAGTTCCGGTCGGTCATGGAGTCGGCGATCGACGCCATCATCTCCGGCGATGCCGAAGGCAGGATCCGTTCGTGGAACAGCGCGGCAACGGCGCTGTTCGGTCTCACCGAAGCCGAGGTGATCGGTCAGCCGATCGAGCTGATTATCCCCGAGCGTTACCGCGAGAGTCATCAGGAGGGGATCCGCAGGGTGAGCTCGGGTGGACCCAGCCACGTCATCGGCAAGACGGTCGAGCTTGCCGCGATACGCAAGGATGGCAGTGAGTTTCCGGTCGAGCTGTCACTGGCCACCTGGTTTCTGGACGACAAGCGGTACTACACCGGGATCATCCGTGACATCAGCGAGAGAAAACAGGCCGAGCAGAAGTTCCGATCGGTCACCGAGTCAGCAATCGACGCGATCATTTCGGCCGACGACATGGGCGACATCATCAGCTGGAACAAGGCGGCGACCAATATCCTCGGCTATAGCGAAGAGGAGGCAGTCGGCCAGCGTCTCGAGTTGATCATCCCCGAGCGTTTTCACGAGGCGCACCGCAACGGTATGGCGCGGTTTGCCAAAACCGGGGATGCCCATGCGATCGGCAAAACGGTAGAGCTGGCTGCGCGGAAAAAGAGTGGTGAGGAGGTGCCGATCGAGCTCTCCCTTTCGACATGGACGGTTCGTGACGAACGCTACTACACGGGCATCATTCGCGACATCGGAGAGCGCAAGGAGGCGGAGGAAGCACTTCGCCAGAGCGAGCAAACGCTTCGGGATCGAACGGAGGAGTTGAAGACGAAGAACGACGCGCTCGAGGAGACCTTGAACCAGCTCAACGAGATGCACAACCAGCTCATCATCCAGGAGAAGATGGCCTCGTTGGGCAAGCTCAGCGCCGGCATGGCGCACGAGCTGAACAATCCCGCCGCGTCCGCACAGCGGGGCGCAGCGCAGTTACAGGCGACGTTTTCAAAATGGCAGGGCGTCCAGCTGAGGATGGCCGAGCTGAAGCTTGAAAAGAAGCAAGTGGATCAGGTGATGGAGCTCGATCGAATTGCAAAGAAGGTCGCCCAGAAACCCGCTGATCTGAATGCTCTCACCCGCAGCGATCGGGAAATCGCGCTCGAAAAATGGCTGGAAGAGCGGGACATCGATACTGCCGGGGAAGTCGTGCCGGCCCTGGTCAGCCTCGGCTACGGTCAGCGCGACCTCGAGGCGCTGGCAAAGGTCTTCACCCCTCCGCAGTTCGCCGTCGTGATCGACTGGTTGAGCTTCAAATACGCGATCTACAGCCTTGTCCAGGAGATCGGTCTCGGGACGGGTCGCATTGTCGAACTCGTCAAAGCGCTCAAGACCTATACCTACATGGACCAGGCGCCGGTGCAATCGGTCGACCTGCGCGAGGGTCTGGACAACACGCTGATTATCTTGCACAACAAGCTGAAGAGGGGCATCACCGTGGTCAAGGAGTATGCCGAAGACCTGCCGGTCATCGAGGCGTACGCGAGCGAGCTCAACCAGGTGTGGACGAACATCATCGACAACGCCATCGATGCCATGGACGGCGAGGGTACCCTGATCGTCCGGACACGGCAGGAGGACCGCTGGGTCGTCGTCGAGATAGAGGATGACGGTCAGGGCATCCCCAAGGAGAACCAGTCGAAGATCTTCGATCCCTTCTTCACAACCAAGGGTCAAGGAGAGGGCACGGGTTTGGGGCTGAACATAAGCCGCAACCTCATCGTGCAGAAACACCAGGGCCAGATTTCAGTGAAGTCCAAGCCGGGCAGTACCTGTTTTTCGGTTCGACTGCCGATGGATTTCAATCCCGCTGAGTGATTTCGGACCGGGAGGAGATGGGCGAGATGGCCAAACCAATCATCATGACAGTCGACGATGAGCCGCACGTGCTCAACGCGATCGCACGGGATCTGCAGGCGCACTATCAGAGCGAATATCGGATCGTGAAGGCGAGTTCCGGTGCTGATGCGTTGGAGACAGTGAAGGAGTTCAAGCGCCGGAATCATCCGATCGCGCTGTTCCTGGCTGACCAGAGGATGCCTTCGATGAGTGGCGTCGAATTTCTGGAGGAAGCCATCAAGCTCTATCCGGAAACGAAAAGGGTGCTGCTCACGGCCTACGCCGATACGGATGCGGCGATTGCCAGCATCAACGCCATCGGTCTCGATTACTACCTCATGAAGCCCTGGGATCCACCGGAGGAACGCCTCTATCCTGTATTGGATGATCTGCTGAGCGACTGGTTGGCCAGCGTGCCGGTACCGTACGACGGCATTCGAGTGGCCGGCACCCTGTGGTCGGCGAGCTCGCACGACGTCAAAGAATTTCTCGCCCGTAGCCAGATCCCGTACCAATGGCTGGATATCGAAAAGGATGGGGAGGCGCGAGAGCTGGTTGAGACGACCTCCGAAGGGCGGCCTCGGTTGCCGACGGTGTTCTTTCCGGACGGCAGCACTTTGGTGGACCCGGACCTCCGCACTCTGGCGGACAAGGTGGGTTTGACGACCCAGGCCCAACAGCCGTTTTACGATCTGATCATCATCGGCGCCGGCCCGGCCGGGTTGGCGGGAGCCGTCTATGGGGCATCCGAGGGGCTGCGAACGGTCGTGATCGAGAAGGATGCGGCCGGGGGACAGGCCGGGACCAGCGCACGGATCGAGAATTATCTGGGCTTTCCGCAGGGTGTGAGTGGAGCGGATCTGACGCGACGGGCAACGACGCAGGCACAGCGTCTCGGGGCCGAGATTCTGACTGCCCAGGAGGTCACCGGCCTGCGGGTCGAAGATCCCTACCGCTTCGTTACCCTGGACGACGGCAGCGAGCTGAGCTGTCATGCCCTCTTGATCTCGACCGGCGTCAAGGTGCGGGAACTCGATGTGCCGGGCATCGAACCCTTGGTTGGGGGCTCGGTGTACTACGGCGCCGCGACCTCCGAAGCAGTTCACTACAAAGGCAAGAAGGTGTTCGTGATCGGCGGCGCCAACTCGGCCGGCCAGGGTGCGATGTTTCTGTCACGGTTCGCGAGCGAAGTCACGGTGTTGATCCGTGGGGACTCGTTGCAGACGAGCATGTCCCAATATCTGATCGACCAGATCGATGGGACCGAGAACATCTCGTTGATGGTGAACACCAAAGTGACCGCCGTGGATGGCACCGACCATCTCGAGGCGATCACGTTCAAGAACAACACGAGCGGTGAGAGCGAAACAGTTCCAGCCGATGCAATCTTCATTTTCATCGGCGCCGTCCCCCACTCCGAGATCTTGAAGGGCGTTGTCGAGATGGACAAGGCCGGATTCATCTATACCGGGCAGGACCTGATGCGTGATGGGCGTCGGCCGAAGAACTGGAAGCCGAGGCGCGATCCCTTCCTGCAGGAAACCAGCGTGCCGGGGATTTTCGCCGCCGGCGATGTTCGCCACGGTGTGATCAGACGGGTGGCTTCGGCCGTGGGTCAAGGCGCTGTGGCGGTCAGCCTCGTCCACGAATACCTCGAGACTGTCTGAGGAACGGTACTGGTGCCTAACAATTTGAGAGGCTGTAATCAGTTGCGCTCGGTCCGGACAGAGTCACAGTGTGATACGTGGCACCGATGGGGCGGGTTCAGGGGGGCAGGTCAGAGAACGCGTGAAGTGAATTGGGGGCCACAGATGAAGTGCAGGTATTCACATCAGATGGCAGGGATGCTGCTGCTGGCCGGGACGATTGTGCTCGGCGGTTGCCTTCCCGACACCGAACCTCCGCCGCCGACAGCCGAGGAGATGATCGAACGCGGCCGTTATCTCGTAACACTGGCGGGTTGCAACGACTGCCACACACCCAAGGTCTTTTCGGGTAGCGGAATGGGGTTGGATGAGAGCAGGCTCCTCTCCGGCCACCCGGCGGACGTCGAGATCCCCGAGTTCAGTTTCGACAACATCGGTCCAGGGGAATGGGTTCTCTTCAACGAGCACCTGACCGCGGCGGTTGGGCCGTGGGGCGTTTCCTTCTCGGCCAACCTCACACCCGATGAGGAGACCGGCATCGGTGACTGGACCGAGGAGGAATTCATCGGCGCCGTACGGACCGGCACGCACAGGGGGATCGGGCGCCCGATATTGCCGCCGATGCCGTGGTTCAATCTCTTGATGGCGACCGATGAGGATCTCCAGGCGATGTTCGCCTACCTGATGTCGAACCCGGCCATCGAGAACCAGGTGCCGGACTCCATCGACCCGCCGGCGATGTAAGGTCTCGCCTCTGCCTACTCGCCAGTCGCTGTCGTCAGACGTTGCAGCTCCGAGAACCAACCGGTGACGAGCTTCGCGGTTGCCACGCCCTCGGGCAGCTCATCGCCAGCGAAGAGCACGAAGCTGCCGTCTGGGGCGACATCATAATCGGGGAAGAAGTAGGCGAAGGTGCAACTGAAGATCAAGCAGGATTCACGATCACAGGATCCTGCACCGGTACCTCATCGATGTTGATGATCGCCCGGGACGGTAACAGGTACCTCGTCAGTCCACCGGGGGGCATGCCCCAGAAGCCGCGGTTCCAGATCGGCAGCAAAAACGCGCCATCATCGACCACCGTCTGGATGTCGACATCGTCTTTCTTCTTGCTCTCAGATTTCCCTGGCCGCTTTTCGCTGACATTTCCTGGCGCCTCGTGGGGTGTCACGATCGCCGGAACCATCACCCCCGGTCTCGTCGGCATACGCGGTTTGTCGCGCGCCCGTGCCGTCCATCCCACGGTGTTCGGTGCTACCGCAACGGCCGCGACCATGCCCGGCGGTTGCTGGGCGACGCCGTCCGTCGGAGACAACAACGCCACTGCGGCAAGCAGTGCGGCATACCTGAAAAACCCTCTCATATCCTCCCCCCGCATGTCCGTGAGCCGTACATTTGGTTTCACCCCGGGACGGAGCAAGTTGAATGCCAGGAAACGGCTCGGTCCGGCGCCTAGCGAGGGGCAATTGGTGTACGAATCAGGTATCACAGAGTTCTCGCCAGGCGACACCTCCACCGTCGACTCGGTTTGGCGGATCGTCCGGTCCTTCCGGCTGTCCGGCACCGACGACGAGGCTCGTTACATCGCGGTCCTGGATGACGTCTGGTGCCATGCACGCATTGGGATCGGGCTGCCCACTTGACACGCGCCTTCTAATGGGTGGCACCCATGGTGAACAGTGGCACCCCGTTGAGAAGCACCCTCCTGACATCCGTCGGTAAAACAAGATTGGGACTTGATATCTTTTGAATGATGACCTATTCTCTGAACACAACAAGCACAGGCATTCAAGGGCGGTGGCATCCATGATCGGTGGAGCACCTCGTTACACAACAGCAGGAACTCTTGAAAGGAGTATTTCCAATGGACAAGACCCTACTCGGCATCATGGTGTGGATTCTTTTTCTCGGCGGGCTATTCGGTTTTGTGGTGGCTCTCGCCAAGTTCTTCGGCGGCGGGACGCCTGTCGAATACGGCGTAATGGGAATCGGAGGCGGCTTCTGGCTCCTCTCATCGGCAATCACGATCTACTTCCGATCAAAAACATAGGCATGGTGACCAAAATCCGCTGAACCATCCACGGCCTCTTTCAATCAGGCCTGACGAAGCGGTACCTGATGGATGCACCACCGGTCGACGCGAAGTGATCTGGTTCTAAACCCGGTCTTGCGCCGCCCGGAAACCTCGATGGGCTCCTTGAACAATGCATCGACACGGGTATCCCCTTCGCTCAGGTGGTGAGTCCCTAACGGGCGAGGCGGGAGGGGGTAAACCCCTCCCCTACATAGGACTTCGCAGGTCGCGCGACGCACCCGCTCACTAGCGCTCCAACCACTCTGGTGAACACTGTGGGAGTCGCCGTAACCACCGTAGGGGCGGGGTTTACCCCCGTCCGTTCTGGCGCTCGGGGATCCACACAGCCGACCAACCTGAGCGAAGGGGATACCCGTGTTTCAGCAATGCACCTCTCCGTG
>Ga0255044_10000265_pt1 | contig 10937 bp, 8 predicted proteins | sample BC1_12_21_MG_FD_183651 | JGI IMG/M metagenome (GOLD analysis project Ga0255044, IMG submission 183651) | Seawater microbial communities from Strait of Georgia, British Columbia, Canada - BC1_12_21 | ecosystem: Environmental > Aquatic > Marine > Strait | place: Canada: British Columbia... | reverse complement strand
GCGGCTAAATAAATCCGCAATATTCTCTACTTGGCGTAATTCTGAATCTTCTCATTCAGTTTCTTTAGTAGGGCATCGAAACCATTTTTCTTGAGGTAAGAGGTGTAATCTGCCCTTTTTAAGGAGAGATCGCTGACGCCTTCTGCGATGACATTGATGATGCGCCATTGATCGTTGTTCTGATGTAGAATGTAGTCTAGTTCGATCTCTTCTCCGTTCGCTTTGATAAGTACAGTATTTACCAGACGGTGGCCCCTTTTGAGTTCCTCTCCTGAAATCGTCTTGAAACGCTCGCCGGAATAGCCGTCGAAGCGGTTGGCATAGGTGGCGATGCTCAATTTGCTGAAGGCTCTGATAAATTGAGACTTCTGCTCTGCAGTGAAGCTCCTCCAGTACCTGCCCACCACAACCTTTGAAATGTAAGGAAAGTCATAGCTGGCGGTAACAGTCGGAGCAAGCCGCTGGTAGCGACCTGCATATCCGAGCTTCTTGGCTTGTTTCATGACAAAGAGCAGCTCGGCGTGGAGGTTTTCTATCACCTGAGTCGCACTATCTGCAGCGCCTGCTGGAGCTACTAACAACGACAGCAGGGCGAAGATTGTTATCACCACTAACTTAAACGGGTAAAAGCCACCTTTTGAGTCCATTGATCACTCCATATGTTGACATTGACCAAATTGGGGCGAAAGTCTTTCGGATTTCGATCAAGCAGTAGGTTTGCTGCTTGCCTGGTATTCAATTTTACTGTCGTCAGAGGATTCGCAGGTAGGAGTAGAATCCTCCGTGAGAATGTCAGGAACCATGGGGCCATATGTGCGCGGCCCGCGGAGGGAGACCCATAGGGCTTTCAGAGGATGTGCAAGCATGTCGTTAACCGCACTCGGCTCAAATCCACTATGGAGCATACATTGGGCGCATTTGGGATTGCGCCCGGTACCATACCTGTCCCAGTCTGTTTCTTCTATGAGTTCCCTGAAACTGGAAGCATGGCTTCCTTCCTGCAATAAATAACAGGGACGCTGCCAGCCGAAGATGTTACGTGTTGGGTTGCCCCAGGGGGTGCATTGGTAGTCTTGGTTGCCGGCCAAAAAATTAAGGTAGAGAGTGGTGTGATTGAATTTCCACTTGCGCTCCTTACCTAGTTTGAAAATGTCCCGGAAAAGCTGTTTGCTGGCAGTGCGCTGCAAAAATACTTCCTGCTGTGAGGCACGTTCGTAACTGAAACCGGGGGCAATGGTAACTCCCTCTATTCCGAGACCCATGGCGAAATCAAAAAACTCGGCGGCTTCCTGGGCGCTCACCCCCTCGTACAGAGTGGAATTTATTGTAACCCTGAAACCCTTCTGGTTTGCTGATTTGATAGCATCCACTGCCAGATCAAATACTCCTTGCCGACAAACGAGAGCGTCATGTCGTTCACGATTTCCGTCAAGGTGAATTGAAAAAGTAAGGTATGGCGAGGGCTTATAGTCCACAAGATGTTTTTTGAGGAGCAAACCATTGGTGCATAGATAGACAAACTTCTTGCGACGAGTAATCCCTGCAACTATCTGAGCCATCTCTTTGTGGAGCAGGGGTTCACCGCCGGCTATGGAAACCACAGGGGCGCCACATTCATCCACCGCTGCAAGACACTCTTCCACACTGAGAGTCTTGTCGAGAATTTCCTCCGGGTGCTCGATCTTACCGCAACCAGCACAGGCTAGATTACAGCGAAATAGAGGCTCCAACATCAAGACAAGGGGATAGCGTTTTTCCCCGCGCAGCTTCTGCTTAGTGATATAGCTGGCAACACGGTACTGTTGGATTAGAGGAACAGGCATTCTGAGCCCCCCAGGGAACAGTGGTCACAAAACGTTAACTCAACCTTATTTATTTAGCCGCCCACTCACTTCGTTCGCTCGACAGACGCAGACGGACGGAGAAATTTTGCCTCCGCGACCTGCGGAGGCAAAAACCTCAATCGCTTCGCGATACTATGAATGCTTATGCCTGAAAGGCATGAAGCTTTTGCCTGGGCAGGTCGCCCAGGCAAAAAGTTTTTGTTGTCTGCGTATTGTCTGCGGTTAAAATATTTACTTATTTATTGCATACAACGGGGATCATCGGCTCATTCCATTAAATTCCACCAACTCTTTTGGAGATGATCCATAACTGATAACCAATAACCTTCTTATGCCTCGTGCCGGCCTCTCTGCTACTGGCTCAGCAACTCCCGTGCAATTATCAACCTCTGGATTTCACTCGTGCCTTCATAGATGGTGCAGACTCGCACATCTCGGGCCATTCGCTCCAGGGGGTATTCACGAGAATAGCCGTAACCTCCAAGAATTTGCATGGCGTCATAGCAGGCCCGATTTGCTGACTCGGAGGCGTAAAGCTTGGCCATTGAAGCTGCTTTTGTAAAGTCTTTACCCTGGTCCTTTAAATGGGCGGCCTGGAGCAGCAATAGTCGTGCTGCCTCGAGCTCAGTGTAGCGGTCGGCCAGTTTACATTGGATCGCCTGGAATTCGGCAATGGGCCTACCAAACTGTACCCGCTGGGTGGCATATTCTTTGGCATAATCCATCGCCGCCAAACCGATGCCCAATGCCATAGAACCAATACCGATCCGCCCTCCGGCCAACTCTGAAACTGCAATTCGATAGCCGTTGCTAACGTCGCCCAGCAGATTCTCCCGGGGCACTCGACAATCTTCCATAACGAGTTCATTGGTGGCAGAGCCGACCTGCCCCATCTTTTCTTCATCTTTGCCCACCACAAAGCCCGCAAACTCTGGTTCCACCAGAAAGGCACCTATGCCCTCGCCCCTGGGTGCGTCTTTGTCAACAACAGCCCAGATAATGAAGACTCCAGCATAAGCACCACTAGTAATGAATATTTTCCGCCCATTGAGAATCCAGTGATCTCCCCGGAGAACCGCAGTCGTGCAAACGGCCGAGGCATCGGACCCGGCCTCAGGCTCAGTGAGTGCGAAGCCAGCAGCAGGGTATTCACCGCTGCAAATTCTGCTGAGGTACTTTTTCCTCTGTGCTTCGGTGCCCATGGACTCAATTGCTTCAGCTACCATGTTGGTTACCGAAGTGGTCACTGCGGTTGCGGCACAACCCCGGCCCAGTTCTGTCAAGACTAAACTCAGGGCCACTGAGTTGCTATCGGTACCCCCGTAATCAGAACTAATATTCACACCCATAAAACCGAGCTCGGCCAGCTTCTTCAAACTTGTGAGAAGGATATCTCGATTCTTGGTGCGATCCAGCTCTGCTGCAGCAGGCTCAAGCTCTTGTTTGGCAAATCTCGCCGCCGCCACTTGAATCAGTTTTTCTTCTTCAGTCAGTTCGAATAACATTTATCCCCTCACTACTGCGCTTCGCGGCTGGAGGTTTGAGGCAAGAATCTTCTGCCTCCAACCTAGAGGCCCGCAGGGCCGCTCCTCTAACCTAACACCGCAGAACGCTATGCGCTTTGCGCTATGCGCTCTGCGCAGTTACATATTGCGCCGATATTGCCCCCCAACGTCGAAGAGTGCTTGGGTAATTTGTCCCAGGCTGCAGTATCTTACCGTGTTCATCAGTTCAGCGAAGATGTTTTCCCCAGCCAGGGCCACTTGCTGCAATCTTTCCAGAGCAGCCGGAGCATACTTTTCATGCCGTCGCTGAAATTCCTGCAACCGTTTGAGTTGCGACCGCTTCTCCTCTTCGGTGGCTCGGGCCAATTCCACTGTACAACTCAGCGATTCTGGTTCATCACCCGGCTGACGGAAAGTGTTGACCCCGATGATGGGCAACTCTCCACTATGTTTCAAGCGCTCATAATACATTGACTCTTCTTGAATCTTACTGCGCTGATAGCCGGTCTCCATGGCACCCAAAACCCCGCCTCGCTCAGTGATCCGGTCAAATTCCATAAGCACCGCTTCTTCCACCAACCGAGTCAGCTCTTCGACAATGAAACTTCCTTGATTGACGTTTTCATTCTTTGCCAAACCCCACTCTCGATTGACGATGAGCTGAATGGCTAAAGCCCTTCTCACCGACTCCGGCGTGGGGGTAGTGATGGCCTCATCATAGGCGTTGGTGTGCAGGCTATTGCAGTTATCGTAGATGGCAACCAGAGCTTGCAGGGTGGTACGAATATCGTTGAGCTGAATTTCCTGGCTGTGCAGGGATCGACCTGAGGTCTGGATGTGGTACTTAAGCATCTGCGAACGAAGCGAGCCCCCGTACATATCACGCATGGCCAGAGCCCAGATGCGTCGAGCAACCCGGCCGATGACAGAGTACTCTGGCTCCATGCCACTGGAAAAAAAGAAAGAAAGATTGGGAGCGAAGCTATCCAGATCCATCCCGCGCGACAGGTAATATTCCACATAGGTAAAGCCGTTTGCCAGGGTGAATGCCAGCTGACTGATGGGATTTGCCCCAGCTTCAGCAATGTGATAGCCAGAGATGGAGACCGAGTAAAAATTGGTCACCTTGTTTCTGATAAAGAATTCCTGGATATCGCCCATCATTTTCAGGGCGAAGTCGATGGAAAAGATACAGGTATTTTGTCCCTGGTCTTCCTTGAGAATGTCCGCTTGCACAGTGCCGCGTACTGTACTGAATACCTGAACTCGGATCTGCCGGTATTCCTCCTCAGTGGGCTCGCGTCCCTGTTCCGCCTTGAATGTATCCGCCTGCTGGTCAATTGCACCATTCAAAAACATCGCCAGGATGATCGGGGCCGGACCGTTGATGGTCATGGACACCGAGGTATTTGGGGCGCAGAGGTCGAAGCCGTCATACAAAACTTTCATATCGTCCAAGCTACAAACACTAACACCAGAGGTACCCACTTTGCCGTAAATGTCCGGCCTCTCGTCGGGATCATAGCCATACAGAGTTACCGAATCAAAGGCAGTGGAAAGCCGCTTGGCTTCATGGTGCTCAGAAAGTAGTTTGAAGCGGCGATTGGTCCTTGCTGGGTCACCCTCGCCCGCAAACATCCGTGTGGGTTCCTCGTCGGTACGCTTGAAGGGATATACTCCTGCCGTGAAAGGAAAACGGCCGGGTACATTCTCCTCCCTCAGCCAGCGGTATATTTCACCCGGATCTTTGAAGCGGGGCAACACTACCCGTGGGATTTTCTGCCTGGAGAGGGATTCGATATGAAGCGGAACTTTGAACTCCCGGTCTCTTACCTTGTAGACGAATTCATCACCACTGTAGGCCTCTCTCATCTCAGGCCATTCCTTCAGCAGTTGGCGTGTCTCCTCGTCCAGCTCCTGCTCAGCCTTGTCTGCCTCTTCTTTCAACCGTGCCAGGATATCGGCAGGGTCCTGGGGCTGTCCGGCTTCTTCTAGTGTCGCAGCCGCTTGCTGAAAATGCCAGTGACGCCGTACCATCTCGGCCTGCTCACCAGTGCGACGATGATAAGCGCGAACCGTCTCTGCAATTTCCGCTAAGTACCGAGTGCGCTCGGGTGGAACGATGATGGTCTTGGAAGTGGAGGTGTGGTTCTCTGGCCGTGGAAGGTTTGAATCAAAACGCAGCCCTGTTTTTTCCTCAACCCCATCCAAGATAGCTTGATACAGTGCCGTTACTCCATCATCGTTGAACTTGGAGGCTATGGCCCCGAATACCGGCATATCTTCCGGCGACCGGTCCCATTCACCACGGTTACGCTGAACCTGCTTTCTCACCTCCCGAACAGCGTCGTCGCCGCCCCTCTTTTCAAACTTATTCACCACGATCAGGTCGGCAAAATCAAGCATTTCAATCTTTTCCAACTGGGACGGGGCACCGAACTCGGGTGTCATCACATAGGTGGACAGGTCCACCAATTCGATAATTTCGGCGTCTCCCTGGCCAATTCCTGCGGTCTCTACGATTACCAGGTCGAAACCTGCAGCCTTCAACACTTCAATGGCATCCCCTATGGCCTCTGACAGCTCGGTGCGTGACTTGCGGGTGGCGAGGGAGCGCATGTAAACCCTCTCGGTACCTATGGCATTCATCCTGATACGATCACCCAACAGAGCGCCGCCGGTCTTTCGGCGAGATGGATCAGTGCTCAGGATGCCAATGTTGATCTCCTTGGAATCGTGCAAAAACCGAAGGATCAGTTCGTCAGTCAGAGAAGATTTTCCCGCCCCGCCTGTGCCGGTTATTCCCAGCACCGGTATTATGCGCTCTTTGAGTCTCTGGCTGATGTGGGCCCTGAGCCTGGCCAGATGACCATTTTCCTCGGCTTTGGCCAACTCCATAGCGCTGATGAGCTTTGCCACCAGCGGCTTGTTTATTGGCCGCAGCTGATCAAGTTCAAAATCGCTACCACTTTCCACGGTGGGGAAATCAATCCTTTCGACAAGATCGTTGATAATGCCTTGCAAACCAAGGTGGACGCCATCTTCTGGAGAGTAAATCTTCTCAACTCCATAGGCTTCCAGTTCCTGGGCCTCATCTGGCAGAATCACTCCACCACCGCCGCCAAAAACCTTGATATGAGGAGCACCCTTCTCTTGCAGCAGATCCACCATATATTTAAAAAACTCGATGTGCCCTCCCTGGTATGAAGATACGGCAATTCCTTGGGCGTCCTCCTCTATGGCGGCATCAACGATCTCGTGAACCGAACGATTATGCCCCAGATGGATTACCTCCGCTCCTGTGGCCTGGAGAATGCGCCGCATGATGTTGATTGCAGCATCATGGCCATCAAAAAGAGAAGTGGCCGTTACCACCCGAACTGCACACCTGGGCTTGTAGACCTCAGCTCTGACCGTCATCACACTCTCCAATCCTATTTAGACCCAAACAGCTCACCGCAAATCAAGGCTGTTTGGATGGTTATATACTCATCAATGCTGTAGTGACGCCGGAGAAACCAGCGCCTAAAAGTCCACATATGTCCTAAAACCGTGATATTATGAGCCACCAAGTCTAGAGCCCGTTCCTCGAGAGCAGGCACTTCGCCGGCAGTCACCAACCTCTCCAACATCCCTTTGAACAACCCGGTGAACCTGACTTCGTTTTCCAAGACCTTCTTACGCCAACGACTCGGCAGCGACTGGGTTTCCTGATAGACCAGCAATATGTGGTCACTCATGCGGTCGCAAACCAGAAAGTATTCCCGAATTACTTCCGCCAGCGTCTCGCGGCCCCCAGCGGTCCTTACTAGGGCCTCGCTGATCTGTCGCTCCGCCTCAGCATGAATTACATCGCAGACCAGATACAGAACGTCCTCTTTGGTCGAGACGTACTCGTAGACTGAGCCGATGGACAGCCCAGCCTTCTGGGCTATCTCGCGAGTGGTGGTTTTGTGAAAACCCTTTCTGACGAACAACTCAACTGCGGCGTCCACTATCTGTCGCCGTCTCTTCTTCACCAGTTCCTGGTCCTTGACCTGGGTGGGAACATCCTTTAACAGGGAGAGATCTTTTTCCATGGTACCGGTTCCACATTTCTTCTAAAGTACGACCTAATAACCAGTCGCGAACTCATGTGTCCCTTTATCCTCTTTGTCATTAAGTCATAAATAGTTGGGATCTAGTGACGCTATGCGCTCTGCGCTTAGCGCCATGCGCATCCTGAGCGAGCGCTCAGTCAGTTCTCATTGATAGCACGGAGGGTAAGATATGTCAAGAGATTTGGCGAGAGGAGATCTTGGAGAAGTGGAGTAGTAAAGTGACCAAAAGTTCCAAATTACAAATTACAAATTACAAACAAATCACAATGACCGAAATTTCAAATTCCAAACCTGTCTTTGTCATTTGAAACTGGGGACCCGCCCGCAGGGTGGGGAGTCCGAAGGACCAATATTGGAACTACGCATATGTATTTAGCTCCGCACGGTAACTACATGTCCCTCCTACCCTCGAGAGACTCTCTCGCAGTTCGTCATCCCGGCCAAGTCCCGCAAAGCGGGACACGAGCCGGGATCCAGAAAGAATTTGATTATTTTAAACTCTAACTGGATTCCGGATCTCGCCCGCCAGAGGCGGACTCGTCCGGAATGACGGGTTCGGTGAATTGTGAGATAGTTTCCAAGGCAAGAGGAGATTTTCACTGAGTCAAGTGCATAACCGTATTCAAAATTCCAAACCTGTTTTGGTCATTTGAAACTTGGGACCCGCCCGCAGGGTGGGGAATCCGGAGGACCAATATTGGGATTTGGGATTTCATTGTAATTTGGTGCTTGGAATTTGATATTTTCCAGTGCTCCATTACTCCAGAGCACCTTGGAAAAAGTGGGGTCTATCGGTTCAATCGATATCCTTTTTAATCAATCCCAACCTTCTAGCCTGCTCATACGTCACCTGGGCAAGGCGGACAGACGCTGCATCAACCATCTTGCCGTCCAGAGCCGTGGCTCCTTCGCCACTGGCCTTGATCGCTTCATAGGCTTTCAAAATTATCTGGGCCCGGCTAATATCCTCAGCACTGGGTGTGAAGGTTTCATTGATGGTCTCCAGCTGGGCAGGATGAATCGCCCATTTGCCGTCATAACCCAGCGAGGCTGCTTGCTGGCAGGATTTTTTCAGTCCTGTCTCATCCTTGAAATCTCCAAAGGGTGCGTCTATGGCGGCCAGCCCCGCAGCCTTTGCCGCCATCACCATGCTACTCAGAGGGAAGTGCCAGCGATGCATGAGATCTTCTTCTGCATCCCCGTGGCCGCTAACACCGCTGCTGGGCATGGTAAGCGACGCTCCATAATCGGCTATGCCAAAGACTAGCGTTTCCAGGCGGGGACTGGCAAAGGCGATCTCCTTCACGTTCAGCATTCCCAAAGCTGTCTCAATTGAGGCCTCCAGGCCGATAGTCTTCTTTAGACCCACGTTCATTTCAATCTGACTCAAAAGCAGGGCTACGAACTGTACATCTGCTGCTTTTTCGACCTTGGGTATGACAATGACGTCGATGTCCTCCCCTGCCTGCTCTACAACATCGATGACGTCTCGATAAGCGAAAGGTGTGTCCAGGCCATTGATCCGGTAGGCCCGAACCCTATCTGCCCAGTCGTGATCTTTGAAAGCGCGAATGATTTTTGCCCGTGCCCCTTCCTTCTCCTCTAAGGCGACACCGTCTTCCAGATCCAGCATGATCTCATCTGCCGGCAACTCCAGGCTCTTGCTAATCATCTTGTCGCTGCTTCCCGGCACTGAGAGTACCGAGCGCCTCAAGCGCACCATAATTTTCTCTCCTTTTCTGGCACAAAAACTAGGCAAAGCCCTCAAGGTGGATGGTCATTTGGCCTGACGGCCGTCATAAGGTCATTACGCTGAGCCCTTGTCGGGCTCCGCTGTCATTTGTTGTCACTAGGTCGTTACAATGAGCGACTATGAACGACGCCAAAAGCAAATGACCGATAACGCTATGCGCTTCCCGCTATGCGCTATGCGTCTTCACTCAAATCCTTCACAAAAAGCGAGGACATTCTTGCCGAGGTCCGGTAAATAATATCCACCCTCTAGAAGAGCAAAGCGCCGTCCCTCACAGAGACGCTCCGAGGCCTGCCGCAGCCAAGAGCCCAATAGCTTGTAGTCTTCGGTCTTCAGAAGACCACCGAGATCCCGCTCATAGGTATCAAATCCCATCGACACAGCCAGCAAGTCGGCCTTCCTTATAACCTGCAAGACACTCTGTACTTGCTCCAAATACTCTTCCCGCTCAACAGCCTCAATATTTCGCACCAAGATTCCAGAATCTGCAGCGAAGATACGCTGGGTGCCATCTCCTACATGATGGTCCAGATCAACGATCACCACCCAGCGCAGATCAGCTTCCTGGTGTAATTTTCTAACTGCGATGGCCATGTTGTTCACATAACAAAAGCCCCATGACCCGTTTTGGTCGGCGTGGTGCCCTGGAGGTCGCAGCAGCCCAAAAGCTGGCCTTCTCTCCAGCGCTGCCCTGGCGCACTGAATGGCTCCACCGACAGCGATCAACACCGTTTCCAAAAGCAACCGCCTGCTTCTGACCCTCGCCACCATGGCCGGTTCGTGAACCAAATAGAGTTCGGCTTCAGATGCCGGCTCCGGTTTGATAAATGGCTGGTATTTCTGTAGACTGCTCCGAATAGCCTTGATTCGTTGTGGTGCTTCAAGGGATCCTGGCGAAAAATCATTTTCGTAATCGGGATGGTAAATGACCTCTAGCAACAGCCTCACCTCACCTTTACCTACGCAGGATACTTGCGTAATTCTTCACCGGGAAAACAAATTCCTGGTCCCAGCCATCATTGTTCCTCTGGACCTTCATAATAGCCGACTCTTTGCCGATTGGGACCTGGAGGCCTGGGAGCTCTTGCGCAAATTGGAATGGTATCGCCGTCCATTTGTCCTGGAACTTCTCCACCGGCAAGCGAGTAGTTCTGAAAAGACATTCATACTACTGACCCGCTTTGCTGACTTCCCTGATCTGTTGACCGACTGTACCGGCCAGGAACCATCGTTGCAGCCAAATCCCCTCTCAACCCAAATCCAAGCTGCCCTGACGGTTGAGATCTCCGAGGATGGTCCAACGGTAATATACAACATCGAGACTGCTCCCTGGAACAAACTTGGCCCTCACCACCGTTTTGTCTCCTTGCCTGCGGCGGCCCTCTTTTTTTTCGCCGCCCAGCACCACATTGCAACTGACCTAGCGGGGAAGAAATTCATCCTCTCCTATCCCACCGAGGATGGTGTCACATTTTACCAGAAAAAACTTCAGCTAAAACTCCTCTGGAGTCGTGGCCCGGACCGCTACGCTGTGGTTGAGCGCGAATCCCTCCTTCAGGCCTTCCTTTTGTATAAGAAGAATCTGGAGGTCATGGAGCACAAGCTGCCGAGATACAAACCGGAGATTTGAACCACAGAGACACGGAGGAGTGCTTCGCACTCAAATTCAAAATACGAAACCCGAAGCACGAAACAAATCGAGAAATTGAGGAATTAGGGAATTCAAAAACAATAA
>Ga0255044_10000263_pt1 | contig 10970 bp, 9 predicted proteins | sample BC1_12_21_MG_FD_183651 | JGI IMG/M metagenome (GOLD analysis project Ga0255044, IMG submission 183651) | Seawater microbial communities from Strait of Georgia, British Columbia, Canada - BC1_12_21 | ecosystem: Environmental > Aquatic > Marine > Strait | place: Canada: British Columbia... | reverse complement strand
AGCCTTTTGGCGTGTTCTTTTTCCTGGTTGGCAGTCTCCTCAAAAATGGTACTTATCTGTACAAATCCGTCCTTTTTAGCCTTGGAGGCAAAGTAGGTATAACGATTACGTGCCTGGGACTCCCCGGTAAAGGCGGTCAGGATGTTTTTCTCTGTCTGTGTTCCTTTGAGTGTAGTCATGTTGGGCTCCTTATAAAGAATAGAAAAATGAGATATATTATTGAGAACGATTCTTAATAACAGCTTAAGACGGCCCCTGGCAAGAAAAATTTAAATAAAGAATAAACTTAACCTGCTGCTTATCTTGACACCTGTATATAATTTTGCTGCCCTGAAGACAGTCGCGTGAATTAAGTTACTCTACTATAAAAAAATAAATCTTTAAATTAATGATTGTTGAGCCGCAAGCAGTTTTTCAATATCAACAGGTTCAAAGGACAAGAATGAAAACATTCTCTTTTCAAGGTCCTGGCACAGTGCGTAATTAGTTTTAATAGCTTCGCATCGGACAAAATTGTTCCTGCCGTATCGTTCAAGGATGTACGTAAGCCGCTCTGCCAGGCTGACCACCTGGTCATGGTTGACCCTTTTGTCTGCGTAGTAAACGATCTCTTTTTCAGAAAAGTTTTTTCCCGAGGAGTAGTTCCTCAGGATTACATGTTCTCCAACAATGTCTGCAAGGAGTTCAAGGTTATGGGCCAGGCAAATTTCAAACCCCTTGGCAGCATGATCATCATTATTGTCAAGACAGGCTGTTTTGCCGATGTCATGCAACAGGGCTCCGGCAATTACCCTATCCATAGATAATTCATGTCCGAGAGCAATAAGGCTGCTTGCAATTATCTCTGCTACCCCGGCCACCACAATGGAGTGGTCTTTAATATTGGGCAGCATGTGATACTGCTCCATGATGTCCAGGCATTCCTTTACATCTGGAATTTCACGGGGTAATGAATTCATGGATGCTCAGCTGTTTTTGCCGCTCAGTTCATGTACTGCATCAATAAAAAACTTTGCCTGCTTGGGCGGGGTAAACTGGTGGATCCCGTGTCCCAGGTTACAGATATGGCCGTGGGCCTTGCTTGCTCCGGCAAGAAGTTTTGCCACCCGGTCCCGCAGTTCATTTTCAGGCAACAGCAAGGCAGAGGGATCAAGGTTCCCCTGTACAGCTATATCCGGTCCAATCTGTTCAATTGCTTTTGAAATATCCATTCTCCAGTCAAGGCCAAGAACGTCAGCACCGGATGTTTTTGACAGGTCCAGCAATGTCGCTCCATTATTGGCAAAATAGATTATCGGAACATCGGTTACTTTTTTAAGTTCGGCAATAATGCGTTTGACATAGGGGAGCGCATAGCGTTCAAAGTCGTCCGGAGCCAGAACACCGGCCCAGGAATCAAAGATCTGCAGGGCCTGGGCCCCCGCAGCAGCCTGGGCTTTAAGGTAAAGGATGGTGCATTCGGTTATCTTATCCAGAAGGGACGAGTAGAGCTCCGGATCTGCAAACATCATTTTCTTGGTTTCAAAAAAGAACTTTGAGGACCCTCCCTCGATCAGATAGGTGGCACAGGTGAACGGGGCTCCGGCAAAACCGATGAGCGGCACCTTTTCAGCAAGTTCTTTTCGCAGAATCCGGATGGTATCCATAACAAAGCCAGTGTGCTCGTCAGGGTCAGGAATGATCAGCCGGTCAACAGCCTGTTTGTCCCGGACAGGGTCGGGAAAGACCGGACCTATTTTTTCGTGAAATTCAAGGGTCGATCCCATGGCTTCAAGGGGGATAAGGATATCGGAAAATAAAATTGCAGCATCCACCCCGAGAATGTCCACAGGCTGGATTGTAACTTCTGCAGCTAATTCCGGTGTTTTGCAGAGTTCGAGAAATGTGAGTTTGCTTCTGACTGCCTGGTACTCAGGCAAATAGCGGCCAGCCTGCCGCATCATCCATACCGGTGTATAATCAACCTTTTCGCCTCTGCAGGCCTTTAAAAAAGTATCGTTCATTGCAAAAAGTTCCTTTTTGAATTTTATCGGGTAACGAAACAACCCGATGACTGACAGAGTTTAAAATTATTATTTCCCCTTTGGGGTATAATTACAGAAGGGTTCTTCGGCCAGGTAATCCCCGGTCATTGAATAGGAACGGGCCCGGCATCCGCCGCAAACATTAATATATTCACAGCGGCCGCAACTTCCCTTATAGCTGTTGAAATCTCTTAAACTTTTGAATAGTTCTGAATTTTCCCAGATGTCTTTAAAAGATTGTTTGTGGACATTGCCTGCAGATTTCGGGAAATAACTGCAGGGCAGCACCTCTCCGTCAACATCAATGAGACAGATTAACTGGCCGGCCAGACATCCCTTGGAACCGCCGGTTGAGAATTTCAGGGAGCGGCGTTTGAATTTGTCCTTATCTTTTTTGGAGCGTTGCAAAACAATGCGGTAATAGTGCGGTGCGCAGGTAGGCCGGACGAGCATATCGTCCTCTTCTTTTTCCATATCGTAATGCCAGTTAAGGAGCTCTTCATAATCCTCCGGCGAAATGAGTTCCGCAAGGATATCCTGCCCGCGACCGGTTGGCACGATCATGAACATATACCAGGCCGTGGCGCCAAGCTCCTTGGCAAGTTTATATATTTTGGGGACTTCCTCCTGGTTCCTTTTAGTAAAGGAAGAGTTGATCAGAAATTCAATATTGTGTTTCCTGAAAAGAGCTGCAGCTCTAAGCGTACCTTCAAAAGCGCCCTCCTGGTTGCGAAAATCGTCGTGCACCTCAGCAGAGGCCCCGTCAAGACTTAAGGATACCATCCTGATGCCGGACTTCTTAATGTTCAGGCAGGTATCTTCTGTCACAAGGGTGCCGTTGGTAGCCAGGCACATCCGTAAATCTTTTTTGGTGCCATAGGCGGCTATATCAAACACATCTTTTCTTAAAAGGGGTTCGCCACCTGAAAGGACTACTACCGGCTTGGCATATGAGCTGATATCATCAAGCACCCTTTTGGCTTCCTCAAAAGAAGAATCAGGATGATCCTTGGCCTCCATTTCCGAGGAAGAGCGGCAGTGCACACAATTTAAGTTACAACGCCTGGTTATTTCCCAGGCAATCCATTTTACGTCAAAGTCCACCGGGACCTCCTCATTAAAGTAAGGGCTAGGAGCCTGTCGGAGTATTCCGAATCTACTGCAAAATCGAGAAGATCGGCCCAAATTTCCGCGAATTTTCTTTAAATAGCGCTGCTATTCGCATCAAATTCCCGAAAATTTGTTCTCGATTTCTCACTTTTTCGTTACGATTATAATTCTCCGACAGGCTCCTAGAGTACAGGAAAATAAAACGAATTAAAAACATTCGCATACATTGTTGCTACTATATTGCCGATGGGATTACAGGTCAATGCATAATGGATAAAAATACAGGTTAATTTTATCAAACCCATACTATTGGGATAATATGTTAATATCGCACATTGGTGTGTCAGTTTATCGAGCAAAATAAAGAGATAATGATTAAATTTTATCATATACCAGTGGAGATAAAGTCAACAATGCGGATGAATACGTGAACAGGGAGTCTGCGTGAAGAAATATGGTTGCATTCAAAAACGCTATGTGGGAAATAGTATTTATAATTATCGGGTGAATTCAGATGTATCAGAGATGTTTGGTGCGTTATTTCTCTAGATCAGCTTGTTGAAAAAAACTAAAAAGGAGGAGCGTTATGGAAATTAAAAAGGTTCTCGTACCAGTTGATTTTTCGGAAAACTCCAAGAAAATTCTTGAAGCTGCAGGATATTTTTCCGGAAAGTGCCAGGCCGAGGTTCATGCCGTATTTGTTGTCCAGAGTTTTGATGACTACTCAGGTTTTTTTGTGCCCCATATGCCGGTTGCCAAATTTGAAGAAGAGATGGTGCAGGCCGCAGAAGAGAAGATGGAAAGTTTCCTGGCAGGCCATAAAAATATCGCGACAAAAGTCCTCGTTGGAGATGTTGCCGAGGAGATTATTCGTCATGCTGAAGAAAGTGGCATGGACCTGATTATCATGGGTACCCACGGTTATAAGGGGCTTGAAAAAGTCATGTTCGGCAGTGTGGCTGAAAAGGTTGTCAGGTCTTCCCCCTGTCCGGTCTTGACAATAAACCCGTACAAAAACTTATAGGGAGAGATTGACTTCCCTTATGAAAACTTAAGCGTGCAAAATAGCCAGTATGCTGGTTGTATACCCCTGCTCACTGCCGACAAGTGGCTCGAGGTGGAAAAGCCTTTGGAATAAAGCGGCTGAGGAGATTCCGGGAAAACAATAAAAATCGAGCTTTTGAAAATTTGCTGCAGGAACGGGGAATTCAAGGTTTAGTTTTTCCTCCCAGGCTGTTACATGCTTTGACAGTAAATGAAGTTCCGGATATTTGTCAGAAGATGTGTCCTGTAAAACGGCTGTCTCCCTGAGAATATTTTCAAAGTATTGCAGCTCTTCCCGGGCTGCCAGGCGAAATTTATTTCTACTTAATATATATTGTTCGGCATCTGATTTGCTTGACTTAAGGCCTGGAAACTTTGGAATGGAGAGTGAAAAAAGTATTTGTGGTGTTTTGCGCCAGGTATTTTCGTATCCGTCAAGCAGGGAGTTTCCGCTGTCAGGACTTGTAGTAACAAGGGAAAAGGGGCGATTTGGGGAAGAGTCTGCCAGAAAGAGTTCTGCCCAGGATTTTACCCTCAGGGGGATAAGCATGGAAGATGCACCCATGGAATAATCTTCAGGATAATCAATTTTGTCCTTAAGTTGCGTGAGCTCTTCCCTGTCAGCAATTTGTGCAGGATCTGCTGAGTCTGTTTCGCTAAGCCCTTCAAGGGAAGCGAAATTTTTTTGTTCAGCGGAAGAAATGAGGGCCAGTCCTTGCCGGACCTCATTTTCTCTTCTGTCGAGCATCTCGGCAAGCTTCAGTATGAGCCTGGCCTGCCAGAGACGCTCTTTGTTCTGGGCCTGAGCTTTTTTAGCATTATCATTTTGCAGGGCGGAAAGGACACTGCTGGATGTGGCCTCATCCTTGTCTCTGATCTGTCCTGTTGCTATTGGAGAAGCTGCCGTGGAGAAGAGACGGGCAAGATCATCGGGCCTGCTGTTCTCCATCTCCCGTAAGAGCCGATTGAAACGGGTAAGATCTTCATGAAGGGGAGCCGGCACATATCCGGAGCATAGATTTGTGAATGAATTTTGCTTATTTTTGCCTTCATCACCTGTTTCTGCAGGCAGATAATAGGATAATGAGTTAAAGAAAAACAGAAGCTTTTCCATATCATGAATCGAAGGTTCTGTTTCAGGAAAAAGAAGTACTGATGATAGTGGTTTCATATGCATGCAATTAAAAAAAATATTTCATTGGTAGCGGTAATTATTACCTATCTGCTCTTTAACTTCAGGTATTCACCTGAAAGTTTTGCTTATTCTATCAAATCAACCCTGATCCAGATCCTGATAACATCTCCGTTTGTTATCGGTTTGACCATCCTGGTCGTATCTTTCATGCAGAGATCGTCCGGTGAACGTCTTCCCTGGGATCGGATTATAAGGATTTATTGTACCCTGGGTATCATAATAGGCTTTTTTTATGCCTTAAGCGAATACTGGCTTACAGCCCAATGAAAATTGAAGATTTGAGAAATTGAAGATTGAAGATTGTTGGCATATAAAACAGTTGATTAATGATAAAAAAATAAATATTTTTTCCATTAATCTTCAATTTTCAATCTTTCTGTCAATCGTCGTCTCGTCTCGTTTGACGACAAATGTTCAATATCATAAATCTTCAATCTTCAATTTCTCAAATCTTCAATACTATCAGGTTTACCTGATAAGCGAATTATCCCCATGGTAGCCTGATGGTACTGTGGTGTTAGGGAGAACCATTGATTTTTTCCCAAGCAATGTGCCTGGATTCGTGACGGTATTACATCCTGTTTGTACGTGGTCTCCCAGTATGGCACCCAATTTTCGCAAGCCTGTTTTTACCTGGCCGGCTGGAGTATTGATGGCAACCTCGCCTTTGATAAAGCGAAGATTTGCCAGCTTTGTCCCTGCCCCAAGGTTGACCTGATTGCCGAGGATGGAATTTCCAAGGTAGGCAAAATGTCCTGCTTTGGCTCCGTCCAGAAATATGGAGTGCTTTACCTCGGTGACATGCCCTATAACGCAATTTCTGCCAATCAGGCAATTGCCCCTGATATAGGCGCCATGGCGGACTTCAGTCTGGTCGCCGATTATGGTGGGCGATTTAATTAATGCTCCTGGCTCAATAAGCACCCCTTTGCCGATCCTTATGTGATTACCAGCAAGAATCGCACCTGCCATAATAACACTGGCACCGACCAGAAGCTCTCCATCATGATATATTTTCATGGCCCCCTTGGTGGCATCACCATATTTAATGGTGAAGTCTCTGGCCTCCAGCAGGGTGCCGTTGTAATACACCAGGGTTCTTATAAGGGGTTGCCCGTCCTGAATCAGGGCAGGTGTTAATTCAGGGTAGCGCTGTGCTTCAAGATAAGGTGTGAGGTTTTGCAGGGCAAACCAGACTTGGTCCTCAGCTCGAATGAGTTCTGAATGTTCCCATGAGGATAGATCAAAAAAAGAGTGTGCTGAAAGCATAATTGGTGACCATAATTAATTTATAAAAAATTTCCTGTTGACCGATTACATAAAAAAGAATAACGGATTTTATCAACTAAAAAACGAGCAGCGAAGACAGAAACATGCAGAGCTTGACTTCAGTCTTCCCAGTGTTTAGATTCACAACATCATAACATTATAAATAGGAAGATCCTGTTTCTGGATTACTTATTTACAGTTTACAATAGACAATATGTTTCTAGTTGGAAACTTTTATTATACGGGAGGAAATACCTGTGGGTTTTGATGATTCGATTCATGCCAATCTTGATGATTTTGCTGAGCGTCAGGATATTGAGATACCAGATGAACTGCCTTTGATGGCAGTGCGTGATGTTGTTGTTTTTAATTCCATGATAATTCCACTTTTTGTTGGCAGGCCGTCTTCGGTAGCAGCAGTCAATGAAGCACTCACCCAGGACAAACTCCTGGTACTTCTGACCCAGAAGGAAGCTACCCAGGAGGATCCTGATTCCAATGATCTTTATGAGGTTGGCATGGTCAGCATGATAATGCGAACCCTGAAATTACCGGATGGCCGTCTCAAAGTTCTGGTCCAGGCTCTGACCAAGGCAAAAATCAAAGAATTCAAACAGAAAGACCCATTTTTTACGGTCCGGATTGAGGTAGTTGAAGAGCAGGAAATGTCTGATGTAACCGTTAAAGTTGAGGCGCTCATGCGTACGGTCCGGGAGCAGACAGAAAAAATTATGTCGTTACGCGGCATTCTCTCTTCGGATCTTATTATGATCATGAATAACATAGAAGACCCGGGCCGGCTTGCTGATCTGGTTGCTTCAAATCTGCGTCTGAAAATCCCGGAGGCTCAATCGATTCTTGAGTGTTTCGATCCTGTGGAAAAACTTAAGCTGGTGGCAGAATACCTCAATAAGGAGCTTGAGGTTTCCACCATGCAGGCGAAGATCCAGACCGAGGCCAAGGAAGAGATGACCAAGTCGCAGCGGGAGTATTATCTGCGTGAACAGCTGCAGGCTTTGAAAAAAGAACTGGGTGATGTTGATGACCGGGCCCAGGAAATTGAGGAACTTCAGCAAAAAATACGTAAGGCAAAGATGCCGCTCCATGCAAAGAAGGAGGCAACCAAGCAGCTTAAGCGTTTGGACATGATGCACCCGGATTCCTCCGAGGCAGGCATCATCAGGACCTATCTCGACTGGCTGGTCGAGGTGCCGTGGAGCAAGGGGAGTCGCGACAGGCTTGACCTGAAGATCGCAAAGGAAGTTCTTGATGCTGATCACTATGGTCTTGAGAAGGTCAAGGAAAGAATTCTTGAGTACCTGGCAGTCCGCCAACTGAATAAGTCGACCAAGGGTCCAATCCTCTGTTTTGTCGGTCCTCCCGGGGTGGGAAAGACCTCACTTGGGCAGTCGATCGCCAGAGCCCTGGGACGAAAATTCCATCGTGTTTCCCTGGGAGGCATGCGGGATGAGGCTGAAATTCGTGGTCATCGAAGAACGTATATAGGTGCCATGCCGGGTCGTATAATCCAGGGTTTAAAAACAGTTGCTGCTAACAATCCCGTCTTCATGATGGATGAAATTGACAAGGTAGGGTCAGATTACAGAGGTGATCCATCTTCAGCCCTTTTGGAAGTGCTCGATCCGGAGCAGAACTTTTCTTTCACCGATCACTATATGAACATTCCTTACGATCTTTCCAAGGTAATGTTTATCACTACCGCTAATCTTACCGACACCATCCCGTCCCCCCTCCTCGACCGGATGGAGATCATCAGGCTTGCAGGTTATACCCTGGAGGAAAAGCTGGAAATAGCAAACCGTTATCTTCTGCCACGGCAGCTGATTGAAAACGGTATCACTGAAAAACATATTAAGCTGGACAGTGAGACCCTTAAGCGTATCATCTCTCACTATACCCGGGAATCAGGTTTGAGGAATTTGGAGAGGGAAATTGGCAAGGTGTGTCGCAAGGTCGCCCGAAAAATTGCAGAGGGCAGCCGGAGAGCCTATGTTATTTCCAAGCAGACCCTTCCCAGGTATCTCGGTCCTCCCAAGTGTCAACCGGAATGTGATGTCGAGACTATTGACCAGCCAGGCCTGGTCACCGGCCTGGCATGGACAGAGACTGGCGGCGAAATCCTCTATGTTGAAACGGTCATTATGAAGGGTAAAGGTAATCTTATTTTAACAGGACAACTTGGCGATGTAATGAAAGAGTCAGCCAAGGCAGCCTTAAGTTACTGCAGGTCGAGAATGGGTGAATTCAAGCTTGGCGAGTCTTATTTCGACGAGGTTGATATCCATATCCACGTTCCTGCCGGCGCTATCCCCAAAGACGGCCCTTCTGCAGGAGTTACCATGGCAACTTCACTCTATTCAGCCATTACCAGGAAAAAGATGGCATGGGATGTTGCCATGACCGGGGAGATTACCTTAAGGGGAAGGGTGCTTCCCATTGGTGGCCTCAAGGAAAAAGCTCTTGCAGCCCTGAGGTCCGGTATCAAAAGGGTTATTATCCCTGATCAGAACAAGAAAGATCTGGTCGAAATTCCCAAAGATATCAGAGAGCAGATGGAATTTATTCCGGTAAAGAACATGGATCAGATTTTAAAAATTGCCTTCAGGGAGACGAAGAAAGGCAAGGTTAAAGGCAAAAGGTTAAAGGCACAGGGTACAGGAAGAAGTGCCTAGTGTTGCGTCAAGGATCAAATGGCGTAATATTGCGCCGCAATTTATTGTGTCTGCAAGGCGTAACTTTATAAGCATAGTTGTGCTATGTGAATGAAGTTGCAACGCAGCAGGCGCAATAAAGGGCAAGCGGGATGCGTCAGTTGAGAGTTGACGTGACACTAGAGTGCCTTAAGTTACGAGTGACTAAAGTTATGAAGAATAAAGAGTTTTCTCAGAATCTTGAAAAGAGAACTCATTTGTTTGCTGTAAGTATAATTAATTTGTCGACATTGCTTCCAAAAACACAGGAAGGACAAGTAATCAGAAATCAAAAAAGCCAAACAAAACTATCAAGAATGTAGTGAGTTATTAGCTTTATTCGCTTCCATTGCTAAAAGCTCAAAACTTTAGGCACTCGGAACTTGTAACTTTAGGCACTTCCAAACCCATGACTATTCTTGGTCTCCGTCTTCCTGTTTTCTGCCTTTTCTTTTTAGGATTTCCTCTATTGTGGCTCTTGTGGATCGGAGTATACGCAATTAGTCCAGCCTCCCCCTCCCCGAATAGCTACATAGACGTTGTTATCCCTATCCGTACCAGAGTATCTGAAATAGAACATATTCTTGCCGATAACAAAGTCATCATGGATGATAGCCGCTTTTCCATGCTGGTCATACTGACAGGGGCAGCAACAAAACTTCGGGCCGGAGAATACCGTTTTGAAACAGGTAAAAAACCGATTGCAATCATTAATCTTCTCAAGGAAGGCAAAGTGCTTTATCGGCCGGTAACCATGCCGGAAGGCACAGAAATGTCAAAAGTTGCAGATATTCTGGAAGCTGAAGGCTGGATTGACCGGACCAAATTTTTTGCCCTGGCAGATGATTCGAAGTTTCTGAGGAAAATGGGAATAGAGGCAGACAGTCTTGAGGGCTACCTGTTTCCTGACACCTATAATCTTTCAAGGGGGCAGCAAGATGAAGAGGGAATTATCAGGATGATGGTGGCCAGACATTTTCAGATATATAATAAATTAATGGGGAATTCAAATGCTTACCGTCATAGCCTGTCCCATCATGAGATTATCACTCTTGCCGCAATAATTGAAAAGGAGACCAGTCTTTCCCGTGAGCGGCCGCTGATTGCAAGTGTGTTTCTCAATCGTCTGGGAAAAGGCATGCGACTGCAGGCCGACCCTACGGTTCGTTACGGGAACTCTTATATTGAAGGTCCGTTAAGGAAGAGTGAATTAAAAAATTCCACATCATATAATACCTATATCATAAAAGGGCTTCCACCGGGTCCCATTACCAACCCGGGGGAGGCGACTATTCAGGCCGTCATATTTCCTGCTGAAACTGATTATCTATACTTTGTCGCAAAAGATGATAGCAGTCATCATTTTTCCAGGACTTTAAAGGAACATAATCGTGCAGTGGCGAGATACCGTGCAAGTAGATAGGAAAGTTAAAGATACAGACGTGAGGCGTGAGGAGTGAGGAGTGAGGGGTAAAAGAGAGGCTAAAGGCATTTATACCCCTCAGGTAAGCACCCTTAAAAGAGTGTCCTGAAAGGGTGTTTATCTATGATGCCGGCAAAACTGCAGTATAATTTGATTATTATCCCTTGACTTCCAGCAGGTCTTTCAGGACAGCG
>Ga0255044_10000262_pt1 | contig 10976 bp, 30 predicted proteins | sample BC1_12_21_MG_FD_183651 | JGI IMG/M metagenome (GOLD analysis project Ga0255044, IMG submission 183651) | Seawater microbial communities from Strait of Georgia, British Columbia, Canada - BC1_12_21 | ecosystem: Environmental > Aquatic > Marine > Strait | place: Canada: British Columbia... | reverse complement strand
TATAAACGTAAAATGGAAAAAGTTGAACGTAAATTAGAAAGAGTAAAACGTAAAGAACAAAATAATAATTGATTTAATAAAATTATCCATATATTAATATATTTATATGTATATATGAAACGATTGATTAAAAAAATATTGAAAGAAGAGGTATCTGTTAACAAAGATAAATTTCAGAGAAAAGTTTTAGACGTACTCTCAAAAGAGGGTTTTAATGGATCCACCTCATATACTACAATACTTCAGTTCCTTAATAATCATCTTGCAATTAAGGGGATGGAAGCATTTGAAATGTATCAACTACATAAAGATAATTGGAGGACTTTCGATTCTGAACCCGATTTAATTAGAAAAGACATATCTAAAACAAATGTAAAAACTGCTAACATAAGGGGTAGAGAATTAGTATTAAACAAAATACCATTTAAAGGTAGTAATACACATTCTAAATATTATGATAATGGAAGTTATGTGGTGTTTTCATATGACTGGTACCCAATATATCTTTATAAAGATGGTCAATGGTTTGAAAATGAAGATGGTTACTCTACGTCAACCAAAAAACAAATGAGTCAATTAAGACCTTATGGTCAAGGTGATATAATAGAAACATCCAAAGATAAATTGTGGGACATAATCAATAAGAGATGAAACAATTGATCAGAAATATATTAAAAGAAGAAAAGGAATCTTTTTATAAAAAGGTTGCTGACGTGATAGAACCACCTTATTTTGAAAATCTTCAAAAGATGTCAATTACCGATGATTATGAAATAAAAAAAATATTAGAATATAAATTTAATCACCCCATTAAAATTAATCACCAACCCCCAACGCTTGGTTTCGGGGGTGAGATAATTGATTACGCCGTAGGTTGGGTTGAGTATGATGGGAATAACCCTAATTTATATCAAGATACTACTATTGGTGCTATTGGTTTTGTGGGTAAAATTTTATATTCTGAAGAAGGTGATTGGTGGGGATTTAAGAAATATAATGATGATGGTGAACTAACTAATGAATGGGATATTGGTGGTGGATGGTAAATGTTTAAGTTTACGTATAAATTTTAAATTATATATTATGTTATGGGAAATTATGAAGATTATATTTATGATGTTTTTAATACATTAGAAGAAAAAAACTTGAAAGAAAAGTTTTTCGAACAATTAAATAAAATGTATTGGCAAGATAAACATAAATACAAATCACAAAGGGATAGGTATGAATACGCACTCAAAAAAGTGATTAGAGAACAAAAAAATTAAAAAAGGGTATAAACTTCATTATTGTTGTATATATATAAATTTTTTTTCATATATTTGTGTTGTGAATACAAAATTTCTAGATAAAGTGGTGAATCAGATTCTACATGAAACCAAATTTAATTTCAAAGATAATATTATGATCACACCTTGGTCCTGTGACATTAATATACCTATGAACTATTTACTACCACCTTTTATATACGCCATTGATTTTTCAAATCATTGTAGGAGAGTTTATTCAGTAGGTAAAGAAGAAATTAGGTATACAATTAAAGAATATGAAAAAAAGTTGTATTTAAAAATGAGGGTTGAGTGCCCTAAAAGATATTTGTGCCCCATATCACGTACAATAATAGTGGTATCTTAATATGTGGATTATTTGTTTTATTAAACTATTTTTATTATATTTGTAATATGAAGAAGTTAATATATTATTTAGTTATTCGTTTAACAACAAGAAGAGCGTTAAATGCGGTTAAGATATATGAGACAATATATCATACAAAGTCAGAAGAAAAAAAGGTGATCATAATCAATAACCCCACAGAGTTAAAAGACACTGGTAAGGTTAAGAGTAAGAAACAAGAGATTATCGATGCTATCAACTACATTAAATCCAAAACAGATAAAACCAAAAAGGATAAGGAATCTCTTTATTCATTGGAGACGGTGTTAAATAATTTATAAAACAAAACAAAGATGAGGTATTGAAAAAGGGTTAACAGTAAGCTATTCAAACCAGTAACCCCGAAAGACACAGCGTAAAGGCAACTGTTAGGGATAGTACCTCATTTCTTAAACCAAAACAAAGATGAGTAAAGAACTTGAAATTATAAAGGATGTGTATTACAAACTCAACGAAGAGTTTTTGTCTGAACAACCTTATAATACTAAACAAACTAGATTTGAAACTATATGGAAACTAATGCATCCAATAGAAATGAGGTTTGATAATTTAGTTAAGGAAGAAAAAAGATTTAGTAATATTGACATTAGAATTATTTGTGATGAAACCAATAATACACCAGAAGTTATTGACAATAATATACTGGTTGCTCGTGTTGAGTGGAAACTAAATAAATTAGACGAAACCATTCATTATGTTGACCTTACATTTGGTGATGTAGAATTAGAATGGGATTAAACCAAAATAAAGATGAGAAGTAGAGAAGAAATATATAACAAGTTAATAGAAATGAATAAACATAAGGATGAATTAGCTCATTTTTTAAATAATCCACCATATAAAGGTTTGTGGGGTATATCTGAAAAAAGAGAACAATTCAACCAACAATGCAGTATGATTGATTTAATGGAATGGGTATTGGATATTAAAGATGAGGAAGACATTAAATATGTTAAACCAAAACAAAGATGAGTAAATATACTAGTAAACATATGGACGTAGCTTTATCAATAGGGATTAGTATTGGTTTTGTAATAGGTTTTGCATTAGGAGTTTCACTGTAATTATAAACCAAAACAAAGATGAGTAAAAAAGAACTTATAAAATTATACTACAAAACAAATACTGTAGTGTATTGGTCAGATAATAGGTATTCTAAAGAGTACGTGGAATGGTTAGAGAGAAAATTACTTAAACAATTAAACCAAAACAAAGAAGATGAAAGAAGAATTTGAAACATTTGTAAAAAATAATAGAGGTGAAAGGTTTTTAAATCGAACTAAGAGATCAATGAGATTATGTGGAGAAAATAGATTAGATTTATGGTTACGATCTGATTTTATGAGATTTTTAACAACAATAACTAAAGAAAGACTTAATTAAACCAAAACAAAGATGAGTAAAATAATTAAACATACAGACCCGTTTATAGGGGAAATAGAATTAAGAGAAGTTGCAACGGTTGCTATCTCTCATTGGGAAAGTGTAAAGTACTATATTATTGAAACCGAAAAGTTTAAATCCAGAGGATTAGCAAATGGAATATGGGAGCAAATAGAAGATGGTGAAATTAATCATTTAACAGGAGACCAAGTTCAGGCTATATCTAGGATTTACGATAAACTAACTAGAATAGATTAAACATAAATTCAATAAACCAAAACAAAGATGATTAAAGAAGAAAGATGAGTTATACAAAAATTGACTTAACGATAAGTCTTCATAGTTTAGAGTTGGAATTCATGAAGACCTTTAAAGATAAGGGTGATGAGATTGTCTTAGACTTTTATAACTCTGCAACAATATCACTTTGCCATAAAGGGTTATTAGCAACCACTGACCTAAGAAAGAAAGATGGTGTTAAAACAGATAAGTTATTTTTATATATGACCGAATTAGGAAAGGAAGTGTATGATAAAACAAAAGAATGAATAGATTTTTAGATGCAATAAGAATTATATATCTTGAGCTTAATAATGAGTTCTTGGCAACGCAGCCCTATAATGGTCCTAAAACTAGGTTTGAAACTGTTTTGAAAATAACGGAACAACTTAATTCTTTGGGAGTTGATAAATTGGTTAATAAGTTTAGGGTTATAATAGATGAAACAAATAATACGCCTGAGGTGATTGATAACAATATAATGATGGCTAGAATTGTATGGGATTGTGGTGTGTCAGGAGAATATCAGTATATTGACCTTGAGTTTGGTCGTGTTGAAATGAAATGGGAATTTGATTTTAAGCCCGTTTCCTTTATCCCTAAACATAAGTTTTAACTGTGGATTGGAAAAAAAATGGCGGCTTAACAAAAATCCCCCCTACCCCCCTTTTTTTTATTAAAAAAAATAACTATAGTTGTAATATGAATATAAGAAGTGAAAAAAACAACAAAGATGAAGATAAGTAAACATACAATATTCGGACAGTTCCACGTACTACCATTCATTGAAATAACATATGACCCAACTCTTAATGGAGAATATGAATTCATAGTTGGGTGGATTAACATAGGAATATCATTATCATTTAAACCAAAACAAAGATGAGAGCTAAAGAAAAATACGAAAAAGAAACTAGAGACATGGAACCTAACGACCCAGTTGGCTTCCATGAATGGTATCAAAGATATGTTAGATGGTTGGAAAAACAAGTAGAAAAACAAAGAAGATGAGTAAAGAAGAATTTGAAACATTTGTAAAGAATACTAGAGGTGAACGGTTTTTAAAACGAACTAAAACTTCAATGAGGATATGTGGGGAGAATAGATTAGATTTATGGTTAGCTAGTGACTTTATAAGATTTATAACAACAATAACTAAAGAAAGACTCAATTAAACCAAAACAAAGATGAGTAAAGAAGATTTAATAAAAGAATATGTAATAAATGGTGGTGTTCTATGGAACATTGAGAGTTTATCCATATTAAGGGATGGTGGGACAAAAATGATTATATTACCACCAATGTTAAAAATGAACCCGTTCTACATACATAAGGATAACTGGACAATACATACGGAATATCCAGTGTCTGATGATAATATACTAACGGATGAACCAACAAAAGCGTATCTGTTAGATAGATTAGAAAAATATAAAAAAGGCTGTCAATTCAGATTAGAAGAGGCTAATAGGTTCATTGATAACTTAAACCAAAAACAAAGAAGATGAGTAAACCACCTATAGGATTGAAACCTAAAAAATATCATTCATTAGAACGACTTAATGAAGTACGTTCTGCTATCGTAAGATATTATGATGATGAATTACCTATTCCTGTTGAATGGATTGAAGAATACAATGAATTAATAAACCAAAACAAAGATGAAAGAAGAAGGAATTGAAACACATAGGTGGGGTTATTACTCAAAGACAGAACTGCCTAATAAACTTATAGCCACTTGTATTGCAAATACGCTTTATGAAGCGGAATCTTATTTTGAAGAGATAGAATTAGTTGTTGATTCTTATGTGGAAATTAAAATCATAAACCAAAACGAAGATGAGTAAAGAAGAAATTGATAAAGATATATTGGAAATAAAAATTTATTTCTTATATTTGTTGTTATATTTAGTATCAAAAATTATTAACACATGGAAAATATAAAAAAATCATTAGAGGTATTAGCTAAGGTTGCTAATCATAGAGCAGTAGTAAATGACTTTGCTCGTAGTAAGTATATTGAACGATTTGGTAATAAAGAAAAACCGATTGGAACATATCACGCTTATGATGGGTATGATATAATATCTGAAACAAAACTGAAAGTGAAATATACTTACGGTGCTGGTGATATGGACTTCAATGATTTTTTTATTATAGAATTTGAATAATTTTTGATATTGAATATAACGATTTGTATATGATTTGTTGAGGAACGAAATGATTTTATAGCCTGTGTTATGTACTGACACGGGTTATTAACTAAAAATTTATTAAAAATGGATATTAGAATTGAAAACATATTTGAGGAAGAAATGAAAGGCGATACTTCTTTTAGTGATAACTCTCCGTCATCTATTAAAGAGTTTACATTTGGTGGTAGATTATAAAACAAAACAAAGATGAGTAAAGAAGAATGGTCTACACATTTTAAGTATATTTGGTAACATACTTACTATTGTGATATTTATTAATATGGAAAAGGATGTATATATATTAAACGTTGTTGATTTACGGACATTGGGTAATCCTTATGTTCATGATATAATCAGAAATACGTTAAGAGAATCTTTTTTTAATCATAATAAAAACTACCTATAAACTAATTACAATGAAACACATTATTAACATACTATTAATACTATGGGTGACCATTTCATTTGCTCAATACCCATTAATAGAAGAGTTTGATTCGTTTGGAGGGCTAAATGAATGGACAGCTGATAACGGAGCCGGTTCACAGAATTATGGAGGAGCTGAAAACTACGCAACTTTCAATTTAGGTTCAACTCCGTATGTAAACAATGACACAATTACTATAATGAGCCCAATACTAGACTTTTCCAATGTTATAGGTAATGTAGATGTATCATATCCTTTATCAGGATATATTGAAAATGGTTGGGATTTCATGACATTTGATTATTTTGACCAAGGAACTTGGGTTAATGATGCCACATATACAGGGGGATTCTCTGGTGTAGTTACCACAAGGGTACCCAATACAACAACTAGAGTTAGATTTCAATTAATAACGGACCCAACATTTGTTATATGGTATCGAGCTAATTTTAGTGCTTGGAATTGGACACAAGGTGGTTCATTTCAAACACCTGTAGACATATCTAATTCTTATGTTGGTGGAAGTCCTAGGCAAGTTCTAGTTTATTATTACGACATTACTTCTTTTTCATTTGACGCTCCGAATGGTACATTACCTATAGAACTAACTAATTGGTATGGTAATTATTGTAAAGATAACGATATAGTTGTATTAACTTGGATAACTGCAAGTGAAATTAACAATGATAACTTTGAAATATTACATTCCGAAGATACTAGAATATGGGAAGTAATAGATAGAAAGCGTGGTGCTGGTAATAGTAATACTACTATCAAATACCACTCAAGTCATAGAACAGAATCCGAAGTTAATTACTATATGCTTAGACAGGTCGATTACGATGGAAATGAAGAGGAGTTTAGTGTCATTAATATCAACGTTCCTATAAAAACTCAACAATCACTAAATTACGTTTACTTTAACCCACTTGGACAACTAGGTGGGCAACAGCTTAAAAAACAAATCAAATGAAAAAATTATTAATTATATTAATGTTCTTACCATTATTTACAATGGGGCAAATGTCCAAAGAAGAACTTCCGGACAACCTTTATAATGTGAATCTACACCTTCAACAAAAACCAACTTATAAACAAATGGATGTCCATTCAGGATATGCATTAATAATGGGTGGTGCGTTATTTACCATACTAGGTGTCGCAACACCAAACGAAGGTGAATTTGTAAACGGAAAATACCAACAACGACCAATCTACAAACAACCATCACATTTATTGGCTGTAATAACAGGAAGTACCTTAATATTAACGGGAATTGTTGTCACAATTGGACAATAATCAAATAAATATGAGTGATTTAGAAGTTATATTATGGAAATTATGTGATTTATCTAAAGAAGAATTAATCAAAATAAAAGAAGATATTGAAAATATATTAAACCAAAACGAAGATGAGAGATAAGATAATAAAAGTAATTGAAAAACATGGACTATGGTTCTTCTGTTTGTGGTGTGTGTTCATAGCAGTGTCCATGAGTTTAACCCCACACTAGAATAAAGATGAGAATAGAATCTGATAAAAAAGACAATATATATAAAGCTATTAAGAAGGCTAAACAAAAACTTAATGACTTTAATAAGGTGGAATGGGATAATGCCGAACATAATATAAATTATGCTAGGTTTAAGGAGAAAGTCACATTAGTGTTTAATAATGTTGAGGTAGATATATTACCAGATTCTAATGTAGATGACATTGCTACGATATATAATTTAAAATCAAACATTAATAGTCTTACTAATAAAAAAATTAAAGATGTGGTTAAAGAAATATATTCACAATGTAAAGACAAACCTATCACACCTGAATGGGTTGGGTTTAAGTCTTATTTAAACTAAAACAATGGGGGTTAACTTAATTTATTTTTAATTTTTTTAATCACACTTTTAGCCCCATACGATATTGTTGCTAAAATAAGTCCATTAAATAATGATGTCATTGAACTCATTGTTACCCCATAATCCAAAATAACGTTTGAAATGATTGTCATAGATGGCACTAAAAGTGAGGTAAAACCCAATATGTCTAATAACCCATATGTTGCACCTAAACTTTTTTTAACCACTTCTTTTAATAATTTCTCAGTGTTTAATATAAATTCTTTAACAGTCCCTAACATCGGTAATAACCCCTTCTCTCTTAATACCTCCACTAATTTACTATAATCAGTTTCATTAAGTATTCCCGCTATTGCTGTTATAATCAATAGGTATATGTTGTAGTCATCCAATTGTAGACCACCACCATTTAATAATTTTTCTAAAGGTTCATAAAAAGCTGTAATACCAGTACCAAAAGTGAAAATAAACTTTGGGGCCAATTTTAAATCTTCCACAATATCTTCTATTATTGATTTACCCTTTTCCTCTTTTAAAATAGATTCCATTAATGTTTTGGCTCCAATTTCGTTATCACCATAAGAAGCGATTTCATTATACAGTTCACTTATTGTCAACTCAAGATATTGTTTTTCTGTTAATAGATTTTTCATATAATAATAAATATTAATAAAATACATAAATTAATGGTGTATTTTATTTATTTGGTTTAGTATTTTTTCCTTAAAGCTAAGATTAGTGTAACAATAGTTATAAATAAAAGAAATCTACTAACCTCTTCCATCCATTCTTATTTGTGTCTCCAAGGGGAATAGTGGTCTATATTCTATATTAAGGCGTCCATAATTTAAGTGGTCTTCCTTATTTAAGACTTTTATATATTCATAAAAAGGAAAAACAATTTCATCATCGGTGTTTTCTTCTACTAAATTAAAAAGATAACCCTCATCACTATATTTAACGACCCCTTTAATGGTTTCACCATAAGAGTCATAGGAATAAAAATAGTCACCAAGCCACCTACGATAATCTTCTTCATCACCTACATTAATCACTTCTATATATTCACCATCTCTTGGGTTATAACTTGATGTGTCAACGTTTCTAATCCAATCTAGTCCATCAGATTCATTTAATTTACCACAATCACGATATTGTCTATTTTTAGGTAAATAGCTAGTATCCCCATGATGAGGGAACCAATGAGGTTCTTTCCAAGTACCCTTATATCCTTCTGGTTCGGATGGACCTAAGCCTAAAAGAAAGTCAAACCAATAACTCTCAACAGTTCCAATACTACAATGAGGGGTCCATGATGTTCTATCATCTAGATTACGTTCCACATCTTGGTAAGTGATACCACCATTTGAATGTCTTTCTATAACTTTAAGTAAAACCCACTCATCATCATAATTAAACGTACTACTACTATGTCCCAAACTCCTATTATCAATAATATAATAGTCTGAATATCGTGGGTCTTCAACATCCTTTATCCATTGTAAATCGTCAATTTCTTCCTTTATGATTTTTTTTAAATCCATGTATAAATAAATATCTAATTATTGTAAAAAATTTTAGTAGGGATTAGACCAAAAAATGTGTATTAATATAAATGTTTTGCCTGTATTGGGATAATGCCACCCATGGTCATGTTTAATATCTTGTCACATCTTTCGTTAACTTGTTCTTCTGTAAATTTTGGAAATCTTATATGTAATAGTTCATGTAAAACGTATTCATGAGTTAGTTTTCTATCATGATATATTGTGGCAACTTTAATTTTGTCATCTATGTGTACACCAACAAAATACCTATCTTTTTTAGGTACGTCTTTATCGTATAAAACTTGTTTCTTGTCTATACTTTCAGATAATATAGACCAACTAGCTAAACCCAACCATTTTTGCCAAAATGTAATATAACCGTTATTATTTTTCATCATTATATTGTTGTTCTTCTGTTAGTTCTATCTCATCTTCTTTTTTTAATTGACATGTGGCACAACAATTGTCCGTACCATGGTTTATTTCCATGGGTGCGACCATTGTCATTAAAGACGCGATTAATAATGCTATTGAATGTACCATCTTTTTAAGGTGTTTCATTTTTATTATCCTCCATTAATTTTAATTATTTAATTTTTTTATTAATATAGTTAAAAAATTATTTGTAACAAAATAATTATATATCTATTTGTGATATTTATTTAAAAAATAAACACATGCCACACAAAGTATTTATACGACACACTTACATATATAAATGTTCTAACTCAGAATGTAATGGAGAGTGGAAAATTAATGAAGCTTTAGATTTAGATAGACTCAGTTGTCCTCACTGTGGTAAAAACGATGTTGTTGACTACGTTCTAAAAGACCAAAGAGATAAGTGGATTTCTAAAAGAGTCTAACTAAATTTAAAAGGGTAAACTGGAAAATCAGGGGACAACTCAACAAATTGTGACTTTAAATTCTCAGTTTCTCTTTCAACAGCTTCTTTAGGCCATCTTTCCATATCATCAGAATAATGAGCAGTATCGAAACCAAATACCCAACCATCTTTCATCTCCTCTGTTATTTCAGGCCAATTTATTTCATTTGCGTATTTAGAAAAAGTTAAACCACCGTGAACATCAACTGGTACTTCATCATAATGTTTACCGTACATTGTATGCCCTTTAAAGATTACAACATAACCATTACCCCATCCATGGTGTGAAACAAAAAGGTTTCCTCCATTAAGCCAAGTGTTTTCTCTTAAAAGTGTTATTATTTTATTTTTCATATCACAAATATAATACAATTTTTTATTTATGCAAAGATATTTATAATTAAAGTATTAAATTATGCCATATTCCACCAAGAAAGGTACAGGAAAAGATAAAGGAAAAACTTGTGTTCACAAAAAATCTTCTAAGAAGAAGGTTGGTTGTACAGATGGGCCTGTAGAAAAATATCTAACCGCACTTCGTATGGCAGAATCTGATGACATGGGTTGGATTCATAGTGCTGGCCAAAATAAAATATTAACAATTAATAAATTAAAAGAACTTTTTAAGAAAAATAATATAGATGTTGATTGGGATATAGAGTATGACAGAACTGAAGATGGTCATGGAGAATATAATGAATATTTCGGCAAGTTTTATTATGATA
>Ga0255044_10000260_pt1 | contig 10999 bp, 22 predicted proteins | sample BC1_12_21_MG_FD_183651 | JGI IMG/M metagenome (GOLD analysis project Ga0255044, IMG submission 183651) | Seawater microbial communities from Strait of Georgia, British Columbia, Canada - BC1_12_21 | ecosystem: Environmental > Aquatic > Marine > Strait | place: Canada: British Columbia... | reverse complement strand
CGGAATAGATATCTCGTATAAAGACGATATAAACGACTTTTATATTTATAAGGTGCTTCGTAGTATGTTTTTAGATTTATGTCGTAAGGAGCAACGTACACAAGTTATAGACCTAACAGACGATTACATAAAACACCTAATAGAAGAAAAGACAAAGGTAGAGTTAGAAGATGAAAAGATATTTGAAGAAGCATTTGATAAAGTAAACGAAGCACTAAACGAAATGCATTGGTACGACAAAAAAGTATTTGAACTTGTACAGGACACTAACAATATATCTGCACTATCTAGGGAAACCAATATAGAGTATAGAAGCCTTTACAACACCTATCAGAAAGTTAAACGCAAGATAAAAGATAAGCTGTGATGACTAAATTTGAACAGGACTTAAAGAATGGTCAAGAGTATGAGAAGAAAGCCTTGTTGCTTATTCAGAAAAAATACCCTAAAGCCTACATAATAAAAGGTTACTGTTTAGATTGGGATATATACATACCTGAATTAAGAATTGGTGTTGAGGTTAAAAGCGATGCACAGTATAAAGTTACAGGTAATTTCTATGTAGAGTATTCTTGTAACGGTAAGCCAAGTGGTATATCTACTACAAAGGCTGACATATATTATATTTATTTAGATAAGTTGTATATTGTTAAAACAGAAGATTTAAAAGCAAAATGCAGAAAATACATAAACACAGATAGAGATAAAAAAGGTGGAGATAATATGGCTAGTAAAGGAATTATACTGCCAATAAATGAGTTGATATGAGATTAGGAGATTTAGTATATTACATAACCAAGTACACAGGCATTAGATATGTTTACAAAAAGATATATCCTGATTGTGGGTGTGATGACCGTAGAAAGAAGTGGAACGACATAGAACTATAATATGCCAAAAGGAAAAATGAGCCAACATCAAATGGCACAATGGCAGGTGTTTCTTGCTACACTTGGAAACAAACTAACAAACGAGCAATATAAATTTGTATGTGAGATACACGCTGATTTATTTGCACACCCATATCACGAGCCTTGTACGTGCAGCCCAAAACGCATAAAGGAATGGATGGCACAAATAACAAGGATATATGAAGTTGGACTTAATACATAAATTTGAGAAAGCCCTAGTTACTGCTCTTAACCTAGATGGTTGGAGATTGGTACACACAGGGGAAACTATGCTACCATACGATGCACAGGGCATTACTCCTAAAGGTTATAAATGTGTTATCGAAATGAAGTTTAGAGATAAGTACTATGAAACTAAAATACTAGAAGTTGGTAAGTATAACAATCTTATGAAGATGGATAGCGACATACATAAGTTCTACTTTGTAAATGACCCTAAAGGAAACTATATGTTTTGGCTAAACGACCTTAAAGATTTAAAGAAGGAAGAACTGTATTGCCCTAAAACTACAATGTGGAACACCAAAAAACAAAATAAAAGTGTATATTTGCTACAAGAGAAACAAGCTATAATAACAAACATATATGAATAATGAAGATTTTATTGCTATGAGTTGGGAGCAGCGCATAGATTATTTTAGAGGTGTAGGTTTAAGAACTACATACAATATTGCTATGGATGAAAACCACCCTTTGTACATAGCAGCAAACGATTACCTAGATGAAAAAAATGAATAAGAAACGAGCAAGTCAATCAGCAAGAATACAGGAACTAGAACAGCATATAGTAAAGCTGTATATGATATTAGAACAAGTAGTAAATCAATTAAAAGATGCCAATACCGACACCAAAGAAGAACGAGAAAAGGAATGATTTTATACAGAGATGTATGATTGACCCTGTAATGATTAAAGAGTTTAAAAACACCGACCAACGCCTTGCAATATGCTCTAAGGTGTTTAGGGATGGAACTATATAAGATGACAAGGGAACTACTACAACTTAAATTTCAGGGAGATTTTACAGCAGCCTCTCACGTTATACAGAAGTGGCTAGAAAAAAGCCCTGACAACAAAGAACTGAAATATGTTACAGAGTATTTAACAAACTCCTATATTTATGCCACAGCTTGCGAGATGCAAATAAAAGAAGCCAACGCAATTATAAACAGACTAAGAGAGAAGCGAGATAAATACAAAGACCTTTCAGACGACTACAAAGAACTATACGAGAAACTACAAGAGAAAACACTATAACAAACATATAGATTATGATTACATTACTAAACGGAGAGAAGTGGGATAGACAAGAGTTGCTATATAAAATGGATGATGATAGCTTTTACTATGGGCATTTAGGTAAACACGCATTAAGCAGTAGCAGTATTAAATTGTTGCAGACAAGCCCAAAGAAATATCACTACATTACAAAGTACAGCAAGAATGAAACTTCTCCTGCTTTACGTGCAGGGCATTTATTCCACACGGCTATACTAGAGCCTGAAAAATACAGCGATATAAAATTCATAGACGTACAAAGTAGAAACGCTAAAAAGTTTAAGGAAGCAGTTGAGGAGTACGGAGAATGTTTTACAGCAAAAGAGCGAAGCGAAAACGAAAGGTTAATAGATGCTTTCTTTAAGAACGAGCAAGCCTTACAACTTATTACTGATTGCCAAACAGAAGTACCTGCTATTGGTAATATAGATATGATGCCATTTAGAGGCAAAGCAGATGTATTAGGTAAGCAAGGAATAGTAGATTTAAAAACGACAACCGACATACGAGCCTTCCCTTATTCAGCTAAAAAATACGGTTATGATATTCAAGTATATATCTACTGCCAACTATTTAACATACCTTATACAGAGTTTACTTTTATAGCTTTAGACAAAGGCACACTAGACATTGCGATATACGATGTATCAGAGGACTTCTACTTGGAAGGAGAACGCAAGACCCTTGAAGCAATAGACAGATACAGGATGTTTTTTATAGAAGATGCAGATTTAGACAGCTACACATTAAGGGGTACACTATGAAACGATTTATAAGCGATATGGAAACCATACAACTAGCAATCAAGCTAGGAGATTATGAAGATGCTTTAGAAATGCTACAAGAGGTTAAAGAAGAAATGATTATATTAGATGCATTGAATTATGATAAATAATAAATAGTTATGTCTATTGGTGATTTAAAGCAAAATATTATTGGTGGTGGCATTACTTTAAACGATGATGTTTTGTATTCTATTGAAAACGAAATAAAAAACAAAAATAAATATATATATATTATTACGTTATTAGATACCGAAAATAAAAAATATACTAAAATAGGTGTTTCTAAAAATGTAAATAAGAGGTTTAATCAATTACAACAACAAATAGAATATCAAATAAACCTTTATTATAAAAAATATATACCTAATACTTATGTAATAGAAAAGCACTTAAAAGATTTTTTAAAAAAACACAAGATAGATGAATACACTTTTGGTAAGTATAACAAAAAGAACATAAAATTACCAAATCATACTGAATGGTTTTTAATAAATGAAGATGTAAGAAATAATATAAAAAACTTTTTAAATGATATAATTGTAGTAGACAATGGTAAACAAGAAGACGAAAATATTTATTTTACAAACGAGAAACAAGAAGTAAAAGAGAATAAAAGTTATTCAAGCGTAGTTTTAAGAAATAAAAAGAAATTCTTTAAGTTGAGTTTGTATCAGTTAAAGCAAATTAGAATACTAAAAGATTTGGTTAAAAACGATAGGGAACTTAATTTTTTAAAAGGTATGATTGACAACTTTCAGCTAAATAGACCTATAACAGAGAAACAAAAAGATTATTTAAGATATATTTATATTAAATATTTATGATGCGTAAGACAACACTAATAAAAAGTTATTCCTACTTTAAAGGCGAACTACAAAGAGCATACGAAAACACAAACGAGAAACTAATAAACTATTATACAGATGAAATACAAAAACTTCTTACTAAATACTACACAAAGAAACAGGGAGAACATACAACACCTAAAAACTTTGATTGAGAAGCAAACAGGAAAAGACATTACAACAAACACTAGACAAATAGAGTATATATATGCTAGAAAAATATACTACAAGATACTAGACGTAACAACTAAAATGAGTTACAAGTCTATGGGTGCTACATTAGGACAGACACACGCAACTGTAATACACGCACTAAACAACTTTAAATGGGATTACGAACATAACGATGCCTTTAAAGAGGCTTACAATAGGGTATATCATTTGTATGCTAAAAAGGATACTGTACTTACTTTGGAAACACTAACACACGAAAACCAAGTGTTGACGGAAACAATATCCACCCTAAAAAAGAAAATAGAAGAACTAAGAGGCGAGGTAAAACAAACAAGAAGCAACAACATAAAGCCTAGAAACCAACAGACAAAGATATACGCTGCTTCAGAAACAATAAACGCATTTTAATTATGCCTGATATAACAAAGTGTAAAGGAGAAGGATGAGAATACTATTTGAACGATAACTAACGCAAAACGGTACAAAACATTAATAAGTGTATGAGAAGTAATGCAAATCAAAAATAACGAAAATATGTAAAATATCAAGTATATAATCGGAATAAATCCGATTTTGAACTCGTGAGGAAATAAATAAATTACCTATACACGGTGTTATACATCTGGCACGGTTAAATAAAACAAAAAAACGCCAATAAATAAAATTACTGGCAAATATTGACAATGTCTAAATTACCACAATTAGAAAATATGAAAAGAACAGCAGAGCAACTATACGAGTACGAAACAAAAAGAATAGAACAATACCTATATAAGTTTGATACTATATTTAAAACATATATGCTACCTGAGGATGTAAGACACGAATTAAAAACACTTATAGAGTGGTACGGACACGCAAGAGCAATAAAGTCAAAGGCATACCAAGAAATGAAAGCAAATAAAAAATAGTAAGTATGAAAAGAAACTACATAAAAGCAATAGGATGGTTAGTAGTATGGGGTATCACAATACTTGTCTGGAGTAGCATATATAAATTAGTCTTTTAAAAAAGTAAACTAATTACGTTATATTAATAAGCGGTTTACAATAACCTAATACGCTTACCTATGTACAACACAGAAGAAATAAGACAAGAAGCACTAAAGGCAATAGAGGACAACAACCTTTTATTCATAGGCGATATACCTGCTTATGTAGGGTTCTCTAAGCGTACTATATACGACCACAAGCTGCACGAATGTAACGACATAAAAAGCGCATTAAATAAAAACCGTTCAGATATGAAAGTAAAGATGCGTAAGAAGTGGTATGAAAGCGACAATGCTACTTTACAAATAGGATTGATGAAGCTGATAAGCGATGATGACGAAGCCCACAGGTTGAATGGCACTAAGCGTGAGATAAAGCACGACACAAAACAAAAGAGTATTAAGGTAGAGGTCATTGACAACAATACAAGTAAATAAAGTTTACAACCATCTAACCAACTCTAGTAAAAAAATTACTTTAGAAGTAGGGGGAACAAGAAGCGGTAAGACATACAATGTACTCCTATGGATTATCCTACACTATTGCCAACACAACGAGAACAAAACTATCACTATATGCCGTAAGACATTCCCTGCTGTTAGGGCTACTGTAATGCGAGACTTCCTAGAGATACTTAAACGCATAGACATATACGATGAACAGCACCACAATAAGAGCAACCACGAATATAAGCTAGACAGCAACCTTATAGAGTTTATTAGTTTAGACCAACCCCAGAAGGTAAGGGGGCGCAAAAGGGATTTACTATTCGCTAATGAGATGAACGAGCTAACATTCGAGGACTGGCAACAATTAGTATTCAGAACAACAGATAAGATAGTAGGCGACTTAAACCCTTCTGACGAGTATCATTGGATATGGGAGAAGCTAGAGCAAAGAGAGGACGTAGAAATACATAATACTACTTACCTAGACAATCCATTCCTAGACGAAAGCATAAGGAGCGAGATAGAACTACTAAAAGAAACCGATGAGACTTATTGGCGTATATATGGACTTGGGCAAAGAGCAATTAGTAAAGCAACTATATTCAAGTATACAGAGATTGATAGCATACCTGACGATGCTCAGCTTGTGGCTTATGGGATGGACTTTGGATTTAACGACCCTAGTACACTTGTTGCGACATACAAAAAAGACCACAACTTATACTTTAAAGAACTTCTATACAGGTCTAAAATGACCACAGAGGACATACATCAATACTTAAAAGGTGTAGAGTTAAATGGTATGACTTATGCAGATAGTGCAAGACCTGAGATAATAGAACAGCTAAGAAGATACGGACACAAGGTAATGAAATCATATAAGGGTGCTAATTCTGTATTAGCAGGGATAGACCTACTCAAAAGGTATAAGCTCCACGTAACAAAGGATAGCGAGAATATGATTAAAGAGTTTAGAAGCTATAAGTGGAAGGAAGATAGAGCAGGTAGGATAACAAACGTACCCGAAGATATGTTCAACCATACACTAGATGCAGCACGGTACAGTTGCTACTCTATATTAAGCAAGCCTAACTTTGGTAAGTACTACATACATTAAGTGGTCGAATTACACCACTTTAAAAAAAAACTTTATAAACATTTGGTAAATTAAATAATAGTTGTATATTTGTACCAACAAAAACAAACATTATGAAACGTAAGATAGAAAACTTTATATTTGACACAATAATATACGTATCAGTATTTGGGTGGATGTGTTTATTCTGCCAACTATGCGCACACGCTGATAAATGGATGGGATTATGAATTGGGAAGATATGGATATTGAGGATGTTCAAGCCGAACTAATAAAAATGAAATATGTACTTGCTCATTACACTATTGACTTATCAATGTTAGCCGAAGTGTTTAATTATGAGTTTGAGGATATTGATAAAAAGGGAGAAGCGATACAAAACCACATAAATAACATTTGGAAAATAATAAACGAAAAACAAGAGCAATGATAGTAGAAAAAGAAGGCAGATACTTTAGAGATACAGGAGAAACTATGCAAGAGGTTTATTGGAACGAAACCTTTGAGGAGTGGACGCCTGTACTTTGGGAACAACAAATGGAGATATGAAACTACACAAGCTACATACAGGGGTTATAATAACTCACATAGACATAGGAACAGGCATAAGCGTAAAGGCTAGACACCCTAAAGACAAGGATTATATAGTGTGGGATTTACTACACAAAACACAAGAATTTTATAGAGGGCTTTATTAGCCCTTTTTTTTATTCCTAAAAACTTCGTATATATACGTTATATTTATATGAAGTATGAATTAAACGTACCTACAAGCCTAAACGAGATTACTCTTGGTCAATACCAACAGTATCTAAAACTACCTGAGGGCTTAACCGAAAACCAAGTAGCACTTAAAATGGTGGGTATCTTCTGCCAAGTGCCTGACACAGTTGTAAGAAACATCAAAGCTGCTGACATACAAACAATAGTAGCAACGCTTACAAAGATGTTTGAGGACACTCCTGAACTAACAAGAGAGTTTAAACTAAACGGCAAACGATACGGCTTTATACCTAACCTAGACAATATGTCTTTTGGGGAATACATAGACATAGACACATACTTGGGAGATTGGGATAACATAGAGAAAGCTATGGCAGTCCTTTATAGACCTGTACAAGGCAGTTATGACAAATTATATAACATAGAGCCATACGAGGCTAAAGATGCGTTAGAGTACAAGCATATGCCTTTAGGAGTTGTATTAGGTTCTATTATTTTTTTTTACAATTTAGGGAGCGAATTGTGTCAGGTTATGATGGACTATTCACTCAAGGAGGAAATGACCTATCAACAGAAGCAAACTTTGGAGCAAAGTGGGGTTGGTATCAATCAATATACGGATTGGCTAACGGAGACATTACAAGATTTGAAAATATCACTAAACTAAATATGCATCAGTGTTTATATGCATTAGAGTTTATGAAAGAGAAAAACGAATTAGAAGCAAAAAGAATTAAACGAAATGGCTAATATAGCAGCAAGAGGTTTTTACCTTGTACTAGATAAAATAAAAGATGAGTTACTAGCTAACAATAGCGTTAATACAGTAACAACAGGGGATTTATTTGACATTGATTTAAATAAGCAAAATATGTTCCCCCTTACACACATCATTATTAACAACGTAGGTATGCAAGAGCAGGTGTTAAACTTTCAGCTATCTATACTAGCTATGGATATTGTAGACACATCAAAGACAAAGACAGCAGACGTACTTATAGGGAACGATAACGAGCAAGACATACTAAACACCCAGCTATCAGTAATTAACAAACTTGTAGGCGTATTAAGACAAGGCACATTATACAGGGATATGTTTCAATTATCAGGAGACCCTACTTGTGAGCCTTTTTATGATAGGTTTGAAAATGAGTTAGCAGGGTGGAGTTGCGATATAACAATACAAATACCTAATGACCAAAACTTGTGCTAGACAATACAGAAGACATATTAGAGAAATTTGCCAAGAGGGTTATACAGCAATCTAGGACACGACTTACTAAAGGTAAGATGAACGTAGATAAGAAACTATACAACAGCCTTAAATACGATTTAAAAGTATATCCTACTGCATTTATGCTTCAATTCCTAATGGAAGATTATGGGGCGTTTGTAGACGAAGGAGTAAAGGGTACAAAGTCAAGTGCAAAAGCCCCTAATAGTAAATTCAGATACAAAGAGAGTAGCAACTTAGTAGGCTTAGAAGCTGCAACAGGTGTATTTGGTAAGTGGGCAAAAAAGAAAGGCTTTAGGCTAAGAGACCCTAAAGGTAAATTTGCTAAAGGTACATATAAACGTATGGGCTTTATATTAGCACAATCCATAAAGAAGAAAGGTATTAGAGCGACACATTTTTTTAGTAGGAGTTTTGAGCAGACATACGATAAACTACCTAAAGAACTAATAGAAGCATATAAATTAGATTTAGAAGAATTTTTAACATCAGCAACAAGTGGCAACTAAAATAAACGTAAGAAGTCCGTATTATGTAAAAGCAAGTAATGCTAGTTTAGCATCAGCTACTTTAAGCCTGTATATATACACAGGTACATTCACAACAGACAAGGGAGCAGCAAAATACACAATAACTAAAAACGAGATAAGCAGTAACAACTATGTTGTTTTTGAGATTGCAGAACTTGTACGAGATTACCTAGACATTGAATTTGATGGGGAGTACGACAGCCAAACTGTATGGGTTGAAGCTGACATACAAATGTTTGATGCTATCAATGGTGGTGGTTCTAGTTTAGGCACAACAAGCACAGACTATATAGCTTTTGATGGTTATGGTTATTTTGAAGATGGTATCAATCCTGAACTAAGTAAAACGTACTTACAAAGTAATTACAAAGTATTTAGGTTAGATGACCAAAATGTTAGAGTACCTGTATTTACAGAAGACACTGATAGTGTTTCTTTTTTGTATAAAGGAGAAATAAAGCGAGTACAATCGGTAAGTAGTAGCACCAATACAAACGCACAAATAGAATATATCACAGTATCAGGAAGCGATAATACAGACACTTACAAAGAACGTGTATTAGCAGACGGTGGTACATTTGAGGATAATAGCCTTTTAGATGCGTTTTTAGACAGTATTGATGTAGGTTTGGTAGATGAACTATATATAAACTCTGATAGTGGCACACAGGTCATTAAAATAGTTACAGAGCCTTGTACTAAGTATGAGCCGTACAAAGTTACGTTTGTCAATAAGTTTGGAGCATTACAAGATATGTGGTTCAGCTTAAAAAGTACAGAGAGCCTAAACACCACAGGAGAAACATACAAAGCAAATGTAGTGGACTTTAGCACACTAACATACGCAACCTACAAGCCACAAGTAGCACAATACAATAAACTAGGAAAGGAAAGCATCACACTAAACACTAACTACATAAGTGAAGATTACAACGAAGTAATAAAGCAGCTTATGATGTCAGAGCAAGTATGGCTTACCAAACTAACCGACACAGAAGAAGTATTAGCTGTTATTCCTAAGACACAAAGTGTAACATACAAGACAAGTTTAAATGATAGACTTGTACAATACACAGTAGAGTTTGATTATGCTTTTGATAAGATAAACACAGTAAGATAGTGATTATACAATTATACATAGAAGGGCAAAGGGTTGAGTTGTTTAAAGACGAAAGTGTTACAATAACTGACAGTATCCAAAACGTAAGGGATATTGACAAAGTATTTACAGCCTTTACACAATCGTTTAGCATACCTGCTTCAAAGACTAACAACAAGATATTCAAGCACTACTATAACTTTGATATTACAAATGGTTTTGATGCACGTAAAAAAGTAACATCTACTATTGAACTAAACAGCATACCATTTAGAAGCGGAAAAATAAAGTTAGAAGGAGTTGACTTAAAAGGAAACAAACCACATACTTATAGGATTACGTTCTTTGGGGATATTGTAGACTTAAAAGACAAACTAGGAGAAAAGAAACTATCAGACCTAGACCTAACAGCTTACAATCTAACGTATGATGAAGCAACAGTTGAAACAAAACTCACAACAGCAGAGAGCAGTAGCAACCATATTATAGCACCTTTAATTACACATAGTCAGAGATTATACTATGACACAGGCGCAGATATATTAGATGATGGCAATTTACATTGGCACGGTGGGGGTGGTACTCACGTACACGGAGTAAAGTGGAATGAGTTAAAATATGCTATACGAGTAAATAAAATTATAGAGCAAATAGAGGCAGATTTAGATTTAGAATTTAGTAGCGACTTTTTTAAGAACACAAGCATTACAGAGTTTGACCATTTATTTATGTGGCTTCACAGAAAAAGCGGTAAGGTAGAGGATTTATCAGGAAGTACAGCAGCGTTTGAAACACAAGTGGACGGATGGACACCTAGCAACGATGGAGATTATTCAATTACCGCAACTACATTTACAGTGTCCCCAGGAGTGCCGTTAAGTTT
>Ga0255044_10000258_pt1 | contig 11024 bp, 8 predicted proteins | sample BC1_12_21_MG_FD_183651 | JGI IMG/M metagenome (GOLD analysis project Ga0255044, IMG submission 183651) | Seawater microbial communities from Strait of Georgia, British Columbia, Canada - BC1_12_21 | ecosystem: Environmental > Aquatic > Marine > Strait | place: Canada: British Columbia... | reverse complement strand
TCAAGTTCCGGAATAGCATAGAAACGCATAGCCAGAGGGTGATATACTGGCGCCGCCCGGCCGTCAACCGGGCCCATGGAGGAGCCCCGTGAAGCGTATCGCACTGGTATCTGCCGCAACCGCGGCTGTTGTGGCCATGACCGCCTGCAGCCGCCCGGCGCCCGCGCCGGCGGTGCCAATCGAGCCCGTCTCCAACCATGCCACCATCGAGGTCACATGGGAGAAGGACCTGCCGGCGGCCCTCGAGCGGGCGCGCAACGAGGGCAAGCCGGTGCTCGTCAACTTCTACGCCGACTGGTGCGTATGGTGCAAACGACTCGAATCGACCACTCTCCGCGACGCAAAGGTCGCATCGGTTCTACAGGACCGGGTCGTGCCTCTCAGCCTCAACGTGGAAGGCAGCGGACGGGAACTGTCGAACGAGTACCGGGTCGACGGGTTGCCGACGATCCTGGTGCTCGACGCAGGCGGACGCGAGATAGGACGGATTCCGGGCTATATGCCGCCGGAGAGCTTCCTCAAGCGTGTTGAAGGATTTTTGCAGCAGAGTTGATAAAGCTGTCAGCTCTACGCGATGCCCGACCAAGAGCGCTTCAAATACCCATTGCGATGTGCTGATAGCTGATAGCCGAGGTACCTGAAAAACCGATTCATCCGAATAGATGAAGCTGCAAATTACGAAAGGGAGGGGATAAACCCCTCCCCTACAAAGATAACCGTAGGGGCGGGGTTTACCCCCGCCCGCAGAATTGGATTTTTGTAGGAGGCAATGCTGATAGCCAATGCCTATCAGCCAGCGGTATTCCTCATTCCTCGTTCTCAGTCGGAGTTTCTGGCTCCTGATGCCGAACTCCCAGTTCCAGTCGGCGCTTTTCGGCCGCCTCAGGGCCTTCAAGGGCCGCAAGACGATCCAGCTCAGCCTGCTCTTCTGGCGTTGGCGTCGGCCTCAATCGTTCGTCAGCGACCTCAACCGCATCGAAGGTCGGCATCGGTTCACCGGGCTTCGCCGTGTAGTAGGGCAGCTGGAACGGCCACGGCAGATCCATGATCTCCCCCATCTCTTCGCTGCAGGGGTCCACCGGTTCGGTCCCGTCGAGGAACGCTTCCAGAATCACATTTTCCTGGTAGCTGCACGGCGGCACGGCGCGTTCGCCGGTGGTCGCGTCGACCGGGGTGAAGACGACGCCGGCCGGGACCTGGAAATCCTCGGCCTTTTCGGCGGCTGTGAGGGTGTCGAGATACGCGGTCATGAAGTTGTTCCAGATCGGTTGTGCGGCCTTGGCGCCGGTCATCTTCTTGCCGATCGGCGCCTTGACGTCACGGCCAACCCAAACTCCGACCGTGATCCGCGGTGAGAAGCCCACGAACCAGGCATCGGAGTAAAGATCGGTGGTGCCCGTCTTGCCGGCGAGATTTGCATCCAGCCAGCGGGCGCTGACGCCCGTGCCGTGCTCGACGACGCCGCGCAGCATATAGAGCGCGAGGTAGGTCACGGCCTCCGGCATCACCCGCTCGCTCGATGGAAAGAACCGTTCCTGAAGCCGTTCGTCGCGGTCGTAGACCTCGGAGATGAAGTACGGCTCCGGGACCTCTCCGAGGTTGGCAATCCCCGAGTAGGCACGCACCAGATCGATCAACCGCACTCCAAGGGAGCCGAGCGCGAGCGACGGGTAGGGGTGGAGCTCGGTGCTGATGCCGAACTTGCGCGCCGTTTCGACAACAGACTGACTGCCCGCAAGCTGCTGCAGCTTGACCGCCGAGGCGTTGTAGCTGAGCTCGAGGGCCCGTCTCAGGGTGACGATGCCGTAGTACTTCTCGTAGTAATTCTTGGGGCAGTAGGTGAGCTCACCGGTGCCGTCGGGGAGTAGATACGGCGCATCAAAGACGGTGTCGGCAGGCGTAAAGCCGTGCTCGAAGGCGGTCAGGTAGACGAAGGGCTTGAACGCCGATCCGCACTGGAGCGATGACTGGACCGCACGGTTGAATTCGGATCGCTGAAAATCGAAACCACCGACCAGGGCCAGAATCGCGCCGGAGCGGTTGTCCATCGCCACCAGAGCCCCCTCGACCTCCGGTTCCTGAAGCAGATCCACCACGAGCGGTTTCTCGGGCTCCTCGGAATCCTCGGATTCCTCGGGCAGGGGATCAGGTAGCCGAACCAGAACCAGATCGCCGGTTTTCAGAATGCGTTTGAGAGAGCTCGTCTTCGTCCATTCGGCCGATTCGAGGCTCAGCTCGGCGGCGCGTTTGCCGATGCGGAGGTCGGCCTTGCGGGTCGACACGTCGCGAACCACCGCCTTGACCATCGCGCCAGGCACCAGCTCGAGCTGCTCCCAGCTCGGGTGATGGTAATCCTCCACCGCCTCGAGAGCACCATCGGCCAGGACATTCGGCGGTCGGCGATAGCCTATGTGAATCATCTCGAGGTCGACGAGGCCTCCTCTCAAGGCCCGTTCTGCCTCGAGCTGCAGCACCCGGTCCATGGTGAGGTGGACCTGGAGACCGCTGGTATAGAGGGCGTCTGTGCCGTAACGGCGCTCGATTTCCTGGCGGGTCATTTCGAGGAAATAGGCGCCGGTCTCCACTCGGTCACGGTGCAGCGCGACCCCCAGCGGCTGCGCGACCGCCTCTTCGTAGGCCGCAGCGTCGATAAAGTCGAGCTCGAGCATCCGCGACAGGACTTTGTTGCGCCGATTGAGCGCGTTCTCCGGTCTTCTGATTGGATCGTACTTGTTGTTGGCGCTCGGGATCATTCCCGCCAACAGCGCCGCCTCCGCGAGGGTGAGGTCCATCGCCGACTTTTGAAAATACAATTCTGAGGCCGCCTCCACACCATAGGCGCCGTGGCCGAGGAAGATCTGGTTGGCGTACAGGGTAAGGATCTGGTCTTTCGAATAGCGTTTCTCGATGTCGAGGGCGAGCAGCGCCTCCTTGATCTTTCGACTGAGGGTCCGTTGGCGTTTGAGGAAGAGGTTGAGAGCCAACTGCTGCGTCAGGGTCGAGGCGCCGCCACGCGAGCCGATTCGGCGATCGACCACGCTGTACCAGGCAGCTCGCATGACGGCCTGCGGATCGACCCCGCCGTGAGAGTAGAAATCGGCATCCTCGATCGCCACCACCGCAAGCTTGAAATGGTCGGGGATCTCCTCCGGACGAAGGACAACGCGCTGTTCGAGGGCGTACGACGCCACCTGCCGGCCGTCGGCGGCATAGATCCGGGTGGTCGCTGCAGGCTCGAAGGTGGCCAACAGGTCGACCTGCGGCACGTGCAGAAACTGGGCGATGATCCAGCCGGCGAAGGCACCCGCCAGGCACCCGGCCACCGCCGCCCACAGCAGCACGGTGACCAACGACATCCAACCGCTCCCGGAGGTCAGTTTCCTGAAAGCCGCGGTGATGCTCTTGGGTGCGGGCTTCTTGCCCCGTACAACCTTCTTCTTGATCACGGAGGGACTTTAACAGATGCGTCAACGGACTCGAATGGCACCCATGTGGCGACGGTGTGGCGGAGCATCAATTATGATCCAGTGATATGGAGATCCTGATCGGTCTCGGCGGTAACCTCGGTGAACCCCGATCGGCCTTTGGCTGCGCGCTCGATGCACTGGCCGTTGAAGGACGTGTGACGGCCGTCTCGCGGCTGTGGCGCACGCGTGCCGTCGGACCGACCCAGCCCGACTTCATGAACGCGGCGGCACTGATCGACTGGTCGTCGGGACCGAGGCGACTGCTCGACCGTTGTCGCGAGATCGAGGCGGCCGCCGGCCGCAACCGGGCGCAGGAAGAACGGTGGGGGCCCCGAACCCTCGATCTCGACCTCCTCATCGCGACATCTGCGGTGTGCCGTGGCCTTTTCCTGGAGCTCCCCCACCCACGACTACAGCAAAGGCGTTTCGCCCTAGAACCGGCCGCAGAGTTGGTCCCGAATTGGGTCCATCCTTTCCTCGGGCTCACGATTGACGAGCTGGCTGATCAAGCACGCCAACGCGAACCGGATGCCATCCTCGAAGTGTTGAGTTTTGATCATTGAGTTGCCCCACGCAGGCGTCAACGCGACGTTTTCTGTCGCCGCTCCGCGGCTCAGTTCTATTTTTGGGCCACGCCTTTTCCTGGGGCTCACGCCCCAGGCTAATCAGCTTTCGCCGCTCCGCGGCTCGAACAGCGCGACCGAAGACCGGAGCGCCAGTCTCCAGATTAATCGCCGGCCGAAAAGAGCGCCGGAGGAATTCTCAATTGAATCACCTGATGCTGGCGATGGAGCGCCGGAGGCGCGACAGATATTTAGCCTGGGGCGCGAGCCCCAGGTACCAGGAGATTAATCAATGAACGAGCCCCAGAGGGGCGACAGATTGCGGCTGCAGCGTGAGCCGCGGCCATAGACCTCGATTTTTCTATCGCCGTTTATGAAACCGGGCGCGAGCCTGGCTTGGCGATCGGTACGCCTTCTAAGCACAGCGGGCATTCCTCTGATGTCCATATCGGAAAATCCACCTCGAGCAGGGCGCGACTGGGCAGCGGTGAAAAGGGCTGCGCGACACCCGAACGATTGACCACGGACGCCACACCGATCACGTCCGCGCCGAAGCCCTCGAGGATAGCGATGACTTCGCGGGTGGAGCGACCAGTGGTAACAACGTCCTCAACCACCACCACCCGCTGTCCCCTCTCGAGTCCAAAGCCTCGTTTGAGGACCATCTCATCCTCCGCTCGTTCGGTGAAAATGAACGGAAGATCGAGGGCGCGCGCGGTTTCGTGGCCGATGATCAGCCCTCCCATCGCCGGCGCAACGATGATCTCGGGCTCGAGACCTGCATCGCTGATTGCGGTGGCGACCAGTTGCCCCGCGCGGGCTGCACGCTGAGGGTGGGCGAGGTAGAGGGCGCACTGGAGATAGTCTCCCGAGTGGAGACCCGACGAAAGCAGAAAGTGGCCTCTTTGGTGGGCGCCGCAGGAGGTGAGCTCTGCCAACGACAATTGGTCACTCACGATTGTTCCCGCTCGATGCCGTATGCGCGCATCTTTTTGTAGAGGTTGGAACGCGGCGTACCGATGACGCGCGCGGTCGCGGCCACGTTCCACCCGTTGCGATCGAGGTGGTGGAGCAGAAACGCAATCTCGGACTGCCGCTGAAACTCCTGTAGCGAAGCCAGATCGAGTAGTGAGTCCACCGCACCGCTCGCCGGAAGTGTCGGCAGATCAACTCTGGAAATCGTGTCGTCGAGTTCCATGATCACTGCACGTTCGACGACGTTCTTGAGCTCACGGACATTCCCGGGCCACTGATGCAGTCTGAGCTGTTCGAGAGCGGCGGCGCCCCAGGTCTTGGGCCGACGGTTGTATTCGCGGCAGAACTGATCGGTGAGGTGCTCGACCAGATGAGATATGTCCTCGGGGTGTTCGCGGAGCGGCGGGGGGCGAAGGACCACCACAGCCAACCGGTAGTAGAGGTCTTCCCGGAAACGCCCGGACTGGACCTCTTCGATCAGGTTCTTGTTGGTCGCCGCAACAATCCGAACGTCAACCTGAAACCCGCTGCCTGCGCCCACTGGCTCAACTTCCACGTCTTGCAGCACCCGCAGCACCTTGGCCTGGGTCTTGAGGCTCATGTCACCAACCTCGTCGAGGAATATTGTGCCGCCGTCCGCTTGCACGAACTTACCGACCTGGCGGCGGTGGGCGCCGGTGAACGAACCCTTCTCGTGGCCAAAGAGCTCGGACTCGATGAGCTCCTCGGGAATGGCGGCCGAGTTGACCCGCACGAACTGACGGCGGGCGCGATCAGAAAGGTGATGGAGCCTTCTCGCCACCAGTTCCTTGCCGGTGCCCGATTCGCCCTCGATCATCACCGTGGCGTGGGATGGTGCGACACGGGCGATCTCGTCGCGCAATTGGTGCATCGCCGAGCTCTCGCCCAGCAGGGGAGGCGGCTCCGCGCCCGGGCCCAGCTCGCGAACCACCCGACCCTGGGCCACCGCCCCGCGCACGGCGAGCAACAACTCCGCGCGGTCGGGGGGCTTGGTGAGGTAGCCGGCCGCGCCCGCTTCGAGGCACTGGCTCGAGGTGAACTCATCACCGTGGCCCGTGAGAATGACGATCGGGATTTCGAGGCCCCGCTGTTTGAGGTTTTCCAGAAGTCCGAGACCGTCCATACCCGGCATCTTGATGTCGAGCAAGGCCGCATCGGGCGGGTTGGCGTCGAGGGCTTCCAGAGCCTGGAAGGCGTCGCCGGCCTCCTCGAACTGGTAACCGGCTCCGGTCAGAATTCGCTTGAGCGCCTTGCGAACCCCAGGGTCGTCATCGATAACGAGGACAGTGCCTTCCATGGGGACTATGGTACCAGCGTGGGTCGCGCTTGGGACCCAGGGATGCTGGATGCTGGATGCTGGATGCTGGATGCTGGATGCACCGAAATCGTAGGTTCCCTTCCTGCGGTGTCAAATGGGGCGGGCGGGCGGATCTAGTATCCAGGATCTAGCATCGGGGGGGCGGGCGGGCGGTCTACTCCACGTCGAACTTGACACCTTGAGCGAGAGGCAGCTCGCCTCCCCAGTTAATCGTGCAGGTCTGGCGCCTCATGTAAGCCTTCCATGCATCGGATCCCGCCTCACGGCCTCCCCCGGTCTCCTTTTCGCCGCCAAAGGCGCCACCGATTTCGGCCCCTGAAGTGCCGATGTTGACGTTGGCGATGCCGCAGTCAGAGCCCTCGTGCGAAAGGAAAGTTTCGGCGGTGTGAAGATTCGAGGTGAAGACGGCCGAGGACAGGCCCTGGTCGACCGAGTTGTGGTGATACATGGCCTGGCCGAGATCGTCGTACTCGAAAACGTAGAGGATCGGCGCAAAGGTCTCTTCGCGCGCCATCTCGATTTCGGGTGCGGCCTTTACGATCGTGGGCTCGACGAAAAAGCCCTCCCGGTCCGGACGGCCGCCACCGTAGAGAATATCGCCGCCCTGCTCTCGAATGGTTTCAAGCGCGGTGAAGTGGTCGTCTACGGCTTGCTGGTTGACGAGCGGGCCCATCAAAACTGTCTCGTCGAGCGGGTCGCCGATGCTGATGCTGGGGTAGGCCTTGAGCAGACCGTTGATGACCTCGGAGGCAATGCCCTTCTGCAGGAAGAGGCGCCGCAGGCTGGTGCACCGCTGGCCCGCGGTGCCGACAGCGGCGAAGAGGATGGCTCGCACCGCCAACTCGATATCGGCGTCCTCGGCAACGACAATTGCGTTATTGCCACCGAGCTCGAGGATGCTTCGACCAAAACGCCGGGCTGTTGTCTCGTTCACGTGACGACCCATCTTGGTGGATCCGGTGAACGAGACAAGCGGCACCCTCGCGTCATTGATGAGACGTTCGCCGACGGTGCGGCCCGAACCGACGACCAGGTTGAACACGCCGGGCACGCCGTGGCGCGCCATAACCCGGTTGCAAATGTGCTGTACGGCAACCGCGGTGAGCGGGGTATTTGAAGAAGGTTTCCAGATCGTCGTGTCACCACAGACGGCAGCAAGGGCCGCGTTCCAGGCCCACACCGCAACCGGGAAATTGAAAGCAGTCACCACACCGACGACACCCAGCGGATGCCACTGCTCGTACATGCGGTGGCGGGGGCGTTCCGACATCATCGTCGGGCCGTAGAGCTGGCGTGAAAGGCCCACCGCAAAGTCACACATGTCGATCATTTCCTGGACCTCACCCAGACCCTCGGAAAGGATCTTGCCCATCTCCAGAGAGACCAGCCGGCCCAGGGGATCCTTGAAGATTCGGAGTTCGTTGCCGAGGTCGCGAACAACATCGCCGCGAGCCGGCGCAGGCATCATCTTCCAGGTTTTGAAGGTCTCGGCCGCCGTTGCTACCACCCGCTCGTACGCCTCTTCGTCGGCCTGGATGATGGAACCGATGGGCTGACCGTCGGTCGGATTGTATGAAACCAGCTCATGCATGTCCTTGGCCACGATCCACTCACCGGTACACGCCCCGAGGTTGGATTCTTCAATCCCCACCTTCAGTTCGATTCCGAGATCGGAAAAAGACTTCTTGATATCCAGGAGATGGTCGGTCATCTGAAATCCTCCGGCAGCAAATTGCTGCGCGGGGAGTGTACCGATCAATAGAGCTTCTGCCAACCCGCTTCCATGGTCAGTGTTGAGTTTTGAATTTTGAGTTTTGAGATCCCACCCACCCCGAATTCGGAGGGAGAGCATACGGGAACTCGCCGCCGGAAGCGACGGGTCGCCGACGGCCGGATAAAAGGCTGGGAGAGGGTCAGCCATCGGCCACTCGCTGTCGGGGGTGAATCACGACGCCTGGAGGGCGTCAGTAACTCAATACTCAAAACTAAGAACTCAAACCTGAGAGCGAGTTTCCGTCCGGGCTCCGTGGTCAGCGTTCGGTGTTGTCTTCCTCTGAGGCAAAATAGGTCTCCCAATCGCTGATTTCCCGGGACGACAGCTTTGGTCCCGGTGACGGATGATGGGGCTTTTTACGCCTGCGCGACCGCCACTCGTTGAGCTTCCGCACCTGCGCGCCGCGCTCACGCACACGGCCACCGAGGGCGCGATCATCGGTCACCACTACCCATTCTGACGCCCGGCCGCGGGGTGGAAGGAGACGTATGATGACGTCGTCGGCGGAGGACCCTCCCGAGTATTGGATGCTAACCCGCCCGAGGTGCTCTATTTCGGGCGAGCCCGCAGGCGGCGGCCCATCGAAGACCACTGTCAGGCGGATTCCCTCGTGGCGCCCGGTATCGAGAGCCCGGCGTCGCACGACGTCCCGGCTTTGCTCGTGGACCGGCAGGCTGTGGAGGAGATTGTTGCCGTCGATGATGATCGGCATTCAGATCAGCGCATCTGGCGGGCACGACGCAACAGTCGCTGCAACTCACGGTTGCCCACAAGATCCTTGTACATCTTGTTGGCCCGCTCGTTGTCCGGCTCGATCGCAAGGGCCCGCTCGAGAGACTTGCGCTGACGCTCCGCGTGATTGCGCCGCCGCCAAAAATCGGCGAGCTCGAGCCAGGCATCAACGTTTCGCGGGTCCGCTTCGATGGCGCGCCGCATGCAGGCCAACGCGCGGTTCACCCACAGGGGGTTGCGTTGCAGGAGTCGCGACAGCTTGATCAACTCTTCGGGTCGTGGTTCGAGGGCGCAGGCCTGCTCGAGAAGCTGGATCGCGAGGTAGAGCTCGTCCTCCTTGATGAGCTCGTTGGCGCGTTTGAGGTTGGCCTCCACCAACGCCCTGCGCGCCTCCGCATCGACCGCCGCCTTCTCCGCGTCTTCGATCGGTTTGCTGTCCTTCGCCAGGGATTTCAGGATCTCGTCATAACGGGTGCGGGCGCGGAGGACAGACAGCACTTCGTACGCCGCACGACTCCTCTCGACGATCCGCTCGAGGTGCGCGCTCATGTCCCGCAAGTGGGGCACGGGCTCTTCAGCTGAAAACCTGTTCTGGATCTTCTCCCAGGCATCCTTGACTTCGCCGGGATTGGCAGTTGGGTTGAGATCGAGTGCTCGATAGTGGTCAACCTTGGTGACGTCCTCGGACAGCTTGAGGATGTACCGCCTCTCCTCGAGCTGGCGTTCGGAGAAATCGAATTCTTCTTCCGTCGGTTCTGGATCTGGCGCCTCGGCGCTTTCCTGAGGTGGCTTCTCCGCCTCAACCACCGGCACCGGCGCGGGTGGCTGGTCGCGATCCCCGTCGCCGACGATCACCGTTCCCGACAGCAGTAGGGTGTAAAGCGTGATGTACGTCTGATCCTCCGGGAGTGAGGAAAGCCGGATGAGGCCTGCAACGTCTTGAGAGGCGTCCAGGCGACTGAGCAAGAACCCCTCGGTCGGCGTGAGCTGAACGTCCTCGAGCATATCTTTCAAGGAGCCCGAGATCTTCACCGTCTGATCGGGTGGCCCGATGATTTGACGGATGGCATCGATATCCTGGCACTCCCTCGCTGCGAGCAGCACGACCTCGGCGGTGATGACGTTGGGAAGGGTGTCGAGCTGACCTTTTCCGCCACCGTCGATGAACTCGCACGACGCCTCAGGTGCTCTCGCGGCGCCGCGGATGATTTCCAACGCCAATTGCTCGAGCTCTGCATCGAGCTCCTCGAGCGTCACATACCCCTTGTTGACCAAGATCTGACCGAAGGGTTTTGGGGCACCGCCACCCTGAGCGAGGAGCATGAGCGCACGGTCGTCCTCGCTGATTTTTTTCCGCGCCACCAGCCACGTCCCGAGCTTTTCCTCCTCGACGTATGAGCGAGCGGCGCGGATTTCTCCCTTGGTGAACATAATCTCGCGCGTCGCACCCTCGGCAGCAGCGCTCAGGGCGCCGGTCACCCCACCTTTCGCCAGATCCGCCATCACGGATGGCAACGGCCGGTTGTCCATCGTGGCCATGGAATCAATCACCCGCTGAGGCCGGTGGTTCCAACTCCTCGCCTGTCAGCTCAATCGGGTGTGGATCGAAGCCCTGCCGAAGCAGTTCGCCGGGGATGCCATCGGTCGCCGCCTCGGCCGCTTCGCGGGTCGAGAAGCGCCCCCAGACCAGCCGCCAGCAGGGCTCCCCGTCACCGGTGTCGGCAGCCACCGGGCGCACGACCTTGGGATTCTCCTGGGCCTTTTTGAGCACCCGTTGGAGGTCTTGAGGTTCGCACCCCATGTCAATGACCATCGCCCAGGCGAGATCCTCCCCACCGGCCATCCCCTGAACAGCACCTGAATCTCCGGTCCGCGTCATGATGAAGGCGATCACGGCGAGCGCCATCACGAGCGCTGCCGCAGCTGCCAGAATCCACGTTACCGGCAGCCTTCGCCGCGGTCCGGCGGTGACATCCTCCACCGGAAGGAGGTCCACGTCGTCGCTGATGTGAAGAGGAGTCTCGGGTTCGAGGATGCCTGTGACCACAAGCCCTGCAAGCAGCCGCATGACCTCACCAGAACCATGGTTGGAGCTCTCGGTTACTTCCTTCGCGGTGCGTTCCCCAGTGATCTTGGAGACGATCAAGTCCGCATCTTCCGAGAGGCGAAGCGAA
>Ga0255044_10000256_pt1 | contig 11045 bp, 10 predicted proteins | sample BC1_12_21_MG_FD_183651 | JGI IMG/M metagenome (GOLD analysis project Ga0255044, IMG submission 183651) | Seawater microbial communities from Strait of Georgia, British Columbia, Canada - BC1_12_21 | ecosystem: Environmental > Aquatic > Marine > Strait | place: Canada: British Columbia... | reverse complement strand
AAGAAGAAACAATTTCTCTTACAGTACAGGCAATACTTGAAGGTAAAACTTCTCAGGAAATTATTTTACACGGTCTTTTTGCCGGGTTGGATGAGGTCGTGAAACGCTACGAAAAAGAAGACCACCTGTATCCTGATATGTATAAAGCATCTCTCATATTTAATGATGCACTTGCAAAGATAAAACATCAAATTGTTTCTTTGAAAACAAAACCGGAAGTACGGGGGGCAATTGGACTGGTCCATGGCGATATGCAGGACTTCGGCAAAAATATTGTGCATATGACCCTGGAGGCGAATGGTTTTAATGTAAAGGATTTGGGGAAATCAGTGCCTACGGAAAAGTTTCTGCAGGCTGCTCGTGATGGTGCCGATTTTATCGCGATTTCCATTATGACGAATGAAGGCGTAGAAGGAGCAAAAAAGATTGTGCAGGGATTGAAAGACGCTGGTCTCAGGGAGCACATAAAGGTAATTGTAGGTGGGGCCGGGGTAAATGCCCCAAAAGCAGCTGAGATTATAGAGGCTGATGGCTATGCTGAAGACGCTGGAGAGGTGGTTGAGTTTGTGAAGATCTTTTTTCGTGCTTAGAAAGATGGATAAAAATGCAAAAAAAACAGTTGCTTTACCAATAAAATAATTTGTTAAAGCGCAAGCAATTACTCTGCCGGCAAGGTTGATTACATCATAAGGAGATGTTTGGTATGGAAAACAAGACGCTTCACTGTCCGGTCCGTGAAAAGATTAACGAGTATTGCTCCTGCCCAAAGACCGATTGTGAAAACCACGGCCTCTGCTGTGCATGTATAGTAAACCATAAAAATCGGGTCGATGATCCCTTTGAAAAAAGATTTCCCCACTGCTTGAGAGACCTCTTGAAAGAGGCACTTGCTGCTGAGAAATAATCCACTACCCTAAGTACCGATTCCAGATTCAAAGTGAATATCTGTATAACTGTTGTTGAGAAACAAAGTGTTTCAGAGCAACTTGTTTAGCTCTGCCGGGTCAGGATAAGGAGTCCAAACAGGCAGCGATATCTTTCTCCGGTGTGCTGATAGGTAAAAGGGTTGAGTTAGCAACAAGCACACTCAGGACGTCTTGTGTCAGAAATGGAGGCATAGTCGGGCCTAAGCGAATATCCTTGAAGCCATAATAGAAGAGGGTCAGGAGGATCGCCACCGCCTTCTGTTCGTACCAGGAAAGTATAAGGGATAATGGAAGATCATTGATTCCCACACCCAGTTTTTCTGCAAGGGCCGTGGCAATGACAATAGCTGAATAGGCATCATTGCACTGGCCCACATCTATTAATCTCGGCACCCCGTCTATTGCCCCAAGGTCGCGGTCGAAGAAGCGAAATTTTCCGCAGGCCAAAGTAAGTATAACGGTATCATCAGGGGCATTTTCAACGAAATCAGTGTAATAGTTGCGCCCTGGTTTAGCTCCGTCGCATCCGGCTACCAGGAAGAAGTGGCGGATTTGTCCTGATTTAATGTAGTCAACCAGCATACCAATGACGCTTCCCATGGGATGTTCCTGCAAAACTGTGTTGCGTGCATAGCCTACCCAAACTGGGTCAATATCCTTGTCATCAGTATAGCCAGGCATCTGTAAAGCCTTTTCAATCACCGGGCCAAAATCGCCGTTTTTTACATGGGTGGTTCCCGGCCATGCGACAAGACCTGTTGTAAAGACGTTATCTTTATAGCTCGATACAGGTTCCTGGATGCAGTTCGTGGTAAACAAGATAGCGCCTGGAAAGAGAGGAAGCTCTTTCTGTTGATTTTGCCAGGCGGTGCCGAAGTGACCAGCTAAATGAGAGTATTTCTTCAATTCAGGATAGGCATGACAGGGCAACATCTCGCCGTGTGTATATATGTTAATTCCCTTTCCCTCTGTTTGTTTGAGCAGATCTTCCAGATCTTTAAGATCATGGCCGGTGACCAGGATGGCCTTGCCGGCTTTTTGCCCACGGCTGACCAGGGAGGGTACCGGGTGACCAAAATGGCCGGTGTTGCCGGCATCCAATAATTCCATGGCCCGTAGATTGGTCTTACCTGTATCAAGTGCAAGTGCTGCCCAATCCTGCAAACTGAGACTTTTATCCGTCAACTTGCTCAATTTTTCCTGTAAAGAGGCATATATTTCATCATCTTCCTGACCAAGGACTGCAGCATGGTCAGCATAAGCAGCAGCACCGCGGATACCATACAATGTTGTCTCCTGCATATTTCTCACATCCTGCTCTCTTTCCCAATCTATAGGAAGACCAATTTCTTCTCCCTGTTTGATCAGTCCGGCAATGTCGTTGGCAGGCTCAAAAGAGGTGGCGGGATCATCAAATAAGATGTTGCTGCCGGCGCTGGATATCTTGTTTTTAAGATTCTCGCGTTTTTCTGCCGTCTCTCTAATAAGAGTTTCCAGGCGGGTCGGATCAAAATTTACATTGGTGAGAGTAGAAAAAATAGCCTTCATCGAGAACCGGTTAATTTCAGCATCGTTTAATTCTACTGATCGACCGTAAACAGTTACATGACAAAGTCCGCGGACAGCATAAGTCAGCAGGTCCTGAAGTGCCGCGACCTCGCGTTTTTTTCCACATACTCCAATAGTAGTGCATCCACCCTTTGCAGTTTGTTCACATTGATTGCAAAACATAGCCATTTTCCTCTTTATTTTAGTGTGCCAGACACCCTTTTAGGCTCAGAAGGGAACCCTCATAAATTTCATGGCCACATTAACAGCGATGTTTAGTCCTGGTTATCGGCTAAAGGATGATTTTTGGGATTGGATTTATTTATGCAAAAATCATCCTTTGGACGATTTACATGAAAATGGCTTGTTTGTTAAACATGTAAAGATCGCAGAAATGTGCTGGAGGGTCTCCTCTCTCTCAATTCTCACCTGTGAAGGTTTGGGGCGGTTGGATGGCTTGGCACAACATTGGTTGGTTGGAGGTGGCAGTTTGAAGGATCATGAAAAATGCTGAAGAAGGAGGAATGGATGTTTCAATTTGAGACGGAGCAAAAGGTTTGTGAAGTGGGTGGGGTCAAGTTTGGCGGACAGCCGGGAGAGTATCCTACAGTTACCTGTTCATCAATCTTTCAGAAAGGAGACAAAGTTTTTGACGGCAAGCGCAAAGAGGGGTTTGACGAGAAAAGGGCAACAGAGCTTCTTCAGACCCAGGACAGACTCTGGCAGGAAACCGGGGTGCCGGGCATGGCCGACATAGTTGCCAATACCGGCGAGGAATTCAAGACTTATATCGATTTTGTAACCTCTGTCAGTGAGATGCCTTTCTGTATTGACGCCTGGGTGATGAAACCGAAATTGGAAGGCGCTGCCTATTGTGCAGAGAAGAGCTTATTAGACCGCATGTTTTACAACAGCCTTACTATCTGGGAGCAGGATCTTGAGACTGAAATCAAAGAAATTGCCGACATAGGGGTCAAGCATGTTCTGCTTGTAGCCTATGACCAGGAAGACCAGATGCCGTCAGGCAGAGTCACAGGAACCCAAAAGCTTTTAGATGCTATTGAGAATGTGGGGGCAAATTTTGAAAGTGTTTTCGTGGACACTTCTGTGATGAACGGCCCGGCTACAGCTTTATGCGGTATGGCAAACAAAATGATTAAGGAAAAATGGGGATTCCCTACAGGCAGTGCCCCGAGCAACGGCTCGTATATGTGGCAGCAAGCCAGAGAGAACTGGGGATTCAAGGGGTGGGCTGCTGCAGATGCAGCATTGGAGTCTCTTGCCTCCTTCCTTTATCACGATATGATTTTTTCCGGCCCCATGGCAGGCGCAACGAGGGTTATGCCCGCAGTGGCAATGGCCAATGCTTTCCAGGCAACGGCGGCGTTCAGTGAAACAGGCCGATTGCCAAAGGACCCCAATCATCCTTTATTTAAATTGTTCCCTGAATTTGTGGAGCAACTGAAAAGCTCTATCTAGAGGATTAAAATTATCACATGAAAAACATGTAATGAATAATAAAGAAGAAAATAGCTGCAAGACGGACCGTGTTGAAGATCAAAAGTATGAGCCGATTAAGCCCCTCAAAGCCTCTGGTAAGGCACCGGTTCTTGTCGAAATAATCTGCGAACGTGTCCATTGTGTCCTATACGATTATGCGATTCATACAGTTGATATGATTGTCGAAATATTTGGTGATCTGGTCGAAATTGAGACGGTGATAAGGCAGGGAGACAGGGAGAATGCCCAGCGTTTTCTCGATTTATGTAAAAAGGCGGGGAAGATGCTGCCGGTGCCGACCATTCTTATCAACGGCGAGGTGGCATTTACAAGTGTCCCGCATCCCAGTGAGCTTGAAGCAGCTATCGAGACAATTTTGGTCCAAAAAGGTATTTCACGAAAACAATAAATCATCGAACACTATACCTGAGTAAACAATTTATGAAATTGGAGGAATTATGGCAGAGCTAACAGGAAAAGAAAGAGTACTAAAAATGTTCAAAAAGGAGCCGCTTGACAGGATGCCCTGTTTCAGCGGCCAGGGTTCAGTTACTGTGCAGGCCATTGAAAAGATGGAAACGCAGTTTGCAAAAATTCACAATGACGCCGAGTTGATGGCTGGGGCTGCACTGACCTCTGCCAGGATGTGGGGCTTGGACGGACTTGTTATCCCTTATGACATGGCGACTGTGGCTGAAGCTATGGGAAGAGGGATCAGCCTGTATGACGGTGCTGAAGGAATAATTTATCCTACTGTCCCCAACAAATGGAAAGATCTTGATGAAATAGACATCCCTGAGAATTATATGAGCCAGGGCCGGATGCCGGTGGTCGATAAAGCTTTTGATATCCTCAAAAATGAAGCCCCTGATCTTGCTGTAGGCGCCTGGGTTCTTGGACCTTTTACCCTGGCCGGTCAGATTATGGAGCTTGATATCCTGTTAAAAGGATTAAAGAAGAAAAAAGACCAGATAGAGGTATTTCTCGGACAGGTAACCCAGGTAACCATTGACCTTTGCAAACATTACGAGAGCCTTGGAGTAGATTTTATCAGTGTAAGGGAAATGGGGTCAGGGACCGACCTGCTTTCGCCGCGTATGTGGAAAACTCTCATCCAGCCGAATCTCACCAAGGTATTTGATGCCATCTCAATTCCTTCTGTAAATCATATATGCGGTTCCACTGATATGATCATTGAAATGATGCACGAATGTGGCGCTGATGCTTTAAGCGTTGATCAAAAAAATGACGTTGCCGAAACCCGGAAAAAGTTGGGCGATGATATTTTGATATTCGGCAATTTTGACCCCTACGGTACCTTGACCACACTGGAAGATATTGCTGAAGTGGAAAATGTAATCAAGCAGTGCGTTGATAATGGCGTAGATGCTGTATGGCCGGGCTGTGACATCTGGCCTGATGTGAAAAAAGAAAACATGGAAGCCTATGTCAGGACGGTAAAAGAATATGGAATAAAAGCATCCCCGGCTGTGGGACGTATATAACGGAGGAAAGGATATGACAACTAAAGAAGAAATTTTAGAAGAGTTGATAGAAGCTGTAGTTGAGTATGAAGAGGATGATTGCAAGGTGGCGGCCCAGAAGGTTCTTGACAATCCTGACCTGATGACCCCCATGGATGGCGTTCTGGACGGTCTGGCCGCTGGGATGGAAAAAGTCGGAGTACTCTTTGACACCCACGAATATTTTGTCCCCGAGGTGTTGATGTGCGCTGACGCACTCTATGCCGGACTCGACATTCTCAGGCCCCATATAACAGTTGATGAAACAGGTCCGCGTGCTTCGGTTGTTCTCGGTAGTGTTCAGGGCGATGTCCATGATATCGGTAAGAACCTTGTCAAAATGATGTTTGATATCGCCGGTTGGGAAGTCCATGACCTGGGGCGCGATGTGCCCCTTGAAGACTTTGTGGAAAAGCAGCTGGACACCAAGTCTGATGTGTTGGCTATGTCTGCCATGATGACCACCACCATGCTGGGCATGAAAAAGGTTATTGCCATGGTTAAAGAGAAGAATCCTGACTGTCTGATCATGTTGGGCGGCGCACCCTTGACCAGAGACGTGGCAAATCTTTTCGGGGCTGACGGTTATGCCGAATCAGCAGGAAATGCTGTATCCGAAGGTATTAAAATGATCAGTTCTTTGCGGAAATACCAGAAAGGAGATGTGCCAGAGTAGCTTAAAGATAATTGTTTTTTGAAATCCAGAGGAGCTAGGTGCTCTGACTTCGCTGGATGGTTCCGCTATGCAACAAAAATGCTTTGCAGGGCTGGCAGAAACTCTATGTCCCGGTAACAATTGGGATCAGAATAAAAGAATAAAAAGGCAACATTAGAGGAGTAATAATATAAATGGGTGATGATAAAGTTATGGTGATATTCCAGCCTTCCGGCCGCCGTGGAGAGGTGCCGAAAGGTGTAAATATTATTGAGGCTTCCCGCCTGCTCGGGGTGGATATCGAAGCCCTTTGCGGAGAAAAGAAAGTCTGCGGCAAATGTGTAGTACGGATTGAAGAGGGGCATTTCGAAAAGTATAATATTCAATCCAGTATGGAACACGTGAGTTCCTGGAAGGAAGAGGAAGCCAAGTTTATTAATGAGGAACGCAGGAAGAAAGGGTTTCGCCTTGGCTGTGTTGCAAAGATTACCGGCGACATTTTAGTTTTCGTACCGGAGGAGTCCAGGGCTGGAAAACAGATTGTAAGCAAGGCAGCCCGTGACATACATATTGAACATAATCCGGCGGTCAAGCTCTATACCGTGCAGCTTGACAGTCCTACTTTTGAAAATAAAATCGGTGATTTTGAGCGGCTTTGCAACGGTCTGGAAAGGGAGTATGGACTTACAAGTTTAACCATCGATATCCTTACCCTGCGCCAACTGCCTATGGTGTTGCGCCAGGAGAAATGGCTGGTGACGGTCAGCGTCTGGAATAATAAGGAAATTGTACGGGTAAGGCCCGGACAGGTTGAGGCCTCCTACGGCATAGCGATTGATGTCGGTACCACAACATGTGCCGGCTATTTGTGCAACCTGCAAACCATGGAGGTTATCAACACTTCCTCACTCATGAATCCGCAGTGCAAATACGGTGAAGATGTCATGGCGCGGATTACATTCAGCATGACCACGCCGGACGGTTTGCAGAGGATGAGCGACGATATTATCGAAGGGTTGAATGACCTGATCGGTAAAGCGATAGCTGATACGCACCCGCCAAAAAAGAAGGTGAAAAAGAAAAAAGGAGAGAAAGGGCCTGATGAATTCATTGAAGCCCCTGAAGAGGGAAAGACTTATCTGCGGCTGACCAAAGAAGATATTGAAGACATTAGCATCGGTTTTAATACCGCGATGAATCATATTCTTCTCGGCCTCAATCCTGAATACGTCGGCCTTGCCCCTTTTCCGCCGGTTATCCACCATAGCCTTGACATAAGAGCCCGGGATCTGAAAATAAATATCAATCCTTCCTCATATGTTTTTGTGCTTCCAAACGAGGCCGGTTTTGTCGGCGGCGACAACGTTGGTGTGCTGTTGGCGGAAGAACCGTATAAACATGATGAAACACAACTTATTATTGATATTGGCACCAATGGTGAACTGGTCCTGGGAAACAGGCATAAGTTGATCTCATCTTCCTGTGCTACCGGACCGGCGATGGAGGGTGCCCAGTTGAGTTTCGGGATGCGGGCTGCACCAGGTGCCATCGAACGGATTGAAATCGATCCGGAAACCCATGATGTTGACTATAAAGTTATAGGCCGGGAAGCCTCCCGTAAGTTTTCAAAACCAGAGGAAATGAAGGCCAAGGGAATCTGTGGGTCCGGTATTCTTGATGTGCTGGCAGAGCTTTACAGTTCCGGGGTCATTACCAAGACAGGTGTTTTCAACAAGAAAGCCCTGAAAGGGCATCCTCGCTTTCGTAAAAATGAGGATACCAGGCAGCCTGAATTTATTCTGGCCTTTAAGGAAGAATCAAGTATCGGCAAGGATATTGTTATCACCCAGAAGGATATCAGGCAGATTCAGCTGGCAAAGGGTGCGCTTTATGCCGGCTGTAAGTTGATGATGAAGCGAATGGGCGTCGAAAAGGTTGACAAGGTAAAAATTGCCGGGGCTTTCGGTACCCATGTCGACCGAACAAAGGCTTTGGTTATGGGGCTTTTTCCTGACTGCAAGGTGGAAAATATCTTTGGAGTCGGCAATGCAGCAGGCGATGGCTGCCGTGCTGCTCTTTTGAATGTCCAGAAGAGGGTAGAGGCCAATTGGTGCTCCCGAAATGTTGAGTACCTGGAACTGACTGTGGAGCCAACTTTTGAGCAGGACTTCATGGAAGCCATGCAATTGCCTCACATGAAGGATAAATTTCCAAATCTTGAAGGTGTTGTACCGGATTATATCCTTAACCAGGGACCAAAAGGCCCGGTACGACCAGAATGATTTGTGCTGCCTAAAAATGTGACAAGAGTGAAAATAATCATGATGACATGAGAGACTTGGACTGATAATGGAAACAATTCGTATCAAAGTTGAACCGGGTATTTGTGGTTTTTCCTGTCAGGTGGAGGCCAGGCAGAAGGACAAGCATAATGCGATCGTCGAGATAACAGGTTCTGAATGCGAATTGATCCAGAAATTGGTCGAAGGTCTCAAAGAAATAACACTAAGTGATATTTTTACGCCGCACACAAAAAACCCGGTGTTTAAAGCTGCGGAACTTGCGGGGTGTCATCTTACCTGCCCGGTCCCGGTTGCAGTATTGAAGGCGGCCGAGGTTGCTCTGGAATTGGCCTTGCCAAAGGATGCGTGCATTAGTTTTGCACAGCAAGAAAAGAAGGATACAAGATGAAGTCGTTGCCCGTGCAAAAGGGAAAAATTGTAGGGTTTCCTGATAATTGTAATAAAAAGCCGCCATCTTTCAGGAGCAATAAACACATTTCCGATCAACTTTTGCACACCCTGCTGAAAAACAATAGGAATTATGGGCTTGAGAAAATCATACCTTTTCCAATTGAAAAAATTGATGTAGCAGAGTGGGTCCGTCTTAAATGCCAGTTCGGCTGTTCGCAATACAATACAAACTGGTGCTGTCCTCCAGCCAGCCCTGACCTGCCAAAAGTCAGGGCTGTCCTGCAGGAATATTCACAGGCGCTGCTTTTAATCGGCAGCCGGCAATGCAAAGATTTTTATCTGAATAATGCCAAGAGGCGGGCTGAGAAGGTTCGTTCCTGGAAAGAAGTTGTCGGAATCGAGCGCCGGCTTTTTCTTGAAGGATATGACAAGGCAATAAGCCTGGTCAGCGGCTCCTGTGCACTTTGTAAGAAGTGCACATTTCCCGAGGCCTGCCGGTTTCCTATGGAAAGGCGTCCGCCTATTGAAGCGTTTTCTATTGACCTGATCGGCACCCTTAAAAATTTGGGAATAAGTACGCCGGTTGCCCAGAAAACGGACGATACATTTAATTATTATGCAATTATTCTTCTTGAATAACGAATAGTTAAAGTTTTTCTAAAGGTGTAATGAATACAGGCCCATTCTTTGTTTTTACACACAGTGGCAGATATGATCATTACAAGCAGTAGCGAGGGGCCTATTCGCTGTGGGAAAAAAAGGAGGTGTGAATGGCAAGAGAATGAAAGAAGCGAAGTCAGTTAATTAGGTTTTAAAATTTAACTATGGAGTTGATCTATGGCAAAACAAAAATTTATTGACGCTGTGAGAGGAAAAAGGACGGCATCTGCTCCCTGGGTACCATATGCAGGGATGCACTGCGCTTTTGTTATCAATGAACCAGCTGATAAGTATTTGCAAGATCCTGAAATTCTGGCCAGGGGACTTGTCGAAACAGCTAAAAAATATAAGGCGGATGGTATTCCCCTTATTTTTGATCTTTCCATCGAAGCCCATGCCCTTGGCTGCGAGCTGAAATGGTGGCCGGATAATGTACCGTCGGTAACCACTCATCCCTGTTCCGACAAGACTCCTTCCGAGGCAGGTTTGCAGATGCCAACCAAGGACTCTGGCCGTTGGCCGGTTATATTTGAAGCTGCCAGAATCGCCAAGCCACAATTGGATGAATTGGATTGTGGGTTAATAGGCGGTTTATGTGGTCCACTAACATTGGCCTCTCACCTTGCTGGTGTGCGTATCTTTACCGATGTTATTAAAAATCCGGAGTTCGCTGCTGAAGTATGTGAATTTGCCGGCAGGGTCGGTGCTATTTCTGCTCAGTTATACGCTGAGATGGGATGTGATGTTATTGCAATAATTGACCCAGTAGCCTCGCAGATCCGATCAGCAACATTTCAACAGTTTGTAACCCCGAATGTTGAGCCAGCTATCAATGCGATAAACGGTGCTGGTAAAACATCAACATTTTTTATCTGCGGCGATGCCACCAAGGTTCTCAAGGACGTTTGCGAATTAAACACACACGGTTTTGCCATTGACGAACAGTTGAACATGAACTTTGTCCGCGATCTGGCCAAAGAGCATGGCAAAGGCTTTGGCGGTAACCTGAAACTGACACTTGCCCTCAGCCTGGGACTGCTTTCACCTCGCGAGGATGCTATTGTCAGCCTTTCCGCAGGAGGGCATATCGGCTATACTTTTGCCCCTGGCTGAGACATGCCTTATGATGTTCCGTCGGAACATTTAGAGCAAGTTCTTGAAGCTAAGGAATGGTATGAAACCTATTATGCCAAGTACCCTGAATCTTGGTAAAACCTGTATAAAGGAGAATGGTGTAATGGCAGAAAAAATTCAAATTGATGTCTTGACGCTTGATAGTGTGCAGTGTGCTGCCTGTGGATACATGATGGAATCCATCGCAGCTCTGCCTGATGATATTCAGGATATGATTCAATATTCGGAATGGTCAATCAAGAATAAAGAAGGTATTGGCAAATTTATGGAATTGGGAGGCAAGGTTTTGCCAAGCATTTGCATCCAGGGAGATCTCGTTTTTGAAAGTATTATCCCGCAATACGAGGAACTCATTGATGAAATGGCAAAACGTGCCCCTGACGAGGAAATCAAAAACAGACTTTTG
>Ga0255044_10000251_pt1 | contig 11108 bp, 12 predicted proteins | sample BC1_12_21_MG_FD_183651 | JGI IMG/M metagenome (GOLD analysis project Ga0255044, IMG submission 183651) | Seawater microbial communities from Strait of Georgia, British Columbia, Canada - BC1_12_21 | ecosystem: Environmental > Aquatic > Marine > Strait | place: Canada: British Columbia... | reverse complement strand
AAACTTGGGGCTCGTGCGTATGTACTTCTCCACAATATTTAATGTGGCCTGATCTTCGCAGAGGATATCGGTACATTGGCAGCGTTTATCACATTTGTCGCAAAGGTAAGTCTCGTCAAGTGGGTTGCCGCATGCACAGCTGGGTTCCATGACCAGTTGGCCATCTTCGAGGCAAGCGTAGTAGGCACCAAGCTCTTCAGGGCCTGTTTTCTTTGTAGCGTCACTCATTTTTTCCTCTCCCTCAAGTGTGATTTCTCAATCCACCGGTAGTAATCAAGGCGGGTGCTCCGTCTTCAAATGGAAAACATTAGTTTGAGATAAAAATAACAAGCAATTATAACCTGGCTTTTACAAAAGGACCAGTGGTTTGTGATGGAGCAGAGAGTAGATTGCGGATTTGGGATTTGGGAAGGCATAGGGCATAGAGCATAGGGCATAGAGTAAAAAAAATCAGATTTGCCTCAGGCCCTACTCCTTTGGTGCCTAGTGTTTAGTTCCTAGTGCCTAGTTTTATTGTTGTCCTCTGTCTGCCCGAATGGTTTCGTACGCCGCATTGATCAGGGTCATCCTCTCGGCATGTCGCCGTTGATTAACCTTGTCCAGATGGGCAAAGTGGTCTGGATGGTATTTTTTTGCAAGTCGTCGATAAGCGGTCCTGATTTCCTCTTCAGAGACTTCGGGGTACAGTTCCAGCAGGGCATAGCAACAGGCCGGGTCTAGTTGGGGTGAAGTGCCTCGATATCGGGACTTAATAGCCTGCCATTGAGCTGGAGTAAGGTTCAAGGCCTCAGCAATTTGGTGTAAAAGCCTGAGCTGACTTTCTTGCAGAGGCCCCTCAATGAGCAAGCAGAGTGTGGCGAGGATTTCAAGCAAACGGTTGCGCATATTTACATCTGAGTGGTTTTTGAAGGTCCTTGCCATGGCATGAATGTCCAGGTCCACTTCGAGGAGTCGCTGGAGAAGCTCTCCTGCCATATGCTCGTCTTCGGCGTCGAATTGAAAGAGTCTGGAGATGAAACGTACTGTTTCGCTACTATCTTCAGAAGAGGGAGCGGTGTTACCCTTCAAAAAAAGGGTTGTGAAGCCAAGGAGGTTAGCTATGAGTAGATGGCCTTCTTGGGCATGGAGTTTGGGCGCCAGCTTATGGCCTGCCATATAGCCGAGCACGGCACCAATGGGGCCTCCGACGAAATATCCCAAGCCTGCACCCACCGCCTTCGACCAGCCTTTCATCTCGTCTCCGAATCGTAACAACCGTTCAGTGAAATTTCCTTGACACTATGTCACGTCGATGTTAGCTTGCGCAAGATAATTTGAACCCTTTGAAATCAAAGGAGATTTTAGCAGGATGTAACCTCTGGTTCAAGCAAGGAACTCATGAGGACAAAAGCAGTACTCATAACGGCTGCATGCTCGGAACTCTTATGGAGGATCCGTGTCTTAATGTAAGAGGGGGAGGACACTGTCCTATGAAAACCATGATGTTTGCGCTCGTATCAGCAGCTTGGGCTGCTCCTGCCGGCGGCACTCCCCACAGTGGTATCATCGACATGATGCTGGGTGCCGGCGCGGTAGTGAAGCTCGTGCTGATTATACTGCTTTTTCTTTCAATCGCCTGCTGGGCGATTGTTTTTCTGAAACATAGAGTCTTAAAAAGAGCAAGCAAAGAAAGCTCTCGCTTTCTCGATCTATTTTGGAACAGCAAAAATCTTGCGACTGTTTATCGAGAATCCAAGAAAATGGAGGATAGTCACTTGGCTGAGGTTTTCCGAGTAGGTTATATGGAACTCGGTAGGCTGACCAAAGCCAGCGATCGTGAGAAAGCGGAAAATCCGAATGATTCGGAAGTGAAAATGATGTGGATCGACAATATGGAGAGGGCTTTGCGCAGCGCTGTCAATGGTGAGGTACAGCGGCTGGAGAAAGCCCTGACCCTATTGGCCACCACGGGTAATTCCGCGCCATTTATTGGGCTCTTCGGCACAGTGTGGGGTATAATGGTTGCTTTTCAGGGCATCGGTCTCAAGGGATCTGCAACTTTGGCTGTTGTGGCTCCTGGTATCTCCGAAGCGCTCATAGCGACAGCTGCTGGTCTGGCTGCGGCCATTCCTGCTGTAATTGCTTATAATCATTTCACCAATAAGGTGCGAAATCTAGAGACAGAAATGGTCAACTTCGCCAATGATTTTTTGAACATTGTGAAAAGAGATTTGGTGAGACGATCCAGTCAGACTTCGTCCAGCGGGCAGGTGGCAGCAGGCAGCGGGCAGAGTGAAGTGGATCAATAATCCTGTAGGTAGGTCGGGTGGTTTACGCCTCGGCGGAGTTCACCCGACAATGAGGCTGAGGAGGTTTCTCCATGGAACTGAATCGTGGAAGCCGCAGGCTAATGTCTGAGATTAACGTCACCCCCTTTGTTGACGTCATGCTGGTGCTTCTCATTATTTTCATGGTGACGGCGCCAATGATGATGCAAGGTGTGGATGTTAATTTGCCACGGACTACCACGCAGCCGATTGCCTCCGAAGAAGAGCGACTGGTGATCTCCTTAACGGCAAAACGTGACATATATATGAACGAGTACAAGATCTCCCTGGATTCACTGCAGAGGAAACTGCAAACCATTTTCCAGAACCGGCCCGATAAAGCTGTGTTTCTCCGGGCGGACCAGAAATTGCCCTACGGATTCGTTATGGAAGTGATGGCTGCTATTCGTCAAAGTGGGGTCAAAAGAATGGGAATGGTTACTGAACCGTTACAAGAGATACCATGATTTACGACACAGTAGAAAGTCCATCTGCGGTGTTGCACTTCATCTTCAGTCATTGCGGCGTACCGCCAAGTACGCCTCATTCCTAAAGATTCGTGCGCCTTGCATCTGGAGCTTTCTACTGTATCGTCTATGAATTTTTATTTCTTGTGAGTCCATCATGTTAGCGGATGCTGTTTATCGCACCAGACTAAGGACACATGCAGATAGGAAACTGATGTCTCTGATGCTGACATGTTCTCTTATTTTGCATGGTGTGGTGGTGATAGTCGGAACAGCCAAGTGGGGACTAAATATCGGGAAGCCGCGTTTGGCTCCTGTATACTCCGTGGAGTTGGTAACGTTGCCTGCTTCTCGTACAAAGAAGTATCCTGCGGTCAGTACTGGGCGGAGGACAAGGACGGTGGCGCGACAGCAAGCAATCGCAATCCCGCGCTTTCGAACGAAAGAGCAAGCTTTAGCCCTGAAGAAAAAAAATCGATCCTCAGCACCGAACGACAAGGCAGAGGAGGTTAAGTTTGCTAAAGAAGTCTTAACTAAAATTGAGCGACGTCCACCTCCACAACCAACGGTATCGAAAAAGCCTGTAGATGTGCCACGTCAATCTGCTCCAGGCAAGCAGAAGGTATCGCTGGTAAACATAGGCGGTATGAAGGGTGGTGAACTCAGCCAGGCTTTGATGCTCTACCGGGCGCTGGTCAATGAGAAAATAGAAAGCAATTGGGTGCTTCCTGAGCGGCTCAGTCAAGAAAAAGAAGACCTCGAGGCAGTAGTGGTGGTTCGAGCTCGTAGGGACGGCACCGTATTTGATATTAATTTTGAAAAGAAGTCCGGGAATTCTTACTTTGACGACTCGGTGCTCAAGGCTATCCTTAAATCAAAACCTTTTCCTCCGTTTCCTGATATCTACAGCCCTCAAGAGGAAGAGATTGTCATTCGCTTCGCACCTGAAAACGTGAGATCCTAATACTATGAGCTGCTGCTACTCCCGGAACCTCCGTGCGTATTTCCTTTGTCTGTCGGTCTTTCTCCTGGTTATCTTCCAGGCGACACCTGCTGTAAGCAGGATTTACATTGATATTAACTCCCCCTTGCAAAAGAAGATCCCTATTGCCATTCCAAGTTTTCTTAACGAGGGTGGCGATGGCGCCAACCAGCCAATGGGGAAAAATCTGGCAGAAATATTGAACAATGCCTTGTCTTTCAGCGGCCTGTTCCAAGGGTTGGATCCGGCAGTATTCCTTCAGGACCCTGAAAAAATGGGGGTCAAGAAGGAGGAGATAAAATTTTCCGAGTGGAGATTTCTCGGTGCCGATCTATTGGTGCGAGGCAGTTACCAGATTAAGGGTGAGCAGTTGGGGTTGGTGATTCGTCTTTTTGATGTGATTCAGCAGAAACTATTGTTGAAGAAGACCTACACCAATGATCTGAGTGCTGCAAGGCAAACTATTCTCACATTTGCAGACGAGATGATGTTGCACTTAACTGGAGAGCTCGGGATTTTTCATACCCAGATTGCTTTTGTGGGAAATGCTACCGGCAAGAAGGAAATCTATCTCGCTGACTTTGATGGCTCCAATATTCGCCAAATGACTCGCGACCACGATATAAACCTCTCACCGGTCTGGTCACCGGACGGCAAGAAAATTTCCTATGTTGGTTATAAGCGAGGGAATCCGGATCTTTACACTATGGATCTCATCACGAAAGTTGGGGAGCCCATCAGTATGCGCCCAGGGCTGAATATAGCGCCCACCTACTACCCCAAAGGTGGCAAATTGGCCGCCACCTTGAGTTTTACTGGCAACCCCGAAATCTACCTATTGGATGCCAGGGGTGAGATACTGCAGCAACTGACTATTAGCTGGTCTATAGATGTTTCTCCTTCTTGGTCGCCCGATGGCCAGAAGCTGGCCTATGTCTCCAACCGAGCGGGCAAACCGCAGATTTACGTCTTGGATCTTTCCACTAAGCGCAGCACGCGCTTGACCTTTGAGGGCGATTATAATACCTCCCCTGCCTGGTCTCCCCGTGGTGATCGGATACTCTATGCTGGCTTACATGATGGTAGGTTTGATATTTTTATGATAAACCCAGATGGTAGTGAATTGCGCCAGCTTACAGGGGGTGAAGGGAACAATGAAAATCCGTGTTGGTCTCCGGATGGAAGGTTGATTCTTTTTGAGTCAGACCGCCGCGGTACCCTAACCCTCTGGGTGATGCAGGCAAATGGCATGGACCAAAGGAGACTCCGTCTTAACCTCGGCGACTCCCAAACGGAGCCTGACTGGTCTCCACGATTGACGAGAGTAACTCCTTAGTAGTATAAAGGGACCCAGCAAAAACGGCTGGTCCACAAATTGTGTGATGTTTTGCCCCAGCCGCTGGGTTGGTTGCATTTGGTTGGGTTTTTGCATAGGGCATGAAGGAATCGTTGACAAGGAGAGGAGGGTAATGAGGCATGCGTAAGAGCAGAGCTTGGATTTTCGGTGCAATTATGTTGGCTATGCTGCTGGCGCTGGGAGTTTCATGCGCCAAAAAACAGGTGACAATGGAAACCCAGGAAATGGCTGCGGACGAATCTCAGCAGTCCGCTGAAGACGAGGCAGCTCGCCGGGAAGCTGAAGAGGCGCGTCTGCGCGAGCAGAGGGCACGAGAGGCACGCCAAAGACAAGAGGCGTCCAGTATGTCTGAAGCAGCCAGACGAGCAGCCTTCGAGGATGAAGAAATTCACTTTGACTTCGACAAATATGTTCTCACTCCCCAGGCCATGATGATTCTGGACGACAAGGCGGCATATTTGCGCGAACATCCTACAGTGCGCGTTCTCGTTGAGGGTCACTGCGATGACCGCGGTAGCAACGAGTATAACTTGGCTTTAGGTGACCGCCGCGCAAATAGTGCGAAGAATTACTTGGTCAAATCAGGGGTGGCTGAGAGTCGAATTACCACCATTTCCTATGGTGAAGAGCAGCCTCTCTGCATGCAGCAAAACGAGTCTTGCTGGTACAGGAACAGAAGGGGTCATTTCGGCGCCAGATAGATATCTGCGCTTGGACAGGCCGCCTGACCGTACCAGGTTGAATCAGTACCGACACAACAGGTATCGGTCCTGCCTATCTGCTGATGGGCCAGGACCGACTCCTGTTTTACAACCTGTCTCGTTTTGGGAGCACTATTTCATACGCAGGTGTGCGCAGTAATGCACCCTGGGACGGATCTCTTCGCCCGCCTAGCCTGCATTATTCACGAATCTTCAGGATTCGTGAATAAGCACCCGCAACAAATTGAAAATTTCGGTTGCGGGTTTCGACAGGGTGCTTTCGCACCCGCTCAAGGCTAGCCCTGAGCGGAGGCCTGAAGAGGCCGCAGCCGGAGCCCAAATGGCAGCTTGTTCATGGAGCCAGCAGGGTTCATGAATAAGCCGGGCTAGCTATGGTTTTAACTCACATTAGAAAGAAGGCTTTCCAGATATTCACTCCAAACTATCTGCCGTCTCTTTTTCATACGCATCATTCTGGCGCTCCCCTGGATAACCCAGGCCTCGCTGTGATTTTTTCCACCGCAGTGGAGGCAGCTTTTCGGGAAAGTGTTCTTTTTATAAATGGTTGGGAGTACACGGGTGAGCAGTGATGGGGAGTAGTTGAGATGAATAGAATTGGCTCCACCGACATAAAAATGGGTTATTTTAGACCTGTTGTGCTGGGATTGCTGTTCTTTTGGTTTGGGCTCGGTGGTTGCGCTACCCAGCAAGATGTATCCGTACTGCAGAGGCAAATCTGGGATGCGCGCCGAGAGCTGGATAAGACCAAAGCCCAGTTTGCTGAGTTAGAAAAGGCCATGGACGAGAAACTGGAGGCCGAAGGTCAGCCACTTCGTCGCAATCAGGCAGCAGTGGGAGCGCAATTGGACCGAATAGAGCTTGAGTTTGGACGGTTGAACGGCCAACTGGAGGAAGCTGCGGCCATGAACGAGCGCAACGGGGTGCGAATCAGTGAGGTCCAGCAAAGGCAGATGGAATCGATGTTGGAGATTCGTAAAACCGTGGAAGATATGCAGCGAGGACAGAACCTGATGGCCAGCTACCTTGGACTTCAAGAACTGGTAGTCACCTCGACAACGGGATCACAGAAAGAGAAGAAAGCAGACCAAGCTAAATCCGGTGCGGTAGAGGTGAAAACCGCCAGCAAACCACCCTCCTCAGATGCAGAGGGGCTTTATGACAAGGCTTTCCAACTGTTTCGGGGTGGGAAATTCGAGGCAGCACGGGCCGAATTCAGCAGCTATCTTGCACGTTATCCAAAAACTGACTTGGCCGACAATGCTCAGTTCTGGCTGGGTGAATGCCATTATTCGGAGAAGAGTTATCGGGAAGCTATAGCCGCCTATGAAAAGACCATCAAGGATTACCCCAAGAGCGACAAGGTGAGTAGCGCTCTGCTCAAACAGGGCATGGCCTTCCTAGAGCTGGGAGACAAGACTGCGGGAAAGATACTCTTGAAAAAGGTGGTTAAAGGTTATCCGCAAAGCAACCAGGCCAAGATTGCCCGCAGCAAGCTGGCCAGGATCAAGTAGGATAAAGGGCGTAGCGCATAGGTTGCATGGCCATTAGCCCGGATATTTCATGGACCACTTGCTGCGACCACGGATATGGCCGTCCTTCCTGGCGTCCTCGGGTGTCGGCCCCTGCGACGTACCGTTCAGGTACGCCTCGGAACCAACACCCTGCGGTTGCCAGGTGGCACACTCATCTTCGTGGTCTCGCGACAGCAATCCATGAAATATCCGGGCTAAGTCATCTCGCTTTGCTGTCATGCATGGTCATCTGTTGTGGAGATTAGATGACTGCGAAGCCAGATGACTCGATGCTTATGATTGGCGCTCATCTTTTCATAGCGCTCAGAAGGAGAAATGCCAATGCACACAGAAAGGGTAATTCCATTTTGGAGACTACTGATTGTTCTGACTCTGATCACCCTGGCGTCACCGGCATACGCAGGTGAAAGTCAGTCTGCTGAGCAGAAGGTCGCGGTGGTCAACGGCACGGTTATAAACCAGGCCGAGTTCGATAGTGAGATGAACCGAGTTCTTGAACGCTTGCAGAGGACGGGCAGGTTTCCCAATGATTTAGAGCGCAGCCAAATTAAAAAGCAAGTGCTCGAGAACCTTATCGCTCGAGAGCTGCTCTATCAAGAGAGCCAGAAAAAGGGTATCAAGGTCGATCAAAAGGAGATTGAGGCGCAATTAACCGCACTAAAAGGGCGATTTCCCAGTGAAGTCGAGTTCAAGAAGGCGTTGAGCACGATGAATCTAACTGAGGCAGGTTTGAGATTTCAGTTTGAGCGGGATTTGGCCATTAGAAAACTCCTTGACGATCAAATTGGCGGGAAAAGTACTGTTTCTGAAAAAGAAAGCAGAGCCTACTATGATAGCAACCTGGAATCTTTTAAAAAACCTGAGCAGGTGCGAGCCAGTCACATTTTGATCAAAGTTGATCCAGGGGCAGACGAAGCGAAGAAAGCTGAAGCGCGAACAAAAATCGAGTCGCTCCAGGCAAAACTTAAGAATGGTGAGGATTTCGGCGCTGTGGCCAAAGAGTATTCTGAGGGCCCCAGCGGTCCCAAAGGTGGTGATCTGGGCTTCTTTGGTCGGGGTCAAATGGTGAAGCCTTTTGAAGAGACGGCTTTTTCTATGAAACCTGGTCAGGTGAGCGGGATGGTCGAGACCAGATTCGGATATCATCTCATCATGGTTACCGAAAGAACACCTGAGAGCACACTCTCTTATGAAGAGGCCAAAGACAGGTTGGAACAGTACTTGAAGCAGCAGAAAGTCCAGGAAGAGATAGCTGCATACGTCGAGACCCTCAAGGGCAAAGCGAAGATAGAGAGGCTTGTGAAAGAAGGGTGATCTTATTTTAGTGCTTGTTACGGGCAGCATCTCTGGGTGAGAGAGGCTGCCCTTTTTGTATGTGCAGGGTGCGTCGAGGGAAGAGGTGGTGGCCGATCATGTCTGATCTTTTAAACAAAGCCCTACGCTACCGCTGGCTCGTCTTCTGGGTTCTCGCCTTTAGCTACATCTTGGTCTATTTTCATCGCCTTTGTCCGGCCGTAGTAGCCGTGGACATGATGCGTGATCTCCAAGCTGGCGGCACCTTGCTGGGGTTGCTGAGTTCGGCCTATTTCTATCCGTATGCTCTCATGCAGTTGCCGGCTGGTCTCCTTTCAGATTCTTGGGGTCCGCGACGATCAATTACCCTGTTTTTCAGTGTGGCCACCATCGGTTCCATTGTGTTGGGCTTAGCACCCTCGGCTTTCTGGGCCATCGTCGGACGTACCCTGGTCGGGCTGGGTGTGGCCATGCTCTTTGTACCTACCATGAAAGTACTGGCGGAGTGGTTCCGTGTCAGGGAGTTTGCCACTATGACCGCCATTCTCATGGTCATGGGGGGTCTCGGCTCTCTCACCGCTGCCACGCCCCTGGCCCTTCTCAGCAACTGGATTGGCTGGCGTTTTTCCTTTGTAGCCGTGGGAGTCTTTACCATGGTGATGGCTATCCTGGTATGGCTCTTTGTGCGTGATCGACCTGCTGATCTTGGCTGGCCCTCACCAGCAGAATCTGTAGGGTCAAGTCCGCCTTCAATCGGACTTCTGGAGGGAATGCGACGGGTGCTCACCTACCCTCGATTCTGGCCTGTGGCGATCTGGTTCTTTTTCGATTGCGCTGTCTTTTTTTCTTTCGGCGGGCTCTGGGGAGGCCCCTACCTCATGCAAGTCTATGGACTCACAAAAACCCAGGCAGGTCACATCCTCTCCATGCTGGCAATAGGTATGATCGTGGGAAGTCCCCTGCTCAGCTTCTTGTCCAACCGAATCTTTCAGGGGCGAAAACCGGTGATGGTGCTCTCCAGCTTTATCGTAGTATGCCTTACAGCTCTCCTGGCCTTTTACACCGATGGCCTTCCCATTGCCGTGCTCTATCTGATCTGCCTGGGTCTCGGCATGTTTTCCAGCGCCATTGTGGTGATAGGTTTTACCACCACCAAGGAACTCTTTCCTGTGCAGATAGCTGGAACATCTACCGGGTTGGTAAATCTATTCCCTTTTGCGGGGGGGGCGATTTTCCAACCGTTGCTCGGGTATGTGCTGGAGCGTGCCGGTAGGGTTGGCACGGCTTTTGCTCTTTCTGGATACAAACAGGCTTTCCTGATTCTTTTCGTGTGTGGGCTTATTTCCTTCCTTGCCTGCCTGTTTCTGAAAGAAACCTTGGTCAGGGAATAGATGACAGTTATGCGCCTCCTTTTTGTGAAAAGTGTCTTCTTGGTATTGACAGAGCGGCGGTGCAGGTCTATCTTTTGTAGCATGGTCAATGATACATTCGGCTGGCGCAAGTAAGTTCAGAGAAGCGGGGAAGACCCTGGCTCAGATCTCTAAATCAAACAAGGGAACGAGGGAACATGCGATTTCTTTTGTACAACATCCGTTACGGCACAGGGATTGGGAGGCGTTTTCACCTTCCGGTGCCATATAGCGGTTATCTAAAGCGCACCAATGGAAATCTGCGGCAAATCGTTGACTTCATACGATTGGCCAATCCTGACATTATAGGTTTGCTGGAGGTGGACAGCGGCTCCTACCGTACGGAGAAGATCAACCAGGCTGAAGCCATCGCCAGGGAACTGAGCCATTATCACGTCTATCAGTCAAAATATCCCAGCGATTCCGTGGTACAGAAGGTCCCGTTAGTCAACAAGCAGGGCAACGCCTTTTTGACGAACCAAGAGATCAAATCTCATACATTTCATTACTTCAGTGAAGGGGTAAAGCGTCTGGTGATTGAGTTGGAGTTGGAGAAATTCAACGTCTTCCTGGTACACCTGTCGCTCAAGTTCCGCCATCGCCAGTACCAGCTGCAAGAACTTCATGACCTGGTCACCAATGTGGAAAAGCCGGTCATTGTTGCCGGCGATTTCAATGTGTTGTGGGGTGATCGGGAGTTAGAATTGTTTCTTGCCGCCACGGGTTTGCAGAGTGCCAATGGCAAGGGAGAGCCGTCTCATCCCAGCCGGGCACCGAGAAGACAACTGGATTATATTTTTCACAGCCCTGAAATAAAGACCACCAATTTTCAGATACCACAGGTCAAATTCTCTGACCATGTGCCCCTGGTCTGCGATATTGACTGAGTGGAGCCCACCAGTAAGAACACGAAGAAATCACAAACTCCAAGCACCAAATTACAAACAAATCTCAAATTTTCACCCTGTGGAATCCTCCGGAGGAGGGCCGCCAAGAGGCGGCATTCCACAGGGCAGGTATCAAATGACCAAAACAGGTTT
>Ga0255044_10000249_pt1 | contig 11112 bp, 12 predicted proteins | sample BC1_12_21_MG_FD_183651 | JGI IMG/M metagenome (GOLD analysis project Ga0255044, IMG submission 183651) | Seawater microbial communities from Strait of Georgia, British Columbia, Canada - BC1_12_21 | ecosystem: Environmental > Aquatic > Marine > Strait | place: Canada: British Columbia... | reverse complement strand
CGGCAGACAGTGCGGGTGAACCAGACAGACCTGAACCTGGCGGCCAACTATCTACTGCAGCAGGTGGGTGGCGCTGCCCGTGTCGAGATAGGTTACGGTAGCGCAGACCTGATTGCCACAGCCCGCATTCCGAAGCTGCCGATCAAGCCCTATCTCAATATTCACGTCACGGTTGTGGACACGGATGGGGTACCGCAGGTGCAAGGGCTGCGCCTGGGACAAGTGCCCGTCCCGAACTTCCTTACCAGCCTGCTGGTACACTTTGCACTTAAGCAGACCTACGATACATCCCGGTACCAGTTTGCCGAAGAGGTGGTGCAGAATCTGGACCTGAAACCAGGGCTGGCCGCCATCACCTATGTTTGGCAGCCCGACCTGATCGAACGTGCCCGTGACAGTCTGCTCAGCGGCACTGTCCGCGAGTCCCTGGTCATTTATTACAATTACTTGGCCGCCTTGCATAAAAAGGGCGTAGCCCGCAACGGTTCGGTTGCCGGTGCGCTCAAGCCCCTCTTCGCGGAGGCTGAACGACGTTCTCAGGTAAGCGACCCAGCGGAGGAGAACCGTGCCCTGCTGCTTGTGCTCGGGGCTTGGTCCAATGGACGGGGCATGGATAAGCTGGTACCACAGAACCAGCGCCAAGGTCGCCTGTCATCTTACCGGCTGACGTTGGAAAATCGCAAAGACTTCGGCCAACATTTTCTTACTTCTGCCGCCCTGGTCAGTGCCGGCGATACCTCGCTGTCCGACGCCATCGGACTGTTCAAGGAGGTCAAGGATGCTGATACCGGCAGTGGCTTTAGTTTCACCGATCTGGCCTCGGACCGCGCCGGTACCCGGTTCGGTAAGCTGGCGACGAATTCTGTCGAACAGGCGCGGCGGGTACAGATGTTGCTCGCAGCCGGGATTGAGGAGACAGATTTCATGCCTCGTGTCCGTGACCTGCCCGAACACATGAAGCAGGCCGAGTTCGAACGTCGTTTCGGAGGCGTGGGAAGCCCGCGCTACAACCAGGTCAAGGATGAAATAGAACGACGGTTAGCCGCCTGCCGCCTTTACCGAGGCACCTGAGTCAGACGCATTGAACTGGATTAGGTTGCACGACTGCCTGCTGGCCGGAACACTTGGTAAAACCGCTTGAAGCGCCCGGGTGACATGATGATCAGTATGTTGCCTATAAGCACCAGAGTGACACCGAAAGCAGCTTCCAATGACCACTGATAGCCTTCAAACAGGGTAGAAATCCCCAGTGCCACGATAGGGAACAGAACCATGGCATAGGCAGCTCGTTCCGCACCGATACGGCCTAGAAGCGTCAAGAAACTGCCGAAAGCCAAAACCGATCCGAACAGGGCCAGATAGAGCAATGAGCTGGTGTATGCCAATGTCGGCTCATAGTTGAAGGGGACGCCCTGAATCAAAGCTATTACGGCGAGAGCCGCCGAACCATAGGCCATACCATACGCGTTGGTCTGTACGACAGGAAGATTCGCTTGCTGATTTCGGGTGGAGACCATGTTGCCCAGGGATGCAATAAAGGTTCCCAGCAAACTTAGCAGCATACCTTTCAAGGTCGTGCCATCAACCTCCAAGCTGGATAACTCAGGCAAGAAAACAAAGCAGATACCGACAAGCCCTATCAACGCCCCCGCCAGGACAGAAACCGTGGTTCGCTTACCAAAGAACAAAGCACCATTGGCGATGTTCATCAACACAATGGTGGAAAACACGACCGCGATCAGACCGCTGGTCAGATCAGAGGTGGCCCAATAAACCACCAGATAGTTGAATCCAAAAAGCGTTAGACCCTGGCCGAGCATCCACAGGTGCTGCCGAAATCCAAATCTCATTGGCAACCCCCGAAGCCAGCACCATACCATCAGGATCAAAGTTGCCAGTGCGAATCGGTAAGCAACTGAAACCTCCGTCGGTACCTCCCCCAACTGAAATTTGATCGCAAAGAAGGTGGAGCCCCAGATAAGCACCGTAGACAGGTAGAGGGTGACAGTGTGCTTGAGCATTTGGTGACAATCTTCCGGGTATAAAAATGGCCTGACGACGTTATACGCTACTTCTGATTATTATCAAAACGTATTATTATTATGATTATTATTACGATCACTAATACACAAATATGGCTCGTGACATTGATATCCGTCTTATTCGCACATTTCTGACCGTTGCGGAATCCGGGGGAATGACCTCAGCCGCAACCTCCCTGAACCTGACTCAAGGAGCCGTCAGCCAAAAGATCAAACGTCTGGAAGCTCTGTTCGGGGCTGAGCTTTTCGAGCGAAAACAAAAAAAGCTACGCCTTACGCCTGAGGGCGAACGCCTTATGGCAAGGGCATATCGCATGATCTCCTTAAATGACGATACCCGGCATTTGATGACCCAGCCCGCGTTCACCGGAGGACCAGCTGGAGAGCATCTGCTATCGCCGCATTATAGATGTATTGAAGTCGCTCCTATTTCTGTGTCAACTCAATCAATCTATCTAATTGTTCCTCCTCAGGCACTAGTTTTCCATCATGATAGAACAACACCAACTTAAGCGGCACATCGTTCCAGGCCAGTTTAGCAACATGATCTGGGCTGATGCTATAACGTCCAAATGTCTTCTCTGTTGGCCAGTCTATTGTCGGGTATGAAACATAGGCTAGTTCTGAGCAAACAATCTTATCCGTGGTGTTAACGTCAAAGTTAAAATCGTATTTTTTTCCGATTTGACGGAAGGCCATAGTAAGGGCTTGCCTGTTAAGCTGATTCTTATTGCCATCATTGAACACGGGTCTGAGAATGGCAAGATCATCAATATTCATGAAATCATCTAGTTTGCTAAGCTGTACACCTGAACGGAGTGCCTCAATGATTTGATTCTCATCTTTAGATGTTGGATCAGCTTCATTTTCTATTAATGCACTATAGGGTTTAACATAATTGTCACCCCATACACCCAACTCAGCTAACTCTGCCGTGGTCCCAGTCCAGATGGCAACATGACCGAAATGTCCGGGGATTAGTTTGTCAGTCAAACGAAACGGCGTTTTCTCTAAAAGAATATCAAGTGGCTGAAGCTTAGATTGAATATTTTTCTTGGCTTCTTGATTCCCATACAACTTACCCTTTCGGGATTCATAAAGACCAATGGTATTACCGAAGAGTCTGCTCAGCAGATCAACACCGTCCTTGGATGCTTCGTGTAGCAGATCAAATGTCCCTCGTTCTAATGTGAATATTTTCTTCGCAGCAATGTCTTTGACCTGGGTCTTTTTTACATAATTGTATGCGGGGCTGGACTCAATTAATAACTGTAAGTAAGCGAAATCTGAGTCTTCATGAATTGAAAATAATCTCTCCTTTTCTTCTTCAAAATAATTAATCACTTTTCTTATTCGATGACGAGTTTCAATGGAACTTGCATTCAAAGTCATTTCCATCAGTCTATTCGCGACCAGGCCGAAGCCCATATCTGGATCATTAAGAATTTTCCGCAATCGACTATCCTGCTCGAACATAACTGCCCCTAAGAGATAATTATCGTAAAGCGTCAATGCGGCGGCAAGTGACAGCATCGATCCTTTCAATCTCATCTCCGGAGAAACGCCAAATTCGACTACCGTAGAATCGTCGATTTCAACTGCACACTCATATGCATGGGCAATGTCGTAAAGTTCTTCGCGAATCTCAAGGTAATCTTCAGTCCCCCGTTTCAAAATGAACAGATCACGACTACGAAGTGGCTTATCTCGATTATCCCTGAGTCGGCTATAGACTTTGAGCATTTGAGAGCGGGCCACCAAACTATATTCGACTAAGGACTGAAGCTCTTCGAGATCTTTTCGGAAAATTTCCTCTGGATCGACTCCGTTAGAGAAGGTCACGGCAAGTTGGGAGAAGCAGGCCTCTTCATTTTCCTCGAGGCTCATCCGAACATCTATGAAGGTATCCACTGCATAGCACAAAAGAATAGCCAGGATTCCGAAGCTGAGTGTTTTTATACTATTTTTAACCATTTGTAAGTATCAAAGTTCTAAATGTTCGAAGCCGGTTCCATCTCTTCCTTCACTCATACTACAATCTCATATTGTGTCTCTTCACCCAGAACAGGTGGATAAATGCACCCCTCAATGAGGATAAGAGTCAAAAAGAAGCTACCAATATGCCGCAGACCAGACATGCCCAGCCTCATCTTTTTCGATGCACTCCTGCTATATAATTATAGTCTTAAATAACTTGAACTGAATGGCTCGAATTTGCCGCTACCAGACCGTAGTTACAGGAAGGTCAAATTCTTTACGATTGCAGAGAATGAAAAATGAAACGATTATGGTTGTCGAACGCATTGTGTTTTTATTTGGCTAGCATCACTGGACAGGTAGGTGCGACTGAACCGATGCTCGACAGCAGCACGGTCGACCGAGGCCGCTATATCGCGCAAGTATCGGGCTGCAACGATTGTCATACGCCTGGTTACCTCCTAAACAATGGCAACGTCCCCGTGGAACAGTGGCTAATCGGTGACAGTTTCGGTTGGCGTGGCCCTTGGGGGACAACCTATCCTCCCAACCTTAGATTATTCGTCAGTAACATGACTGAAGATGAATGGGTAATAACGGCTAAATCGCTGAAGCGCAGGCCACCCATGCCATGGTTCAACCTAAATGCAATGTCGAAACCAGACTTGCGTGCGCTCTACCAATTCATGCGTTCTCTAGGTGATCCAGGGCAACCTGCTCCGGCATATCTGCCACCTGATGAAGAACCCAAAACACCCTACGTATTGTTTCCGTCGCCACCAACTAAAGACTAACCGGTCTATTGTTAAAAGGGATTGAATAACCGGGTAAGAAGAAGGCAGATTCCCGGGGATAAGCCTTTGACAATATCAGAGGATCAGCCTGACACCATCCGCCGCAGATCAGCCTTGGTGCCGGATTTCGCCTGATACCTGTATACTGTGACTGTCACACAATTACTCCGGGGAATTGGCTATGGCACTTCGAAAAACTGACGACATCGATATTGAGTGGTTACGCTTATACCTGCAAAGGAAATATAGCTCCGATGTGCTGAATAAATTCGATCAGGACTGCGCCGACTATGAGGCCGGTGATATCATTTATGATCCACTCGGAGCACTACAGCGCAGATTCGGCAAGGATCAGTGGAGGCAACTGCGCGCGGCATGGCGGAAGTACCGAAACCGGGAGCAGAACATCACGAGCCCCGTTGACGTACCCACTCACGCAGCCTATGCCATAGGCAAGCTGCGGGAGGCTTGTCGGAAACATGATGTGGATATGGGTGATGCCATCATGGTACTGGCTACACAACTCAACCTGCCAGATGACGACAATAATATAATTTTAAGGGAGGTTCGGGGTTTCAGGCGCGTTCTCGACAGGACGCAAAGTGATTAATCGAGCTGAATCTTGTCAGCAACACAGTCTATCGCGAAGTCCATGAATAAACCGGTGTTGTAGCCCGAAAATCTGGGTGCCGCAACATGCGGGGCTATTCGCTGATTCACCGGCACTTGGACTGGAAAGGTCGTTCCATGTTGCTATCGAACACTGGTTCAGTGTTCGTGGTACCTAATCGACTTTTAATATTCCCTACACGCCACCAGACTTGAGTTGCACACCAACGAACCATTGTTCCGTTCCGTTGACGTCGTCCTCGCCGGTCGGGCGGCTCCAGCGCACTTCACCTGCGAGGAAAAACCTGCCGGGTCGTGGGGAGACATCGACCCAGAGGTCGAGCAGTGAGCCAGTGGGCACAGGTGCGCTGGTGCGAAACTGAATGCCGCCAACAGATAGGTTGACAGCCGTGCAAGAGATCGTGGACCCGACCATATCGGGTTTGTCTTCCGACAAGACCACCTGCGAGAACAAACGGTCATCGATATCCATTCGAGGATGCATACGCTTGTCACTGGAATGGCGCCCCCTGGGGCGCGCGGAGTTAAACTGGATGATGTTGGAGGTCATGTTGGCTCTCTCCTGCCCTCGCTCGTCTCGATATTTTTATGTCTGACCGGGCTTCGCACCCAATCGCTATACCAATGACTACGCCAGATTCATGCCAAAAAGACTCTATTGCATAGATTCCCCTTTAATAACTGATTGTTATGGGACATACGTAATCAATAATATGATGGATTGCGGGCAGGTCCAGTTGCCCTAGATTGTCACCTTTTAGACCCGTTTGTGTGACGTAATCCGTCACTTTCACCAGAATTTGCACTCTAGCCGTCGACCAATCAACCCTCGAAGCGCTCGGTTTTCTGGCCTTGTTTTCCACCCCGGCACTCAAACCCCGTGTCAACCCGACGCGCTTTCATGCGGGGTTTCCATTCGCGCTCCCCGCCAAAGCGGACTGTCAAATCCAAGAATTGATCTCTCGCAGTCGGCCAGCAGGAGTTGACCTGCATCATGCAGAATACTGGGCCAAGGGTATTTCCCAATTTTATTTATGGACAATAAGACTAAAATTCCCAAAGATTGTTCATCGAAGACTCACGGTGGAAGACTGAAGGGCTCTTGGCAGCACCACTTTTTGCAGGTTGATAGATCACTGCCAACAGAGTTCCCGAGACCTACCCAGGTAACCGGTGGTAACGACAACTAAATGGAAGCGACCTGCGAGAACCGACACAGCGCCTTCGAACGTCCTTCTCCTTCAGCCCGCTTCCGATGCCGAAAGTCTGGACGAACGCTTAGCCGACTAGAACTTCTTCGGTGATCTGATCGATCTGATCAACCGGGATTTTATTTTGGGGAATTGAAGCCAGCCACCTTCACCGCGAAACCACTGAAGAGAACGGAAGCAATGCTGATTTCACCTAGAAAAACAGGAGATACCTTCAGGATTCCTGATGTCATCGAAGTAACTGTCCTGGAGGTCAAAGATAATCAGGTACGCGTTGGAATTACCACACCGAAGGAGATCCCTGCCTACAGGGAGGTAATATATCAACGAGTTGTGCATGAACAGATAACCCAACTCTGAAAACGGATCCGGCCTCAGTGGCAGTTTTCTGTTTCTGAGCGTATGGGATTTCTCACCTGTCGTTCCTCAAAATCTATCTAAGTTAGTGTCCATGAGCACCGCTTGCGAAACAGGTGAAAGAAAACATGTTCACGCGGCGTCTCGCCAAGCATAACCATGATCCAGACCACAAGGTTGCGAGGAACCGCAACCAATGAATTCAGGTGCGCGGATCGAGTGATCCAAATCACACCCCGCCATGGTTCGCCTTGGCGGGATTTCATTTAGACAAACGATTGGCGCGTCTGGACAAGAAGCCGAACACACATTTCCGTAGAGTCATTTTGCACATGGGGGACAAATGATTCTTGGTCATATTGTCGGGAATTGTGAAGTCTATTCTGTGACTCCCATTCATATAGATCAAAGCAAGGAGAATGGATCATGCTGATACTGTCAAGAAGGACAGGAGAAACTATTTGTATTGGTGACGGCATCGATATCACTGTCCTGGAGGTCAAAGGCAATCAGGTCAGACTTGGGATCACCGCACCCAAAGAGGTCTCGGTACACAGGGAGGAGATTGCCGAAAGAATCAGGTTAGCCTCCTCAATCTTGAGGGCACCTTAAACCTCAACCCCGAAGCAGAGCGCAAAACCCGGATACTGATGCGGGAAATGGAGCACAGTGCCACGATCATGATGGCGATGAAAATCAAGATGGATATCGCCGTTACCCTTTGCAAGCAACCGGCTGAGAAAGCCAGATATGTTCATGCCACACAGGCTTTTTATTCATTATGGAAGAGGAGGAATCCTTGGTAACTAAGACAGTTCCTCTGCCATGTTTTTCTTGATAGCCGCTTCTATATTGCCCTTCAAGGGGGAGAGAACCAGTCCCAACTTGATCTTTACCTCTACGCCCCCTGCACCCAGGCCCAGAAATCCGCTGGCACCCGAACGTTTGAACAGGAGCTGATCGCTCTTCCAGGCATAGTTTATCTTGTATTCTTTTTTCAGGCCTTTAGCTATCTTTTCCACCCGGTGGCGTATCTCTTCCTGACCTAATGAGTGCTGCTGCTTGATATGAATAATGGACATGTTATGTGACAGGAACCTTTAGGTTAAACAGGCTGAAAAACAATAGACTTAGTCTGTACCCCGTATAACCAGAACAGGCCTTTCAGAAGAATGAATCACATTGTTCGTCACGCTGCCGAGCATCCATCGCCCGATGCCGTGGCGTCCATGAGTACACATGGCGGTTAAGCTGTTTGGGGTTTCAAGGGCGAAGTCGTTAATCTGCTGGGCTGCCAGTCCACGCACAACCTTGTGGGAAACCTTCTTCAGCCCTTCACTTTTCAGCTGCTTTACTTTTTCCTTGACGTAGTTTTCAGCGGAGTCATGCACGATCTGCGAAACGTCGTGCATTCGAACGGAAGAACCGGGGAAATTAGGATGATAGGATCGCAGCACTATCAACTCCATATCAAGCGCCTTGCAGAGACTTACTACATAGGGCAGAACACATTCGGCAACCTTCGAACCATCCAGGGGCACAATAACCCGCTTGAACTCCACCAGGTTGCCTTCCGGGCTCTTGGCTTCTGCCGGAATCAGCAGGACCGGCGTTGGCGCGGCCTGAGCAACCTTGCCCGCTACGCTGCCCAGCAGGAGACGCTGCAGCCCCGTGTAGCCGTGTGTTGACATCAGAATGAGCGTGTCTTTTTGGGATTCGGACTGTTCGATAATCTTCGTGGCCGGATGACCGACCTGAACGCTGTATCCGATTTTGCTCTGGTCCACATCCGCCGACAGCGAATCCGCCATCTCCTTCAGGTAGTCGTCGCCGTCCTTTGCGGCCTGGGCGGTAATCTCCTCCGGGATTTCGTCCGCAGGCGTCGGAATGACATAAACCAGATCGATACTGGATCCGAAGGACCCCGCCAACTGCCCCACGATGGGCAATACCCTCTCTGAAAGTGCTGATCCGTCTAGTGGCACCAATATTCTTTTAAACATCTTCGCTTCCCCCAGTCTGGGTTATTTAATTATCCACGCATTGGGTGGAATCATCCAATCAGATTCACGGCCTGTTCAAAACAATTTTCAGGCAAAAGGTATCACCCAAATCAACATGCCGATTGCGTAACAGATCAGACTGGCAGCCACGGTAAAGGCCACACTCCATTTGAGAAATTCCTTCAAGGGAACCTTCCGCTTGTCTTCCTTCTCAACTATGTTCAGTGCAACATACAAAGCCGGTGCGCCAGCGATTGTCAGATTGCTTCCCAGAGTGCCGGACCAGACCAGCATCCAGTAAAGCGGCCAGGCTTGAACGCCTTGTTCACCCAGATCACGAATCATGTAAAGAAAGGTCAATATATAGGCGTCATGTTCTACCACGCCAACAATCGGCACGGTCACCCAGTAGAGCAATGACGCCCCCAGAATAAGGTTCTCTTTAAACAGGGGTGCAAGAAAATTCGCCAAATCCTGGAGTATGTGCGTTTTCTCGAACCCGCCGACGAGTGCGAACAATCCGATGTAGAAAAATATCGCACGCCAGTCAAGTTCCTGGAGTACTTCCTCAAACTCGGGCTTCTTGAGTCGGTGCCCCATACCCTCCACCACCACGATCAACAACATCGCACCGGTGAGGGCAATGAAACCCAGTTGAAATCCCAGGAACTCGCGCAACGACATTGCGATAATAGTGGCGAAAAAACCGGTCACAACAATGGTTGCAAACAACTTGTCCGGGATACGCGCATCAAAAGGAAGTTCCGTCGGCGCCCCGGTTGCTCCGGCCCCGGAGCCTGCCGAAGCTTCGGCGCTTTTCTTGGAAAGGGTGCGGAAGCCAAACAGATACATGATAAACAGCGTCAATACGAAGGTGACCATCAGGATGGGGAACGACGAAGGGCGGCCGTCCTGCCAAACGAATTCCATGAACTCGATACCGGATACGCTGTGAAGCATCTGCGGCGGCAGATCCCCCAGCAGCAGCGCCGTCCCCATGAAGTTCGAACTGAACCCAATCATCAATATGACCGGAGCCAGGGGTAGATTGAGATGGCGAACGATGGGAATGGCAACAGGCGCCATCATGAGGATGACCACCACATTATCCACCACCAGCGAAATGATGCCTGAAAGCATGGACAGGATCATGACCAGGAGCGCGGCATTGCCTCGCGAAACAACCAGCGCCTTTACCGAGAGCCATTCCGGGATTCCGGTTTTACCCAGATAACCGGCGATGATCCAGATACTCACCAATATGGCCATGACATTCCAGTCTACCGCATTGAATGCATCCGACTCGGTCATGGTTCCAAGCCACACCATCGCCAGAACGCCCAAAACCGCTGCGACTGAACTGTCAATTATCCCGGTGACCACGGCGAGTATCGTCGCCGCAAAGATAATCACCGTCATCCAGAATGTAAAATCCGTCATTTCTGCCACTATTTACCCCTCCAATTCAATTGCAATCCTTCACCGCGCTCCTGTGCCTGGCGAATTATTACTTCTCGTGTGGAAACAGACGCTTGATTAACCTTGCGCCTGATAGCGGTCTGCCCAACCCTACTTCCACATGAAGCATCCGATCACACTACTCATTCAGCTGCTGGGCACCCTCGCCAGGGACACCATCCTCAAAGGCGAAGGCTAGTGGGTCGCGCGGATAATAATGTAACGCTCAGCCTGCCGTCCCGATTGTAAAATTACAACGAATATTGATCCAAATTAGAGCTTTATCTGCGGTCCGGACGAGTTTTCGAGAAGGACACCGTTTCGAGTACAGGTCTCGAGCCCGCGAACACCTCTCCGGTTTGCCCGTGAATTGAAACAGTGTCGCCCCGTCGCAGGATATGAGCAGGCCCGCCATCCGGCCTGACAAGTGTTGCTTCGTTCGCAGACACCCGCAATTCGGCCACGCCCAACACGGCTGTGTACTGTTTATCATCGATGCCGTGGACCGCAACCGCTGCATGGGATGTCGACCCGCCCCGCGCAGCGAGCAGGCCGTCGACCGAAAGGATCAACGGTATCTCATCAGGAATCGGGTTTTCCAATACCAGCAAAATACCATACACGCCTGGTTGGCTATGCG
>Ga0255044_10000246_pt1 | contig 11159 bp, 9 predicted proteins | sample BC1_12_21_MG_FD_183651 | JGI IMG/M metagenome (GOLD analysis project Ga0255044, IMG submission 183651) | Seawater microbial communities from Strait of Georgia, British Columbia, Canada - BC1_12_21 | ecosystem: Environmental > Aquatic > Marine > Strait | place: Canada: British Columbia... | reverse complement strand
CGGGCGCCGCGCCAGCATGGAAGCCCTGGAGCTCCTCGTTGTAGGCTTCGACGCCGCACTCGGCGATGTCGAGGCCCTCGAGCTCATGCGCTTCGGAGACGCGAACACCGCCGGGCACGAGGAACTTCAGCGCGAGCCAGATCACGCCGCCGACGGCAAAGGCAAACCCAACGCCTGCGAAGGCGCCCATGGCCTGAATGCCGAGCTGCGAGGCGCCACCTCCGACGAGAAGGCCCATGGGCTCTTCACCCGTCGCCGCGTTGCCGTAGCCGACCAGGCCGACCGCGAGCGTGCCGAAGATGCCGCAGACGCCGTGCACGGTGATCGCACCGACCGGATCGTCGATCTTGATTCTATCGATGAGCAGAACGCCCTCGACACAGAGCATGCCAGCGGCGATGCCCACGACGATCGACCAGCCGCCGGTGATGTTGTAGCAACCGGCGGTGATGCCCACGAGACCGGCAAGCGCGCCGTTCAGGGCCATCGAAAGGTCGAGCAGACCGCTGCGCATCTTGATCCAGGCCAGCGCGGCGATGAAGCCGGCGGACGCCGCAAGGTTGGTCACCAGGACGATGCGGCCGACGTCAGCGTCGATGGCGAGCTCCGAGCCGCCGTTGAAGCCGAACCAACCAAGCCAGAGGATCAGCACGCCGAGCGCCGCGAGCGGGAAGTTGTGGGCGGGCATCGGCTTTACCGAGCCGTCGGGCAGGAACTTGCCGAGGCGCGGGCCGATGATGAGCGCGCCCGCGAGGGCCATGCCGCCACCGACGCCATGGACGACCGTGCTGCCTGCGAAGTCGACGAAGCCCTTTTCAGAGAGCCAGCCGCCGCCCCAGACCCAGTGACCGACCACTGGATAAATGAGCATGGTGGCAAGCGCCGTGAAGAGGAAGAAGGTCAGGAGCCGGCCGCGCTCGGCGATCGCACCGGAAACGATGGTGCACGCCGTTGCCGCGAAAACCAGCTGGAAGAACAGGAAAACGTACGGCGGCAAGTCCGCTTCCGCTCCCCCGTTGTTCGGGAAGAAGCTCGCGAGCCCCATGAAGGCGTTTCCTTCGCCAAACATCACGCCATAGCCCACCAAGTAGAAGATGAGCGATGAAATCGCGACGACGCCGAAGTTCTTCATCAGCACCATGACTGCGTTTTTCCTGCGACAGAACCCGCTCTCCACTAGAGCGAAGCCTGCATGCATGAAGAAAACGAGTGCCGCGCTAACGAGAACCCACAAGGCGTTGGCATACGTTGTCAGTTCCGAAAGTTGTTCTTCCATGATCTTGTACCTCTTAGTCATGGCCGCAGCGCACCCTCGGCGGCGGCACGGGAGGATCTATGGCTGGCCTGCATTTCCAGTTTGTTTCTCCGAGGCATCGGTTTGGGAAAAACCGATCCTGGCATCGGCCAGTTGCACCCAACGGGGGCTGGCCACATGCTCGGGACGTGTGTGATTTCCCGCATTTGGCCTATGGAACGCCCCGCAAGCTGCCTAAGCCTGGCAGCCTCCCAGGGCGTGTGGTGGTGTTGGATGTGGCGTTCGCAGCGAATGCCGGTGGGGCGAGCTTTGAAAAGACCACGCTCCCATTTATCGAGGGCCTAGGTTCGCGGCTGGCCATGTGGGTCGACCACCATGACCACGATCGCCATTCGGATTACGCGGACGACCCCCGCTTCGTTCTCAGAACCAAGGCCCAGCATGGTGCCTGCCCCGAGATGGTCACGCCGGAGCGTGTTGCCGCCGCGGGTCCGGTCGATACGATCTGCTGCCACTTGGATTTCGACGGCCTTTGCTCCGCGGCCAAGTGGATCCGCGCCGGAGTCGAACCCTACGAGGGGGCGGACGACGATGCCCGGGCGATCGACACGAGGTTGGGTGAGCCGACCGAGCGAGCAAGGGTTCTCGATCGCGCGCTGCGCGGCAGGCCGCGCGACGAGGCTCTGCGCGGATTGATGGTGCGATACCTCGCTGACGGTGCCAGTGATGCCTCGATTTACCGGGAGTTCCAGCTGGCAGCCGAGACCCTGCACGCGAGGGAGCGAGAGGCCAAGCGCCTTGCTGCCACATACGAGGTTCGCGGCGATCTCGCGATCTGCGATGCCCGGCGGCGGGATGGGCCATACGACAAGACGGAGCTACTGTTGATCGGCCAGCGACTCGCACCGATCTCGCTGGTGCACGACGAAACGACCGTCACCGTGGCTGCGCGCTTCGACAGCGGCATCGATTTGGTGAGTGCCCTCGGGCTCAACGGTGGCATGCCCACGCGGGTGAGCGTTGCCGCCAAGCGCCTCGACGAAGTCCTCGAGGTTTTAGGCCGTTTCGATGTTGCGCCTTAACGGGGTACAATGGGAGAGATGGAGCTGACGCTCTCCCAGATCGAACGACTTCCCAAGACGGACCTCCACGTCCATCTCGACGGCTCGCTGCGATTGGCGACGATGCTCGAGCTCGCCGAAGAGCAGCGCGTTCGGTTGCCGGCGGACACGCCTGAGGCTCTCAGCAAGGCGCTCCACTGTGGGGAGAAGGCGGGGTCGCTTGTCGACTACCTGAAAGCGTTCGATACGACGCTCGCGGTGTTGCAGACCGCCGAGGCGCTCCACCGAGTCGCGTACGAGCTCAGTGAGGATGCCGCCGCCGAGAACGTTCGCTACATGGAGGTGCGCTACTCTCCCATGCTGCATGCCCGCGGTGGTCTCCGGCTCACGACGGTTGTCGAAGCCGTGCTGACGGGGCTTTGGGACGCGCAGAAAGATCACGGCGTCGTCGCCAACGTCATCCTCTGTGGGATCCGGAACATCTCGCCCGAATCGTCCTTCGAAATGGCGCAGCTAGCGGTGGCCTACAAGAACCGAGGCGTCGTCGCGTTCGACCTGGCGGGCGCCGAGTACGATCACCCGGCCAAGCATCACCTTCGCGCGTTCAAGCTCGTCCGCGACAACAACATCGCCGTGACGATCCATGCGGGGGAGGCCTACGGGCCCGCTTCGATTCATCAGGCGATCCACGTGTGCGGCGCACACCGCATCGGCCACGGTTGCCGTCTACGTGAAGACGGCGATCTGCTGCACTACGTCAACGATCACCGCATCGCGCTCGAGTGCTGCCCCTCTTCGAATGTGCAGACCGGCGCCGTGAGGGACCTTCGCTCCCACCCGCTCAAGCTCTACCACGACCTCGGGTTACGCGTGACGATCAACACCGACAACCGGCTGATCACCGACACCACGGTGTCGCGCGAGCTCTGGCTTTGCCACAGCCAGATGGGTCTGGACCGCGATGACATTCACCGCATGATCATCAACGGCTTCAAGGCGGCGTTTCTGCCGTTTCATCAGAAGCAGACTATGGTTCGAGCGGTGTTTCGGGAGCTGTCCACCGAAGCACAGGCTTCCGCGCAGCCCGAGTCTCGTCCAGCCGACGTAAACGCGTAGACTGCGGGGCAGCCTTTACGAATTCGGGGTCCGAGGTCGCCTCGTCGCTGATCGTCTTCATGACTTCCACGAATTCGTCGAGGGTCTGAACGCTCTCTGTTTCGGTCGGCTCGATCAGCATCGCGCCCTTCACGACCAGCGGGAAGTACACGGTCGGCGGGTGAAACCCGTAGTCCATCAATCGTTTGGCCACGTCCATGGTCGTGACGCCCGACTGTTTGAGGTGGCGGTCGCTGACGACCACTTCGTGCATGCAGATCGCATCGTAAGGGACGTGCCAGATCTCGCCGAGACGGACCCGGAGATAGTTCGCATTGAGGACCGCGAGCTCGGTGGCTCGTTTTAGGCCTTCGGCGCCCATTTCACGCAGATACGCGTAGGCGCGCACCATCATTCCGAAGTTGCCCTGGAACGATCGGAGCCTCCCAACCGATCCGGGACGGCTGTCGTAGTCGAGCGTGAAGCGCCCATCCCGCTTTTCGACGACCGGTACCGGAGCGTAGGGATCGAGGAGCGCCTTGTACCCGACCGGGCCGCAGCCGGGACCACCACCGCCGTGGGGAGTCGTAAACGTCTTGTGCAGGTTGAACTGCATGACGTCGATTCCGAGGTCGCCCGGTCGTGCCTTGCCCATCAAGGCGTTGAGATTCGCGCCATCGCCGTAGACGAGGCCGCCTTTGCCATGAATCAGCTCGGCGATTGCCGGCATGTGGCTTTCGAAGAGCCCGACGGTGTTCGGGTTGGTCGCCATGATCGCGGCTACGTCGTCATCGATGAAGGGCGCGAGTGCTTCGGTGGTGACGATGCCGTCCTCCCCGACGGGGAACGGTACGGCTTGCAGGCCGTTGAGTGCACACGAGGCGGGATTAGTGCCGTGCGCGGTGTCAGGGATCAGCACCTTCTTCGGATCTCGCCCCTGAGCCTGGTGGTAGGCCCGGATCATCATCAATCCGGCGAGCTCCCCCTGTGCTCCTGCAGCCGGGTGCAAGGAGACGCGATCCATGCCGCACACCTCAGCGAGCCCGCGCTCCAGTCGCCACATCAGCTCTAGTGCGCCTTGGACCAGCTCGTCCGGCATGTAGGGGTGAAGGTTTGCGAACCCCGCCAATCGCGCTGCCCACTCATTGACCTTGGGGTTGTACTTCATCGTGCAAGAGCCGAGCGGGTACATCCCCGTGTCGATCGCGAAGTTCTGTTGGCTCAGTCGAACGTAGTGCCGCACGGCCTCGGGCTCGGACACCTCCGGCAACATCGGAGGTAGCTCCCTCGCCATTCCTCCGAACGCGCTCCTGGCATCGACTTCGGGTAGATCGTCCGGCGCGAGCGATGCTCCATGACGGCCAGGCGAGCCCTGCTCGAAGATCAGCGGTGTTTGAAAGGAAAGACCTGACGTAGCCGAGCCGGGCATGATGACCTCGCCGCGCAAACTAGTGGATTGTCGACGGTCCGCAAGCGATCAGACCGTACTCAGGAGCGCTTCGCTCAGCGCCTCGATCGCGGCGGTGTCGTTCTCCAGGCCGTTGTAGTAGGGCAGCTCGCTGCATGGCGCATCGACGTGCTGACACACCCGCTGGACCGCCCGCGCCTGGACCGTCTCCCGAAGGGCCCGCCGCTTGCCGGCTACGGCGAGGCCTCGAATCTCGCTGTCCTCGGCGATCTCCGATGGCAGGCTCTCGAGAACGGGCCGTTCCTTCTCGGCAAAAAGCACGTTCAGGACTCGATTGATGACCAGATGCAGGACCGGAATCTGGAGCTCGTTCGTCAGTGCGTTCGAAAGCTCGATCGTTTCGCTCGCCGGCATGTACTCGGGAAGCGTGACCAGAACTGCACCGGCTCGCTCCGGGTCACGAAACATCTTGGCTGCGCGCGACGCATCTCGCCGCAGGAGACCTGGCGGCGCCACGCTCTCGATGACGAACGGCACTCGGAGCATGTCGAGCGCGTGCCCGGTGGCGGGGGCGTCGACGATCACGAGGTCGTAGTCCGGCTCTCCCCTGGGTGGGCACGCGTGGTAGAAGGCTTTTCCAAGCATCGACCAGGCCTCGAGCCCAGGTGTCCCTTTTAGGAATGCACGTACCAGCCGGTTCCTGAAAACCGCGTTGAAGACGGCCTTCACCTTCAGGATCATCAGCCCATATTCTTCGAGGGCCGCGTCTGGGGTCATGTTTACGACGTCGAGGTTCTCCCGAACGGAGACGATCTCAGACCCGATCGGCTCGGTATCGAGGAGCTGGCTGACGCGCTCCTTGCAGTTCACGAGGGCAGGCGGGACCTTCTTATCGCGGCGGGCTGCCGCAAGGGCGAGCCCGGTCGCCACGGTTGTCTTCCCGACGCCACCTTTGCCGACTACGAAAAGGAACCGCCGGTCGAGCAAATCCATGCGCGTCGTCTTTAGCGGTGCGCTGGAACTGCGGCAAACCGACGGCGTTTAATCCTGGAATTCGTTCCTCACGGAGGCTGACGCCCCCGCGACCGCATGCTAGCGTCCCGGCGAGCACGATCATGAGCCGTACACGTCAATCCGGTAACTCGACCGTGTGGTCGCTAGTGTTGTTTGCAACCCTAGCGTTGTTCGCGGCGACTCTCTACATGATCTTCGCCGTAGCTCCTGTCGAACAACAGATGGGCATCGTGCAGAAGATCTTCTATTTCCACGTGCCGAGCGCGTACGCGATGTACGTCGGATTCGGTGTTTCGGCCGTGGGCAGCGCGGTATATTTGCTCAAGCGTGATCCGAGGTGGGATGCGCTCGGAGTGGCGGGCGCAGAGGTCGGTACACTGTTCTGCCTGATCGTGTTGCTCACGGGGCCGCTCTGGGCGCGCAAGGCTTGGGGCGTTTGGTGGACGTGGGACCCGCGGCTCACGACGACCCTTCTCGCTGGCATGATCTTCGCTGCATACCTTGCCCTTCGATCGATGGGCGACGCGGGTGAGGTTGAGAAGCGGTTTGCGGCCGGATTGGCGCTTTTCGGGCTGCTGGACCTGCCATTGATTCACTTCAGCGTTCAGCGGTGGCGAGGCGTTCACCCGACCGTGATCACGGGCAAAGGCGGAGGGCTCGAGTCCGAGATGTACTGGGCGCTCGGTCTCAGCTTCATTGCGTTCACCGGCCTGGCCGTGCTCTTGATTTGGGCGCGCGCCTCCGTCGAGCGGCAACGAGAAGAAACCGCCCGGCTACGACTCGAGTTGATGCACCGATGAAGGAAATGACATGCGAGCTCTGATCGTCGCGCTCGTGCTGGGATGCACGATGCTCATCACTCCCCCCGCACTCGCGGATTCACCGCCGGAGCCGGACACCACGGATGCCGGAGCTCAGGAGGACGCCGCGGAGGAGAGGGCCACTCAGTTCGTCGGTGTCCGCGGGCCTGAGGCGGAAAGCATTCCGGGCGGAGCGCTTCTGCTGGCCGCCTACGCGATCGTGTGGGCGCTCTTGTTCCTGTTCTTGCTGCGAATGCGTGGTTTACAGCGCCAGACGGCCGAGGAGCTCGAGCGCCTCAGCGCGCAGATTAGAGCTTCCGAGGGCCAGTGATGCCGTCGATCTCCCATATCATCTACATTCCTGCCATCTTGCTGATTGGCTTTGCGTTCGGATTTCGAATCGGGGCTCGCGCAGTGCGGGCCGAGCTCGAGCGCCGGGAGCAAGAACGGCGCCGTTGATGGAGAAGTAGTGACATGCTGAATTTCGAGCTGACTCCCGAACAAAAAACCCTCGTCGAAGAAACTCGTCGCTTCACCCGCGAGAAGATCATCCCCATCGCCGGCGAGGCCGACAAGACCCACGAGTTCCCAATGGACGTCTACAAGGAGGCGTGGGAGCTCGGCTTGGTTGGGCCGACCATCCCCGAAGAGTACGGCGGGGCTGGCATGGGTGAAGTCGACCACGTTCTGTTGACGGAAGAGCTCGCCTTCGGGTGCACGGGCATCCAGACGAGCATGACGGCCAACGTGCTCGCGGCGACGCCGATTCTCATTGCGGGCAACGACGCGCAGAAGAAGAAGTATCTTGGGATGCTTACGTCGGAGCCGGTGTTCGCCGCGTACGCTCTCACCGAGCCGGCAGCCGGCAGCGATGCGGCGGGCATTCAAGCGCGGTGCCGCAAGGATGGCAACGACTGGATCGTCAACGGCTCGAAGTGCTACATCACCAACGCCGCCTGGGCGAGTTGGTATATCGTCTTCGCGACCGTCGACCCAGCGCTTCGCCACGGCGGGATTATGGCGTTCGTGATCGATCGCGACGCCCAGGGCGTCAGCGTCGGCAAGACGGAGGACAAGCTCGGTCAGCGGGCCAGCAATACGGCCGTGGTCAATTTCGACGACGTACGCGTTTCCGCAGACAACGTGCTCGCGGAGCAAGGCCATGGCTTCAAGCTCGCCATGCAGACCTTCGACCGGACCCGCCCAGACATCGGGGCCGGCGCCTGCGGCCTGATACGCCGCGCCCTCGAGGAGTCGATCGCCTATGCGCTCGAGCGCAAGACGTTTGGCGTGCCGATCGCGGAGCATCAAATGGTGCAGGCAATGATCGCGGAGATGGGCATCAAGTACGAGGCGACTCGGCTTCTGGTGCACAAATCGGCCTGGCAGATCGACCAGGGCGGCCGCAACTCGCTCGTCGCCTCATACAGCAAAGCCTTTGGCGCCGACAGCGCCATGCAGGTAGCCACCGACGCGGTGCAGGTCTTTGGCGGCAACGGGTACATGACGGAGTACCCGGTCGAGAAGTTGATGCGCGACGCCAAGATTCTTCAGATCTATGAGGGCACTTCTCAGATCCAACGGATGGTCATTGCCAAGAATCTCTTCGCGGGCGTCCGTTAGCTTCGTTCTAGCGGCGGTGGTTGCCGGTTGGCTGACCTCGGTGGCAAGCGCCGGGCTCGAGCCGCTTCCCCAGTTCGTCGGCACCGATGTCGGACAAGACGAGATCCTCGACGTGATCGCGTCCGCGAAGTCGCGCAGCTTCAAGCCGGTGGGGCACAGCTCGGTCGTGTTGCGGATGCGAACGGTAGCCCGGGTAACCGCGGCCCTGAGAGTCCGGACTCACCAGATGCAACGTGGCTATCAGCACGAGATCGCCGCGTATCGCGTGAGCCGATTGCTGGGCCTCGATAACGTACCGCCGGTGGTCTATCGCCGCGCCACCTGGAATGAGATCCGGCAGCGATTTCACGACGACATGCTCGACCAACGCCCGTCGATCCGGCGCGCCGTTCTGTGGGACGAGGACGGCTCGGCTCCCGGCGCCGCGATCTATTGGGTCAAGGGCCTGAGGTCGGTCGGTCTCGAGAACAAAGCAAGGTGGCAGAGCTGGCTTCAGGACGGTGAGGTCCCGATGGGCAAGGCTGCGCTGGCTCGGGACCTCTCGACGATGCGTGTGTTCGACTTTCTGATCGGGAACTGGGACCGCTTCAGTGGTGGCAACCTACCAACGGATTCGAGTCAGCAGCGCGCATTTCTGCGTGACAACGATCGCTCGTTTTCGACGCCGTTGCTGGAGCGGCGTTATGAGAAGCTCCTCGAAGGCCTCACCCTCACGCAACGGTTTTCAAAAGACGTGGTTCGTCATTTGGAGGCACTCGATGAAGCATCGATCCGAGCCGAGCTCTCGCGGGACCCGAGTCACCGGACAGACCCATTGTTGAATGCTGTGCAAATCGCGGACGTATTAGACCGTCGGGCCACGATTCTGTCGTACATCGCGGCGCTGATCGAGGAGCGCGGCGAGGATGAGGTGCTCTTCTTCCCTTGAGTTATGCCCCGTGGTAGGGAGATGGCGTGACGAAGCCCAACGTGATCGATGCCGACCAGATGGGGAACGTTCTGGGTCTACTCGTTCATGACCTCCGCAACCCCGCGGCAACGATCACCGCCAACGCCGATTTCCTCCAAGAGGTCGGCCTCGTCGACACCGACGCGGTCGAAGCATTGGAAGACGTGAAGCTCGCCGTCGGGGAGCTGAGCCGGGGCCTAGATATGCTCGCGTGGATCAGCCGTTGGTTTACGGGCCAGGTGCCGCTAGAGGCCGCCAATGGCGATGCGGGCATGTTCTTGGAGCGGCTCGAACGGGCAGATACGCCGGTTCCCGTAACTGTCGAGCTCGCCGAAGGCGATCAGCTCTATGCGCAGGGCGCACAGGTCGCGGTCGAGGTCGTCGACCTCCTTCTCCACAACACACGGGCCAATGTGGCCGATCCACGGGCGACCGTTCGCTTGTACGCGCAGGCGGGTCACGTCGTGATCGAAGTTCAGGACGAGGGGGAAGCAATCGCTCCGGAGCTTCGACCACTGGCGTTCACGCTCGAGGGGCAGAACGCATTGAAGGGGCGGTTGGACGGGCGATACAGCAGGTTCGCCGGGCTCTTTGCTGCCGCCGTGGTGCTCGACGGCGTGGGCGGCACGATCGAGGCGGACGGCGAACGAGGTGCGGCAATCTTCAGGATTTTTCTCCGCGCTGCCCGCCCGACCCGCCGCCCTCCGCCCTAGGCGTCGTTCGAAGCGCATCGAGGCGCTCGCGAATGCGCATTTCGAATCCCTGGTCCGACGGACGATAGTACTTGCGATCGACGAGCTCGTCAGGAAGGTAGGTCTCGTCCGGGCTGAAGCCGCTTTCGTCGTGCGGGTAGCGATAACCTTCCCCATAGCCCCAGGACTTCATGGCCTCGGTCGGGGCGTTTCGCAGCTTGAGCGGCACCGGGAGCGCTCCGTGCTCGCGTACGTCGGACTGGGCCATCTTCCAGGCTTTGTAGCTCGCGTTGCTCTTCGGTGCGCTGGCGAGGTAGGTGCAGCACTGCGCGATCGGGAAGATGCCTTCGGGCATTCCGAGGCGCCGAAATGCGGCATCCGCGCTGACGGTGACCTCGAGCGCTCGGGGATCGGCGTTGCCGATGTCTTCACTCGCGAAAATCAGCATCCGTCGAAGGACGAAAAGCGGATCCTCGCCGGCCTCGAGCATGCGCATCAGCCAATAGACGGCAGCATCGGGGTCGCTGCCCCGCATCGATTTGATGAATGCGCTGATGACGTTGTAGTGCTCTTCGCCGGACTTGTCGTAGAGCAGCGTTTGGGTCGCCAGCGCCTCTTGAACGATCGCGACCGTGAGTGCTTCGACACCCGCCGATTTCGCAAAGTCGCTGGCGAGCTCGAGCGCTGACAAGGCGCGCCGGGCGTCGCCGCGCGCGTTCTGGGAGATCGCGGCGAGCGCGTCGTCATCCACCGTGTGAGGAACGTGGCCGATCCCGTGAGCCTCGTCCTCGAGCGCGCGCTCGAGCAGCTTACGCAAGTCTTCGGCGTCGAGCGGTTTGAGGTCGAACACGCGCGCGCGGGACAGCAAGGCGGAGTTGACCGCGAACGAAGGGTTTTCCGTCGTTGCGCCGATCAAGGTCACGGTGCCGTTCTCGACGTGCGGGAGGAGGGCGTCTTGCTGCGCTTTGTTGAACCGGTGAATCTCGTCGACGAAGAGGATCGTCTTCTTTCCGTAATAGTTCTTCTGCTCCTTCGCGGCAGCGATGATTTTCCGAAGCTCTGGGACACCGCCGAGCACCGCGCTGAACGGTACGAAAATCGAGTTCGTCTCGTTCGCGATCACATGCCCGAGCGTGGTCTTGCCGGTGCCGGGTGGCCCCCAGAGGATCATCGACGGAATGCGGTCGGCGCGGATTGCTTGCGCCAGGATGTGTCCGTCCCCGAGCAGATGTGCCTGGCCAACGACGTTTTCGAGCCGGTTC
>Ga0255044_10000244_pt1 | contig 11220 bp, 12 predicted proteins | sample BC1_12_21_MG_FD_183651 | JGI IMG/M metagenome (GOLD analysis project Ga0255044, IMG submission 183651) | Seawater microbial communities from Strait of Georgia, British Columbia, Canada - BC1_12_21 | ecosystem: Environmental > Aquatic > Marine > Strait | place: Canada: British Columbia... | reverse complement strand
ACTGTTTTCCAACCCCTTTGAATATCCCTACTTATTAATTTATTTACACTAGTAATGCCACCCCAATTGGTTATGACACCATTGTTAATATCAATCATATTTACTGTACCTTCAATAGAATTTAAATTTACCCTACTTCTTATGGTAATTTTTTCACATGTTTTTATATTATTAACAACACTAACATTCTTCCCCAAACCTAACGTTTTTACTTTTTCCACATTACCAAAATCATTATTACTGACAACCTCAAAGTTTCCAGTGATTTCTTTAACACCTTTAGGGATTGGACCATTAGAAGAAACATCCCAACTACCCTCAATCACCTCAAGTTCTGGTATACCCTCCATACCCAATTGTTGCATTAGTTTTATTTTACTTGGGGAATCTTTAAGATTTTTAGCGTGTTTTTTAGCCTTTTCAATGTGCCCCTTTTGCATAGCTTCTCTAGCTTCTACTGGTATTCCAGCAAAACTCCTACCCAGCCTATCTGTTTCGGTGTATATTTGACCTCTATAATTACGATATTCTTTATCACCAGCATGTAACCAATCAATATTATTACCATACCCATTAGGCCCAAACATTGGTCTAGTAATGTTAGTTAGAAAAGCTCTTTTCTTACCTGTTTTTTTATTTATGAAATATAATAAAGAGTTATCTTTATAGTAATTATCAAAATGTCCAGCATAGCCCCTACTTGTAGTACACCACTGTGTGCCGCCCCCATAATAACAAGATGATGCGTGACTATGTGGTTCAATAACTAAATACCTATCCGTTTCATATAACTTTGTTGCTTGTTTTTTTAACTCACCTTTAGTTAATTTTAGTCTAGCTTCTTGTGTTCTACTAACAAAAGTGTTAATACTGATAAACCCATTAATATCTTTTATATCGTATTTATGTTGTGATTCGTTAAAGAATTTAATGTCATTCATTAATTTTGATGCATTACTAGTACTTCTACATCTATAACTAGAATTTTGACAGTTGTCATCTTGCCAACGTTTCATAAGCCAATCAAGATATTTATGGTTATCAGATGGGTCATCCGATACAAATATATTAAATATTTCTTCTGGTACCCCAGTATACTTAGCTCTAGCATCCTCTTTCCTACCTTCAAAAAGATTAATACTTTCCTTAATTAAGTCCTTTAAATTAAAATTCATATAAGCATTTTATTATAAATATCGTTTATTATAATAAAATTGTGTTTAATCTTAATTAATGGAGCCAAAAAAGATATTAAAAAAATTTACAGAATTCTCAGGTAGGAATTATCCCAATATTTTCAATAATGGTGGTTATACACAAACAAGAACATTTAGAAGAATAATGGAATTACCAATGGGTGATAGATTAGGTTTATTTCATGTTGACGCTGAAAAACCAGTAGTACAACAAACACACATACCACACCCTTGGATTGGGGAGGAACCTATTATGGGTAGAAATTTAATACAACCAATACAGGTCATATTCAGAGATGGTATAAACACGGATGAAACAGAGCTTCAAGATTTTATTAGAGATTGGTTACATTCTAGTAGATACAAAAAAAATATTTGTATAAAGACCTTAGACCCTACGGGTGTTGAAATAGAAAGATGGGATTTAAGAGGTTGTTTTCCTTCCGCCATAATTTATTCACCAGTTGAGGGTAGTGAAACTGAACAAAACTTAGAAATGACTTTACATTATGACTACTGTTCAATAAATTGTTAACATTAAATAAAAAAATTATGAAAAAGGGGAATAGTATAGCTATATTAATAAGTTTATCGTTTGTGTTTTGGTTAGTGGTATCAATTACACAACCAATAATAAAAATATTCAATAACCCAAGTACTTTTGATTATGTATCCATGTTAAATAACTTGTTTATACTTTCAGCAATGGTGTTAACCGTTGTACCAAAAGCATTTAAAAAAAGGGATAATTTAGGGGATTTGGATTTAAAGACTGGTAGTAAAACCAGTAACGCAAAATACGGATGTAAATCTTGTAAAAAAAAGAAAAAATAATTTGTTTATTTAACTTTTTTTTACTATATTTGTGCTAAAGATGGGCTATATTATTTACAATTTTAATAATTATAAGTAGATTAATAGTCCAGTGAGAGGTGGAGGGCATACACGACCCTATGACGATGGGGTTGGTTTCAGATAATAAGGTTCAGTTGTGAAACTCGACACGAAAAGATTCACCGAGGGGTTCAAGTCCCCTCCTCACTGTAAATCCTCAATAGTAATTACTTATTATTGGGGATTTTAAATTACAATAATTAAAACCTAGCGTACGCATCTTCAATAAAATAAGGGTATATTTTACTGTCGTCAGGGTAATCATCATATCTTGGGTTTAACATATCATCGTTTTCATCCAAATAATATTCAAAAAAATCAATAAAACCATTAAACTCATTAAAAGGAAAATCAACACATTGTTCACAATATTCTTCAAAAGCTTCTTCTTCTGATAACCCATACTCATCAGGGTATTGGTCATCGGGAGACCAATACCTACGACAACCAGCCCAACAATCCTCCATAACTTCAACGAAAGCATCATTAACTAATCCTGTAACATCAAAAGCTAATTTATGAACGGTTTTTTCTTGATTATTTGTCATTGTAAATGTCTCACTTCCCCATTCACCTTTACCAAAAATATCCATTATAGCTCCAATAGCTGAACCATATATCTCATCTCTAGCAGCAACATTATAAGCTGAACCATAGGCCCAAGTTAAATTAAGTTTCAAATCTTCAAAAACATCCAACTCATCAATCTCTTGACCTAGAACATCTGAATCGGCTGACCACTCAAGAACATTCTCTTTTGTTAAAGTTGTTTCTTCTCCCTCAAAACGCATTTCATCACCAACAAGGGTATCACCAATCCATTCAACCACATAAGTATATAGTTCTTTATCTCTAGCCACCATTGACCAAACTTGGTCAAACCAATCATAAACTAAATCATGAGAATCATAAGGTTCCCAATAATCATCATCTCCACATAACACTTTTTCGGCTAAATACTTACCCATGTAACCATAATCAGAATCAGTATCTTTAAATAATTGTGTAAAGTCACACCAGCCATCTACTTTTAAAATGTATTTTCCGCCCTCATAATATAGGTCACCAAACGCTCCGTGAATCATTGGGCCAACAACCGTGCTAGGGAAAGAACTCTCATATCTGTTAACAATTTGTGAAGGTGTTAAATCGGTTTCAACCTCAATATCTCTAATCCATTGGAAGTCATCGGTCTCATTAATAGATTCTTTGATTATCCCTAAATCTCTAAATATTTTAATGTCATCTAAATACAAACCTCTAACATCACCAAACCCAATATACTCTGCGTAATCTCCATCGACAGAATTAGGGTCAAGTTTAAGTGTTACACCCTTTCTAATGAAATCTGTGGTATCACCAATTTTATTATCTGACCAATTAAAAGCTGTATGATGATGGGTTGTTAATTGAGCACCAGGAGGACCAAAAGTATCTTTTCCGGCTTGTAAGTGTGCTTCCTTATTAAAAGTTAAAGTTTCAGGAAAACCAATCTTTTTAACCCATTCCCAATCATTATGTATTTCTTCCTTTATAATTCTTTTAAGATTCATATACTATAAATATATCTTTACGATTTAAAATTATTTTATTATAATTAATAATTATGAAAGACTTTTTTAGAAACTTACAATTTATATTTAGACCAAAATTTTGGTTAATGAATCACCGATACGATAAAGACTGGGATAATGAATTTAATATGTTATTAGATGAACATACCTTTAGTAATATTGATGACTATACCTCAAAATTAGGTGACACTGAAATTTGGATAACTAATTACCCTTTCGCTTGTTTTCGGAAAAGATATGTAAATAAAAGACCATCTAGATTAACTATTCTTAGAGCAAAAAAACAGTTTGATAGAGATAAATTAAGGTTACAAATAGAGGGATGTGTATACCCACCACGTTCTCGAAGAATAGAAGAACTACAAAGAGAACTTATTGAAGTAAGGGAAACTTTAGATAGACAGAGGTTGGAGTATATAGTGGAGTTAAGAGCTTCTAATCATAAAAATGATATTATGGGTGAGACAATAATTAAAAAACATAAATTTAATTAGAATAAAATTTTGCCACTTAATAGGTAATACTTATATTTGTATACATTAAAAAAAAAGATTATGATTAAAAGATTTATTTATTCCATACTTGTACTATTAACAGTAACATTTTCTTCCTGTAAGAAATACAATGAAGATTATCATAGACTTAGATTTCACATTGAATTTATCACTGGGTGTGAATCTGGTTTCTCTAATTTCATTGAAGTTGACTGTAACCCCGATTACTCAAACGATGAACCTATTTTACCATTAAGTGTTATTGAACCAGGTTATGAATGGAATTATGAATTTTGGCAACTTAAAGATGGTGATGAAGTTAAATTTTCAGTCCTACCACAACAAGGTTATAGATTTATAATGAGTGTCTACGTTGATGAAGAATTAGTTTCATACAGAGAAGTACAAGGTGTTTATGGTGGTTACTATGGTACTGTAGTTATAGACCAAGGAGGGATAAATAACGCTGATGAAGATAATATGGGTATAATAGAATTTATATATTACGAATAACTTTGTAATTTTATAACATATTTAAATTATAATAACAATTGTAATAACATCCCTTGTATTCATTTGATTTTATCAAGGTTTATTGTTAACTGAAAAGAGGGACTTAGTCCCTCTTTTTTTTATATGTTCATTGGTTTTATATCTTTAAAGTGTTTGAGTATTTCATCATCCTCTTCCAAGTCTTTAATTTTCTCTAACCCATCTATTAAAGATTGTAAAGACATAATTTTCCAATCTATTTTATTTTTAATATCGTCAATCTCATTCTCTATTTCATACCCCCAAGCATCATAATCTTCTTCTGATAGATTTTCTAATTCTGTTTGAATTAATTTATGTTTAGCCCAAACAATATCATTTATCTCAGATAATTCCCACCAAATAGGCCGTAAATCTATTTCATCTCTGATAATTTCATCGATAGTTAAAAAAGTGATAATAGAGAATTTATTATTAATTTTAGAAATTAAAGATTGTGCAATTTTTTTATATCTTTCTAAACTTTCCATTAACCAATTTCTACAGACTTTTCCTTAAGCATACTCTCAATATCGGAAGGTATAGGTTCAGAATTCTTGTTAACATAATTATCAAGTAACCCGTTAGTTGTTTTAATGCCATACATTTTTGTGGCTGGCTGTACTTGTTTTCTTAATTTCATCATGTTAATGGTTCTATATGAATTTGGGTCTAATGGGTCAACCTTAACTAATGAGTCAATAAGTTTTAATCTTTCACCAGTATCCCAATCCCCACTAGATAAGAATACATAAAAAGAAGTTTCACTATGTTTACTTCTCTCTTCGGGGGTCATTGACCATTTTTTTAATAAAACTTTACTATCAGTATTATTTATTAACTTCCCATCTATTGATTTGGTTATAGCATATTTAATGTCATCATTAAATATATTATCATTTAAATTCTTCATTATATTAAAATTATTCAATATTGAAGGGTTATTTACTATTAATCTTTCTTTTTGTTTTACTGTCAAATGGTCTTTCATTTTTTCATAGTCTGAAGCATTAACTGAACCTTTAACATAATTTTCTATAAAGTTATTTTTTTGTTCATCGGTTAAGTCTTCTACTAAAATTGTAAAAACATTACTATTTAAGTCAGTAGAAGATATAATTTTATTAATAACAGATACTTTTTGTTCATTGGTTATGAATTGTTTGAATTTCTTGTAATCATTAATTCTGGGTGAGCCAATGAAAGACTTTATTTGTGTATCTAATTTTTTCTTTGTGTGTGATGGATTATAGGCTTCTACAGCGTTCATCATTTCATCTGTAACAAACCCTGGTGTACTACTTTGACTATTATCTTGTGCGTTCCACCATGTCATATCAGTATCACCCCTATCAAACCTCCATTGTAAGGCCCATTTATAACCTTTTGAGTCTTCGTTTTTACTAACATTTTTTCTAATAAAAAAATAAAAGTTGGAGTGTTTGCTATAGTCATCAAAATGTGGATTCAAATCATTATGACCACTAGTACCAGCTATACACCACTTACTACCAGACCCATATTTACATGAAGCTTCAACAGTGAATGGTGCCATTATAACCACTTCATCATCTTCATAAACTTTAGCCGCCTCTTTAGATACCCTAATGTCCTTTTCTGCCTTTAAGGCCTCATCTACAACAGTTTTTAAATCTGTTATTGTTTTATAACTATTAATATCTTTATTTTTTACTCTTTGTATATTTCTATGAAAATCATTAACAACCCTAGCAACGAAGTCAGCAGATGGAACATTTTCATCTTTATTTAAACCCAAAGCTGTTTTAACCATCCAACCTAAGTATTTGTTATTACCAGAAGGGTCAACATTAGATAATAAATTAATTAAATCAGAATGTTCTTCACCATATTTTTTTATTGTATCTTCCTTTCTACCTTCTAACAATAGGTTAGATTCTAATATTTGTGATAAATTAAATTTCATTTTTAGTCTTTTTTTATAAATATCATTTGTTTCGCTTAAATTTCCGAGATTTTTTTAAAGTTTCTTGTAATCTATATTTTGTTACTTTACTACCCTTTCTCATGTTAAGTTTTGCGGGTATAAATTTAAGGTTATCTATCCTACCTATAATCTCTGGTTCTATGCTTTTATTAAAACCTTCGGATATACTACACATATGGTCTAAATGGTAACAATTTCTACCGTAAAAACAACGCTTATTATGGTTTTTTAGTTTATATAATGGTTGTGACTCAGTTATTGACCAAACCATTAAATAGTATAATCTTTTTTCTAAATTTTTTATCTTATTAAGTTTACGTTTTTTTAGGTTTGGGTTTCTTTTTATTATATCCCTACACTCTTGCATTAACATTAACTCTTTTTTTGTTCTTTTAATCGCCATTTACAATAAATATATAATTACTATATTTATATTAAAATATTAAATTATGGCAACAAACGAAGAAAAAGCTAAAATGTATAACCAACTATTGAAGGAGTATGACGTAAAAGCTAGAGAAGTATCTATACTTAGAAGTGAATTTGATTTAACTAAGGCTGACGAGTTAAAAATTAAAGAATTAAGAAAAGAAATGGATGTAATACAAAGAAAAGCATCTAACTTAGGTTCACTTTAATTTGATTATTAAGACTTTTATCACTATATTTAAAGATATGGGGATATTCTGGATTTGACTTGGGGTAAGGAGAATTAGAATAAGCATGTCGTGAAATGATACTATCACGTAAATCCGTGTATTACAACTCTTAAATGGAAACATTTTAGAAAATGCTACTGTAGGTCACGTTGTGACTGAAGGTGCAGCTGTAGTAGCCTAATTAGATTAGGATTAACTACCCATCACAACTAAGACTCCGATATTAGAGTATGTGATGTCAACGAATCGGGAACAGACTTAGTATGGTATAGTAGCCAAGTCGAACTACTATCAATGTTGTTGGGCGTTGTTATAAAACTCAAATATTTTTGGTAAGTTAGAAAACTTAATCCTAAACATGTAGAAATCTATTTGATAGATTTTAAGGACACGGGTTCGACTCCCGTTATCTCCACTTTTGTTTCCTTATTTAGAAAAATAAGGTGGTGGAAACCAATAGTTTTAACAATAGTTTTAACCATTCGGCCTCAGGAAGACTCATAGTAATATGGGTCTTTTTTGGTTTTCCATATATTTATTACCAAATAACAATACAAAAAAAAACAAGAAAAATGGAAAATGTATTTGAAAAAGTAAAAGGTTTTTTTAAAGGAATAACAGATTTAATGTTCGCGTTTTTAACTGTAGGAATTTTAGTACAAGTACTCTTCGGAGGACCAGTATTTGGAATGGATGTAGTTGGAAATGTTGTAGCTTTAATTGAATCTTTAGGTAATTCTGGATTTGTAGGTTTGCTAGCCGTAGTGGTATTAGTCAATCTATTAAATAAGAAATAAGTTTTTTAAAATATATGCATATTTAATTGAAGACCCACAGAAATGTGGGTCTTTTTTTTTTACGTGGGATATTTATTAACGTGAGAATAAGAAGAATCATAAAGTCAGAACTATTATTTGAATCTTTGGAAGATAGGTTAAAATCTGCCTATCAAAAATGGTGTAAAAAAACCAAATCAAAAAGACAACAAACGCTTGATAATATTTATGATGCTGATGGTTATGTAGGAGAGCTTGATGTGTATAGTAGTGATTTTAGTGACCCCTACAGTAAAATGTACCAAAAAGCTGAAGAACTATACGCCAAAGAGGATTATAAAGGTATACTGAAGATGATAGCTGACCACCAATGCGGGGGTGTGTACATTGATAGAGAATTTAAAGAATGGCTTTCTTATAGAAACCTAATGAAAAGTTCAGATATATTCCAATATAAAAGTGAGGATGAACTTAAAGTGGAATTACGGAACGCAAAAGAAAAATCATTTACCAAAAAGCTAAAGAAAGCCTCAGCGGGTGAAGACTTTGATAAAATTTGGGAGAATGATGATATGTTGATTGTTGTCCCTAAGTCACACGTTGGAGCTTGTAAATTTGGTCAAGGAACTAAATGGTGTACGGCTAGTAAGAATAATAATTATTTTGACAGTTATTATAAAGCCGGCATTTTATATAGAGTGCTACAAAAAAATGATAACTATAAAAAACTTTTATCTGATTTCGCATATATTCGTGACATCGACAATTTGAGTAAGGTATCTGTAAATCTTAAAAGGAAAAATGGTTCTATGTCTATGGTGGACAAAACAGATAACTATTATAAACATGAAAGAACGGAAGAGTTTTTAAATTACTTACCTAAAGAAGCTTATAAAGCTATTAAAAATTATCAAAATCTAAACGAACAAAAAATAAAAAGAATCATACGGGAGGAAGTAGACGACTTTGATTGGGTTAGAGATGTTAGCTCCGATTTTATGTCTTTCCTAAAACACTACCCATCGGAAAACGGAATATATAAAATATGGATTGAGGGTATTAGTATGGAGGACCAACTAACAATGATGGATAAACTATACGACCACGGATTCCAATGGAGAGGTGGTCACGGAAGATATGATACATCATTTGTTAATATACCAATTCTTTATTTAGAAACCGATACCATGGAAATACAATGGAATAAAGGACACGCTGAAGAATATAATAGAGACACTTTTGAAGATAGGGAATACGAAACACCTAAAACACAAATACCAACAGACGATTTTTTTGAGGCTTTGGGGATGAGTGTTAGTAACATAAACGAATCTGATGAACTAGAATGGATTAAGGATGTTAAATCAAATCAAGACATTGCACAAGAGATTGCAGATGAAACAAAAATAAAGAATGACTTATTATATACTCCATTCCCACCCTCTTTTGGCGCCTCTGCTCTCCCCCTCCGTGTTATCTCTCTTCTTTTCTTTCCTCTCCCTTTTCTTATTATCTCTTTTACCAAATACTGTAAAGAACAATATGGATTAAATGATGATGATGATGATATAAATGATATATGGAATAGATATAAGAAACTTGTTAAGGTTAAGGTAAATAATATTAATGAATCCAATAACTTTGATTGGGTTGATGACTCAGAACCAACAATGACTAACTCTTTTGGTGATTCAATACCAATCAATACTAAAGAAGCTAAAGATAATTTTAAAAAAGAAGTACATGGACATTATGTTATAAGTACACCTATAGAAAATGAAAATGAGGAAACTATATTAGCTTTTGGTAGTGTGTCGTATGTAAAACGTATTATTGATTATATAAATAAACATTTCCCAAAAGAACAACGATTATACCTAGCAACAATCAGGTATTCTAAAAAAGAAAGAGATAATGTTTTAAGTTATATTAGATATTATTAATATGAATATCAGAAAAATCATAAAAGAAGAAATAAATGACTTTGACTGGGTTGGTGACTCACCTGAAGAAATTACGTTAAAGTGGATGGATAATAATTTGTTAAAGTGTGTGGTTGGTAATAATGAGATTAAAATTATAAGTAAAGAAAAACCTGAAAGCCAACAATTATTATCAATGTTAGAAAAAGACCACCCTGGGATAGATAAAGAGTCTTGGTATAATGTTATTGGTATCTTTTTCAAGGACCCAAAACTAGGTGAGTTTGTGGATTGTGATGATTATATTAAAGAAAAACGCAATAAGATTAACTTTGACGATGTTAAAGAATTTTTGATGTCAAAATTCTCAATAGAAATAAATGAAGATAATAGTTTATCGTTAAACGTGTATCAAGAAACGGATGGCTTTATGAATGGTAATATCCATGTAACCAATATTCCTATTACAGGGGTTTATTCTAAAAGTAAAAACGCACAAAATCAAGCACTTAAAATAAGTAATTTATTAAAAACTCAATTCGGTGTAAATTTAATAGATGAAGTTATGGATTGGATTAGTAATATAACAGAAGAAGAATTACAAGAGTGGTCAGAAAGACCCCAACATATAACACCTCTTGAATCAAATTTAAGGTTATGAATCTAAAAAAAATTATAATAGAAGAAATAAATGACTTTGGTTGGATTGATGAAAACCCTATAGAGGTGGGTAAGTGTGTAACCCTTAAAAGTAATAGTCATGGTGATGTTCTTGTTAAAATTTCAAAAATACAAACGCCAAAAGACACGGATAAACTAAACGACCTAGCAATACTAAATAGAACTAGAGTGTATTTTGATATGTTCCATACTGGATACCTAGCTATGTCCCTTAAATATAGTGAAGTGGAAAATTATATTAATTCGGATGTTATTATTCCTTGTGATTGTCCAACAGTCAAAGAGTCTAAAAATAAATTAATAAAAGAATCTGGTGTAGAAAACTATCTACAGTCGATTGCTAGTATAACTTCAGGTAATCAAAAAAAGTATTACCAATGGATTCTAGATAATTTAGAAAAAGTACCAGTTGTTAGTTATCGTTCTAACGAAGAATTAAAAGAAAAAGTAGATAGGTTTGTAAAAAAAATGAGACGTTTTGGTGACTTCTGTGAAAAGAAAGGTTGTTTTGATACCGCATACAACAC
>Ga0255044_10000239_pt1 | contig 11328 bp, 9 predicted proteins | sample BC1_12_21_MG_FD_183651 | JGI IMG/M metagenome (GOLD analysis project Ga0255044, IMG submission 183651) | Seawater microbial communities from Strait of Georgia, British Columbia, Canada - BC1_12_21 | ecosystem: Environmental > Aquatic > Marine > Strait | place: Canada: British Columbia... | reverse complement strand
GATTCCTGTCAGAGATTATCTATGGCGGGCGAGACGAAAGGGACGTGTTGAAGGATTATGAGGAATTTATTGTAAATTGTGCAGTGCACCATAATGAGCTCATTAAAGGATGACTGCCACATTGAGTTTTAGATTTAGTTGAAAAAGTTCTACGTCAAGCCGTGATGCGGAAAATATGCTTGCCTATCTGATCGACCTCCAGATCTCTGCTTTCGCCCAGCACTTGCTGAAATCGTGATACCCGCCTGCATACCTCTTCCAACGAAACTCCAGGATATCGATGGCTATCGAACTTTGATTTGTCGTGCGAACGGAGGTGTGATTTGAAACGCCTTTTCAGCTTTCGTCTGGTTGCTTTGTAGTAACCCTTCAGCCAATCGCCAAGAGGCGGTTTGGGCAATTCAGAGTGGCCGTCCAGCGTCTTTTCTAGAACATCGAGGATCCGCTCACAAGCCAGCGGGCCGTCCTGGGCCGCTAAATAGTGCTCAAAGAGTTGTTTCCTTTCGGCCCCATCCGCAGCCCCAAGCTCTCCGGCAAGAATCTTGCCGAGGGTTAGCTGTAACTCCTCGAAGTCGAAGCACTGGTGGCTGAGTAGATTGGGTAGATGGAAAAACCTATTATCATAATATTCATTTACCGTAGCCCTGTAGGCAAGAACAGGAACGCCCATCACGTAGGCCTCCACCCCGGTGGTGCAGCCGTTGTGAATGACAGCTTTCGAGGCTAAGATCCAGGGGATAACGTTACCCTCATTTGTAACTCGCACTTGTTTACCCTGGGCAGCGATCTCGTTATAAATTTCATGACTTTCACTTGGGTGTGGCCGGACAACGATAATGTAGTTTGGGAACGATTGCTCGAGGGCCGGGATGAGGTGCTGGAAGTCATCAAAAATGGACTGGCAGTGATCTCGAAGCGCTTCGGCGTACTCTCGACTCATATCCCTTGCGGCCCGAGCCACCTTGAGCTTTTCTAGGGGCTGACTTTCCGGGAAAAAAAGATTCTGAGCCGGAATAATTGCATTTACGGTGGTAAAGTTGGTATTGATGAGGATAAAGTTCCCGTATGTATTGTGGAGATCTTCGGCGCTTTTTTTGTAGTAGACATGCATGTCAGGCCTCAGTAGATCACCACGCGGGTTTCCGGTGACATGGATCGGTGTTCCAATGGGTAGTTCAGGATATTGACGCCACAATTCGGCGCTCTCCAGACCCCATGCAAATAGGTGGGATACGTATTTGAGGGACTCGGAGGAGAGATTAGTCTCGTAGTAGATTTCAGGCGAGTCGTGGATAAGGCCTTCCTCATCCCATGCTATGATCTTGCAGCCAAGCTTATGCATTATTTTGAACATATTTCGGCTGCCCGATAACAGGTCCTTAGCAACATATATACTCTTTGGAAAAGAGGAAATCCGAGATTTTAGCTCCTCGCGCCATCCGATAACCGAGGTAAATCCCCGTTTTGCCGCAACTGTGGCAAGCAGCAGTTTGGCATCAAGTTCGCGTATCTGATTTTCTACGGGAATCTGCAATATCGTTTTCTTGGCCCTCATTCTCTTGTTAACCTTCAGTGTCAATCTCTCTTCCAAAAATGAATGATTGGCTCGGCATCTAGAATGTGCACTAAAGTTGAGCAGAATTGTATTCAAGAACCATCTGGCGCCAGATCTGGTGGCAGAAAACTGAGTCGATGTGCGCTGCCAGATTAATACGCCAAACGCTATCTGTTATGGAAATAAATTTCACCCTTACCTTTTGCTCAACCAAAATATCGAAATCGCTTCCAGGATGTACTCGTCATCAACCACTGATTACTTCTCATTTTGCCTTCATTCAGCAGGGCTCGCTCTTCATGACCGACTGGCAGCAGCGGCTGTCCTCCGCTTTGGCTTTTGGTAAGTGTCAGTCTTAAGAGGATTATCGAACTTTATCCCCATTTTCTTCGCCAGATCCTGCAAACCACTTAAAACTATATCTATAAACTCTTTCGTGGGCATCTTCGTCAGATTCACATGGAAATCTTGGCGGTCGCCCGCCTTCATGAGGTACTCCAACTCATCCCTGATATAGCCTTGTTGCACTGCCCAGTCGTAAATCGGAGTGCCGGGAAGGGGTTGCAGAAAACCGGTGCTAGGAAAAATATTAGCGCGTTCGCACAGTTCAAGTGTTTCTCTGATTGTCTCTGGTGTTTCCTGGGGGTACCCAAAAATAATGCTTGTGAACCCTGTTATCCCACCATCTAGGAGTGCCCCACAATGCTCGACGATTCGATCTAGCCGCATCTTCTTGTTCATGGCTTTGAGTATCTCGGGATTGGCATTCTCGATGCTAAAGGCGATGCTCTTACAGCCGGCGGCACCCATCCTCTCGATGAGTGGGACGTCTTTTTTCCGGAAGAGATCGGCTCTTGTAATCGCCTCCCAGCCGATTCTGAAAGGCAGTTGTTCAATTCTGGCGACCAGCTCTTCAACGCTGCGGATGTTTGGAAATGTAAGCTCATCCCAGAATTGAACGAACGTGGCCTTGTACTTAAAATTCAGTCGCTTTAGCTCCTCAATGACCCCATCGACCGAGTAACGTCGGTAACGCTCACCCTTGAAAACGTGGTAGCAGAATGTGCACTGGAAAGGGCAACCTCGAGCCGCGTTCAAGGGATACACGACTGAATGCTCGGAATCATCCACGGTAACCTTGGCCATACCATCGTTGTACCGATCGAGTTCAAAGAGATCCCAGTTGGGAAAACCGATCGAATCTAAATTGGGTATCAACTCACGCTGTTGAGTCTGGACATAGAGATCTCCGTCCAGAAAGGCGATTCCCCTAACTTCGCCGAGGGGGCTGTCTTTCATAATTGTCTCTAGAAGTTCAACGATAGTGATATCGCCTTCGCCTATTACGGCAATATCCACCGTGGAGTTTCGCAGCAGCAGTTCCGGTATTGAGCTGGCCACCGAGTTTCCAGCGATAATGATGGCTCGCGGATTGCTCTCACGAATGACAGATGCTATTTCCGTAACCAGTCTTAACGAAGTCACAATGCAGCCGAGGGCATAGATATCATATGTCTCTTGGCGGAGCCGCTGGCGCAGATCCTCTATTGACATGGTGTGGGCGTCCATATCGATCAGTTCGAACTCAATGCTTGCCTTCTGCACTGCAGTCAGTATGCACGCGAGTCCTACCGGCGGATACTTGTTTTTGGCATCAGGCCTTAGGCAGGGATTAATAAAAAGTACTTTCATCAAGTGCCTATATCTTTCTATTCTTGGAGGTGTTCACGTTTCAGTGCGATCCCAAGTCAAAGATCGCCCCGTTAGCGTCCTTGATAATGGATTTTCAATTTGTACTACTTGCTGTTGACACCATGTAGTTATTAGCTGTCATTCCTCTGTTGGACTCCCGCTCACTAGTTCCAAGGTCAGAGGTGTGCCGCGCTGAATATCACGACTTGCCTGTCGGCCTATGATCTTATCAAGGTAGCGCGTGTGTAGACCATGACCAGGGCGAATCGAACGCACATTCTCAGGGGTAAATCGGTCACCTGCTTTCATATCCTTAATGACGAACAAAGATCGGCGGAAAATCCGAACCTCGGCCTCATTTTCCCCAGTCCCGTAGGAAATTTGGCCAATTGCCTTTTGCGCCGTGCGCACCGCTTCCACCATTTCTTTGAACTCCTGAGGCTCCATGGAAAACTTACTGTCTGGTCCAGGCAGGTCTCGGGACAAGGTCAGATGTTTTTCAAGGATACAGGCGCCAAGTGCCACAGCTGCCACTGCCACCGCACTTCCCATCGTATGATCCGAGAGCCCGACCGGGACCTGAAAAGCTTGCGCGAGGTGAGGAATGGTAAGCAAGTTCATCGCCTCCGGAGGAGCAGGATAGGCACTGGTGCATTTGAGCAAGGCAATACTATGGGCCCCTTCCTCGCGAGCAGCCTGGATAGCCTCCTCAATCTCGCCAAGACTCGCCATGCCGGTAGAAATAATTATGGGTTTTCCAGTACGAGCAACTTTTTGTATGAGGGGAATATCTACAATTTCAAAAGATGCGATCTTGTGAATTGGCACGTCAATCTCTTCAAGAAAGTCAATAGATGTAGCATCGAAGGCCGTGGAAAAGAAATCCAAACCTAAATCATTTGCAATAGCCTTTAATTTGGGCTGCCATTCCCACGGAGTATACGCCTCTCGATAGAGGTCATACAGATTACTGCCCTTCCAGATAGTATCACTATTCAAATAAAAGTATTCTTTCTCGCATGGGATAGTAAGCGTATCGGGAGTGTAGGTTTGCAGCTTAATAGCATCTGCTCCGGCCTCTTTAGCTGCTTCCAGGATTCGAACCGCCTGCTCGAAATTATGATTATGGTTGGCTGACATTTCGGCGACGATATAAACTGGTTCCTGTGGACCAATGCGACGGTCGTTTATTTCAAATAAATGATTCATTTTCTGTAGTCTTAGTTAATGTCAGTTGAAGAGCCGGATGACCATGCATTACCAATTGATGCCTTTCTTCATAGCCGGCACTTACAAATGCACGTTTAGATATATCGTTATCCTTTTTTATGTAAGCATTGATCTGACTAATATTCGCAATCTCAAATAATGTGCGGGAAGCCATCTCAATGACGAGAATCCCATAATTCATACCACGGAATTCTTTAGCAATACTTACCGAAATTATGGCCTCCTCTCCTTCTCTATCAAATCTCACCTGTCCAATAGGTGCGCTTTGTTGATTAACTGCCAAAAAGAAAAAACAATTTTCATCGTTTATCTTGGATTCGAACCAGCGCATATGTTCTTCCCAGGGAATAGGCTCTGAAGAGAAAGAAGCGGCTCGGACTTCGGGCGCATTTGCCCAATCCCACAAAAGTGCACAATCATCACGGCGAACTTGTCTTAAGGTGATACCATTTCTCAGCAGAAACTCCCTGACCCTCGCGACCCCTTCACCGTCCACCAGCTCACGACCATGCTGGGACATGGATAACCGCTTTTTATATGATTCGAGCAATCGGACGAGCGCCTCCGAGATTGCATGAGTTGATAGATCATCATACCAGCCAAGGTTCTCAGCCACGCCAGCAGCGGCTAGACCCTCGGCAACAGGGCGTTGGTTGTCAGCTGCCACGATTATAAGACTCGGCAAGCCCATGTAAGCCAGTTCCCAACAAGTAGAGCCTCCAGCCGTAACAGCCAGATCAGCCCAGGCCATCAGCTCAGGCATATTGGTGACATTAGTCTGCAAATCAATTTTAAGATCTAATTCGTCAACTGCGGCTTGCAAGCTCGCATGGTGCGGGAAGTTTGGACCTGTGGCAATAGCTACTTGTAAGTCGTCTATGGCTACCTGTTTTAGAGCGCTGAGAAATCTGAGGCTCAAGTTCTGGGGATCTGCGCCACCGAAGGTGACGAGTACCTTGGCAGCCAAAGCTTCGATTTCACGCCTCCAATTCCGCCACCTTAAAAACTCTTTTCTCAGAAGGACATAGTTAGTCCCCAGAAGGAGTTTCGTATAGGATTCCCTTTTCTTGTATAAGTTATCACTGGCATGAATATTTTGATTTAAAACTACGTCCGCAAGGTAATGATCAGCATGTACAGAATCGTCAATTAAAAGTATCTTGATACCGGAATTCTTGATGTGCTTTTGATAATTCGAAGCAAAGTGATATCCATCCGCCACAATCCACTTGGCTCCATTTTGAAGCGCCAATTCAGCGGTCTGTATTGCATCTTCAGCGCTTCCAACTTGAGCCGAAAGGCTGGTAACTCGCAAGCCCTCTGCTCGCAAGCGGTCTCCGAGTGGAGACGTCTCACCGCCCATAACAAAAATTGCCTGCCCTCCAGCCTCTTGCCAGCCCTGGGCGAGGGCAAGACAACGCATTACATGACCGGAGCCTATCTGCTTGCCAGCGTCGGCACGGAAGATCAGGGTTTTGTCCACTTTCAACCTTCCATGAGAGATTTCTGGCGAATATGGCGGTTAATGTCAGCCAGTTCAGGTTCGGAGTCCAACAACCCAACTACTTCTTGCCAACGAATGCTGTTGCTGTTTCCGAATCGCTCATATATTGTTCTTACAAAAGCTAAATCTTCAGGAGTGTCAACAGTCCAGCGGTAATGGCTGTAATCAGCGTCTCCTGTGACGTGCAGTAATCGAAATAGACTCGGATTTTGGTAAATATAAGGAGTTACATGGGTCCGCTCGTAAGGCTTGTCCGCCTCTCGCCAGGCTTTCGTAAGCGCCTGCATGGTCATTACTTCTACATCGAGACCCATAGGATAGTTGCGCTCAACCACATTACTTGCATAGTCTGGTCTTTTAGACAAAAATGCACCAATAACCCGATCTATAATGGCAGGGTCAATCAGGGGACAGTCTGAAGTAATGCGCACTACAGTATCAACCTTGTAGGCCAACGCAGTTTGGTAATAACGATCCAGTACGTCATGTTCCTCGCCTCGATAAACCGCGCAGTCAAGACGCTGACACTCATCTACAATAGCATTGTCTTTTTTGGCTGTGGTAATCGCCACAATAGTCTCGTGCAGCGAACGCGCTTGCTTTGTTCTCATTACCACTCGAGCTAGCATTGTTTCACCGCCGATATCTTCCAGTACCTTGCCCGGCAAGCGAGTACTACCCATTCTGGCTTGAATGATAGCAGCAATCCTAGCCCGTTCCATTTGTTGCATGCTAGCCTATTTTCTTGAGTAGAAACATAGTGTCGATGTTATCGCTATCCGAATATTTAAGACGCTCCTCTTTAGCAATTTTCAGGTCTTCGAACTGCTGAAGATATAATTTCGCATAATCAGCCTTCCACAGTAGCTCTTGATGTCCCCTGTAGATTATTTCTATATGCTCATCTGCATAGTATTCAAATCCCCAGATATACTCTCTTGTGCATCTGAGGATTTCTCTCAAAGCCCAAACTATATCGGACGGGTTTATGTGGATAAGTACTCCTGATGTGAATACCAGATCGAAGTAGCCGTCCTTATAGGGAATGTCAAAGGCTGAGCCTTCAATGATATTGATGCGTTTTGTCCGAGCCTTAGAGAGCTCTACGGCATAACTCTGGAGCTCAATACCGTATAAGTTGACAAACCCCATCGACTGTAAACACAATAACTGGTTGCCAACATTCGAGCCTACTTCCAAGACCCGGATCGAACGATCCATCCCTTCCAGAAATCGCTGGTTCAGCTGGGTGCGCGTCACCCCATACTTGCTCTTGTACAAAGTATCCAGCTCTTCCAGAGAAAAGGCATTTCTATCGGTATACTCTTTGCCGAAATCTCCTGACCACTTCTCCATCTGCTTAGTCATTTCTATCATCTTCATTCAGTTTTCAGTATAAACGCTAATTTGTCGGCGTTACTGATTCGTTATCATATGAGATCACTGTGAACCGGGTCCTTTGATCGCCAAAGACCATCAACGTTCTCGAACAGTTCCGGATTCCAGAATTTTTCAACAATGTCCCAGAACTCCCTTGGTTTGTAGCCCATGAAGGTAATGAAGTCCTCCATCGCCCTCTGATCCAGCTTGTGATCGTACTCCATCACCAATCTCTTTGCTTCTTCTCTTGTTATCTTGCCTTTCCTAATCCACCTGCTAGCAATATCAGTGGCTCTTGCAAATCCAAATTTCGGGTATTTCATCCAAAGATGAACAAGATACGCCTCAGAATCTATTTGGCCGTAATCCTCAATATACCCCTCTCTTCTCCATTCGTGATGCAAGTCTTTGAAGCCATATCTCTTGGCAATCATGTAGTTTCTTTCATCATCCCATGAAACAAAGTAACTCATAAAAATCGCTTCCGATCTCACTCTCTCCAAGTCATCTCGAGACGGCGGGATGATAGCGTTCAACTCTTTCATAGGGATACCACGTTCATACCAAAAATCTGTGATTTTCTCCCCCAGCTTTTCGCCCGCTGCACTATGTCCCGCTTCAATATACTTTTTCGCGCTGTAGTTGTCCTCGGTAGTAGTTCCATAAGTGTACGCCGCATTCTCCCCGTAAACGATCAATGGTATATTAAAAGCAACAGCGTACTTTAAAGGAATTGTGTAGATTGCTGCTTCTATAAAACGCAGTGGCTCTCCCAATTCCTCAAAGGCTATCCTGGTTACCCTCCTGAACAGATCGATGCTCATGTTGAACACAACATTGTCACAGCCAAAGGACTCACCCAAGTTCCTAAGATTATGTACTCCTGCAGCAGTAGGTGTAAACGGATCGGCCACACATACTAGCAGAGGGTTCATTCCCATTTTTTCCTTCATCATATAGGTCAAGAAATGACTATCCTTGCCACCACTTACAGCTACAATACAGTCATAGTATCCATCTTGTCTTCTGTACCTCTTGCATAAAGATTTTAGCTCCTCAAACCTTTCCTTCCAGTCAACTTCTGCTCCTCTTGCATAGTTCCGACAGGCTTGACAGATCCCTTCTTCGCCAAAAATAGATCCCGGCCTGGTGTCGGGCATAACACATTTCTCACAGTACTTCATTATTTATATCCTCCTGGCTGACTTTTGATCGCAAGCTTAGTCCAACGCGCTCCGGTAATGTGAAGAAATGACTTTGCGAACAGCTGCAATTACATACTCAACATCATCATGTGTCATCGCTGGGAATATTGGCAGACTGATTAGCTTTTCATAAACCGTCTCGGCCATGGGACATAACCCTGGCTTCGTACCAAACCGTTCTCGGTAGAAAGGATGCAGATGCACCGGAATGTAATGAACGTTGACACCGATCCCTTCGGCCCGCAGGGAAGAAAATACTTCGGATCGTGTCGTTCGGAGCTCGGTTGTGTCCAGACGAATCACATATAGGTGATAGGCATGAGAGACATCGTCACGCACTACTAAAGGCTTTAAGGCTGGCAACTCGGCGAAGGCAGCATCGTATCGCCGTGCAATCTCTTGGCGACGTACCACCCAGGCAGCCAACTTTCGCAACTGGCTTGTCCCCAATGCGCACTGGATGTCGGACAGGCGGTAATTATATCCAAGGTCCACCATTTCATAAAACCAGGAACCTTGTTGCTCGCGTTGACGGTGGTCGCTTGTGATGCCGTGGTTGCGGAAGACTCGCATCCGCCGCGCCAGTTCTGGGTCGTCAGTAGTGATCATCCCTCCTTCACCTGTGGTAATGTGCTTGACAGGATGAAAGCTAAAAGTGTTCAGCTTGGCCAGAGAACCGACCGGTAATCCCTTGTAACTACCCCCAAGAGAGTGACATGCATCCGCTACAAGCGTCAGTCTATGTCTATTAGCTAGAGCTCGCAGGGAGTCATAGTCGCATGGTTGTCCGGCAAAATCGACAGCGATTATTGCCTTGGTCCGGTGAGTGATATTAGCCTCAACCGAGGCAGGATTGATCAACAAGGTGCCCCGATCAACATCAGAGAAAACTGGAGTACCTCCCTGAAAAACTACACAATTGGCAGTGGCCGAAAAGGTCAAGGCTGGGACTATCACCTCATCGTTCGGCCCTATTCTCAAGGCGTACATTGCCGCATGCAAAGCTGCCGTGCCGTTACTAACAGCTACCGCCTCCTCAGCTCCTACATGGCCGGCGAAAGCCCGTTCGAATTCATCAACCTTCGGACCGGTAGTTAGCCAGTCGGAGCGCAGCACCTCCACCACAGCCTGTATATCTTCTTCGTCAATGGATTGTCTGGAGTACGGTATCATAACTTTTCTATCAGGGCTCTCATTTCTTCAATGCTTAGTCGCCAGGGATTAGATTCTGAACTATACTCGAATTTCTCGGGAACTGAATTCCCACCGTTCCAGGAGCAGCGTCGGTCCCAAAACTTAAAATTTGGCTGAATGACATAGAAATTATCGAACTCCAGGGTCTGGCGAGAATCGTCACGAGTGATCATCAGCTCGTGGAGCTTCTCTCCCGGTCTGATACCAACAATCTCGGTTTCACATTCGGGCGCAATCGCCTTTGCGAGATCCAAGATGTTCATACTGGGAATTTTAGGGACAAAAAGCTCGCCACCGCACATGTGCTCAAGGCACCACAATACAAACTCAACTCCTTGCTCCAGAGTGATCCAGAAACGGGTCATCCGAGGGTCTGTTATGGGCAGAAAGCCATTTTCTTTCTGTTTTAAGAAAAATGGTACGACGCTGCCTCGGCTCCCAATCACATTGCCATAACGCACGATACTGAAGGTTGTCTGATCTCGGCCAACATAGGCATTACCTGCAGTGAAAAGCTTATCAGAGCATAGTTTTGTAGCTCCATAAAGGTTGATGGGGTTTGCCGCTTTGTCCGTACTAAGGGCAATAACTCTTTTCACTCTCTGATCGATGGCAACATTGATGATGTTTTGAGCTCCAATGATGTTGGTTTTTACGGCCTCAAAGGGATTATATTCGGCTGCGGGAACCTGCTTGAGTGCGGCGGCATGGATGACAAAGTCTACTCGATCAAAAGCACGGTATAATCTTTCTTTGTCCCTAACATCACCGATGAAATAGCGAATACATTCGTATTCTGAAGAAGAATAAATTTGAGACATCTCGAATTGCTTGAGCTCATCACGGCTGAAGATAATTAGACGGCTTGGTTTGTATTTTTTGAGAATTATTTCAGTTGTTTTTTTCCCAAACGAACCCGTGCCGCCTGTAATTAGGATACTCTTGTCATTAAGCATAAGGAAACCCCCAGCTCTTGGTACCATTAAGTTGGTATTATGTTTAAGTGAGCGAGCGTATCAAGAGCTTTCGATTTAGGTTCGATGAAGATTTATTCTCTTTCTTGCCCGCTTATCCGAAAGAACTGATCGTATATCTGCTCCACCTTCAGTTCTCTGCTGTCGCCTAGCATCTGCTGGAACCGTAATAACCGTGCTCGAATTTCTTCGAAGGAAACCTCAGGGTAACGATGACGCTGAAACTCCGGTCGGTTATGTGAGCCTGGAAGACGTTCCTTGAATCGCTTTATCAGGGTGCGAATTGCTGACATGGACCAGCCTTCGAGATGATTACGCACTGAGGGCCTTGGTAATTCGAACCTGCCCTCCATTATTCCTTCCAGCACATCAACCATGCGCTCACAGGCCAGAGGGCCATCTAATGCCACCAAGTGGTGGTTAACGAGCTCTTCTCGCTCATCTCCATTCGCAAATCCAAGTTTGCCAGCAAGAATATCTCCCAGGGTTGCACGCAACTCCTCGAAATCGAAGCACTGATGACTAAGCAAGTTGGGTAAACGATAAAAGCCTAAGTCATAAAAATCATTTACTGTTGCCCTATAGGAGATGGCA
>Ga0255044_10000238_pt1 | contig 11331 bp, 11 predicted proteins | sample BC1_12_21_MG_FD_183651 | JGI IMG/M metagenome (GOLD analysis project Ga0255044, IMG submission 183651) | Seawater microbial communities from Strait of Georgia, British Columbia, Canada - BC1_12_21 | ecosystem: Environmental > Aquatic > Marine > Strait | place: Canada: British Columbia... | reverse complement strand
TGCCAACGTCGGTTGCCAGCAACCCGGGGTTTGCGGTGGCGATAAGATCGGCGAGACCGAGATACTCTGCGTGGTCAGAGAGCACCAGGAAGTCCAGCGGCCGGTTCAGTCGTGCCCGCTGGCCGGTGCTGGTGACGATCTCCTCGCCCCGGGCGAAGCGTAAGGCCTGGTCCAGGTCTATCCGGTTTCCGATCATGCCGCTGTCCACAGACAGTGAGGAGTGAAAGTGGGTATCGCCGAAGAACACCTTCTGGGGATTGTGTTGATCCACGTAGGGAGAATAGGGTTTTGGCTGTTCGACGTTCTGGTCCTTATCCGGCGTCCATTCTTGCGCAAGGACCGTGGTGCCCGCCGCAGCTGCGAGGACGAAGGCGGACAGCGTGGTAATGGAAAACACGTGTCTTTTCATAAATTTATGAGTCATATCGATAATCCGTGTTAAGTATTGCGGCACGCTCCAGGATCACGGCGTGTACTAGAAAGGGATTTCCGGCGCTCCGAACACAGTTCCATGCGGATTTTTGGTTGATTTTGAAAGCCATGGTACTGCTCCGAACTGGTAGTAAATATCCGGAAATCGTCAAAGTTGTGGCTTACGTATTTCACAGGACGACAAGGGCGAATTGCTGTGCAATCATCGCCCTGATCCTATTGATACAAGATGATAATCGTAGCAATGAAACCGCAATACACAACAATGGATCAGTGGTCCCAATCGCAGTGAGGATAGCAAATGTGTCGTTGGCTTGCGTACTCAGGATCTCCCGTACTGCTCGAAGAGCTGCTGCTCAAGCCTGCTCACTCACTAATTGATCAGAGCCTGCATTCCAGGCTCGGTGCAACGACCACTAACGGGGATGGTTTCGGCATCGGCTGGTACGGTGCTGAGGATACACCCGGAGTCTTCCATAGCATCGAGCCGGCCTGGAATGATCACAACCTCCGAGAGCTGGCGCAGCACCTGACGTCACCGCTGGTGTTCGCCCATATCCGCGCCTCGACCGGCACTGCGATCCAGAAAAGCAACTGCCACCCGTTCCGGCATGGCCACTGGCTATGGATGCACAACGGCCTGATACGAGAGTTCAGATCCGTCAAGCGCGACCTGGCGTTCGCCGTCGACCCATCGCTGTACCCGTTGATCGAGGGTTCCACCGACTCGGAGTTATTTTTCTACCTTGCGCTGAGCCTGGGTCTGAAAGGCGATCCGCCGTCAGCTGTCGAACGCGCGGTCGGCTTGATCGAGGCAACCGGGCACGCGCACGGGGTCGAGCATCCCATCCAGATGACGGTAGCGACCACCGACGGTGCCAGCCTGTGGGCCTTCCGCTACTCCAGCGAGCGCACTTCCCGCTCGCTTTTCTATAGCACCGACGTCGAGACCCTGCGTGCCCAATATCCGGACCATCCCGTGCTGCATAGTCTATCCGACGAGACGCGGCTGGTCGTCTCGGAGCCGCTTGGGGACCTCGCTGGCGCCTGGAACGAGGTGCCGGAATCCAGCTGCGGCATCGTGCAGCAGGGTCAGGACGAACTGCGTCCGTTCGTGCCGCGATCTGATTGAAGCAAATCAGGAATTCACGGCTTCGCAGGGCAGATCAAACCGCCCAACACCATCCCCGATACTTGCTTGAATCAAGCCACATGTGCTTTATACTTCTTATGCTTCTGACTGGAACTTAATTAAGAAAAAGAACGCTTATTTTCCAACGGATGCCGCTTCACCAACATCGAAGCGCCTGTCACCTGAGCAAATATTGTTCCACTAAGGATATGACTATGGCGACATTTGAATCTGCCAAATCATCTTCAAAATCGCTGTCGCCAAAATCGGGCGGCAAAGCGATAAGCCACTACCTGCCCTTCTTGGATTGGCTGGTCCATTATCGCCGCCAGGATTTGGTGGGCGACCTGCTGGGTGGGGTAATTGTGGCCATCATGTTGGTTCCGCAAGGAATGGCCTACGCCATGCTGGCCGGGCTGCCGCCCCAGATTGGACTTTACGCCAGCATTGTCCCCCTTGTTATCTACGGGCTTCTGGGCACCAGCCGCACACTGGCCGTTGGCCCGGTGGCTATTGTGTCACTGCTGGTAGCATCCGGCATTGCTCCCCTGGCCGATGCGGGCAGCGCCGAATATCTGCAACTGGCATTAACCCTCGCTTTCCTGGTCGCGATTATTCAGTTCATTATGGGCGTGGTCAGGGCGGGTTTTCTGGTTAACTTTTTGAGCCATCCGGTGGTGGCCGGCTTTACCAGCTCCGCCGCCATTGTCATTGGTTTTAGCCAGTTGAAACACCTGTTAGGTGTCAACATTCCCCGAACCCATTATTTCTACGAGCAGGTTCTCTACGCCACGGGACACATACTTGAGAGCAATGTGTATACGCTGATCATCGGGCTGGGCAGTATTGCTGTTTTGCTCTACTTTCAGCGCGGATTGGGCAAACATCTCAAGAAAACCGGGCTGTCGGAATCGGTAATTGTGCCGGTCACCAAATCCGGGCCACTGGTTGTGGTTTTGCTGGGCACAGTTCTTGTGGTGGCTTTTAAGCTCTACGATTGGGCTGGCGTTAACATTGTGGGCGATGTTCCCGCCGGGCTGCCACCAATCACGCTGCCTGTGTTCAATATTAATGTGTGGCAACTTCTGCTGCCCACCGCGCTGGCCATCAGCTTTGTCGGCTTTATGGAAAGCATCTCGGTAGCAAAATCGCTGGCCAGTAAACGCCGCCAAAAAGTAGATGCTGACCAGGAGCTGGTCGCTCTCGGCGCAGCCAATTTTGGGGCTACCTTTACCGGCGGCTATCCCGTAACCGGCGGATTCAGCCGCTCGTCGGTCAACTTTACCGCCGGGGCCAACACCGGCCTGGCCTCGATAATTACAGCCGGGCTTGTTGCCCTGACGGTTATTTTTCTAACGCCGCTCTTTTATTACCTGCCCAGCGCGGTGTTAGCCGCCATTATTATGGTTGCCGTGTTTGGGCTGATCGATGTCAAAACGCTCAAACACGTTTGGAAATATAACAAGGCCGATGCCGCATCGCTGATTCTTACGTTCCTGGCGGTGCTGGCCGTGGGCGTGGAAACCGGCATTCTGGTGGGCGTTGCCGTCGCACTGCTGCTGTTTTTGTGGCGCTCAAGTCGACCCCATATGGCAGAGGTGGGCCGCATTGGCAACACAGAAACGTATCGCAACGTGGAGCGGCACGAGGTAGAAACCTGGCCGCAGACGGTTGCTATCCGGGTGGATGAGAGCCTCTACTTCGCCAACACCAAATACCTGGAAGATGTCGTGCTGCAAATGGTAGCCGACAAACCGGAGTTGAAATATCTGGTGCTCATCGGCATCGCAGTGAACTCTATCGATGCCAGTGCGCTCGAAACTCTGGAAGCGCTTAATCAGGAGCTGAGCGATGCCGGGGTAGAGCTTCACCTGGCCGGGTTCAAAGGCCCGATAACAGACCGGCTGAAGGCCATCGGTTTTATTGACCACATTGGCCCGGGCCGCGTTCATCTCAGCACCCACGATGCAATGAAAGCCCTGGGTTGTGCGTAAGGGCAAAATGACGAAGGACGGATATACCGACTATGGCAACAGAAAAATTCGTAACCGCAATCAACTGCATCGACGGGCGGGTTCATATCCCGGTAATCAACTGGCTCAAAGCCTCGTTTGATGCCGAATTCGTGGATCACGTCACCGAACCGGGCGCAGACAAGGCGCTTGCCGCCGGGTCGGCAGACGTGCTTGAGGCCATTAAACAAAAGGTGTTGATTTCCGTTAACGCCCACAACTCAAAAACCGTGGCGGTCGTAGGCCACCACGACTGCGCGGCACATCCGGTTTCTGAGGCGCAGCACAAACAGGATATTGGGGAAGCGGTGGCTACCGCACAATCGTGGGATTTGCCGGTACAGATTATCGGTCTGTGGGTAAATTCAGAGTGGCAGGTAGAGGTGGTTTCCCCACAACCATAACCATCTGTCAAGGACATCACCATGTGGAACAGATCGTATGTATTGCTTGCCGGGTTGTTGTTGCCGTGTAGTTTCGTGGCCGCTCAGTCGCAACCGGATCCCATTGATATTTATCGTCAGGCCGCTGCCCGGCTAGCCGCAACAACGGCCATGAGTATGCATGTCGAGAAGCGGTTTGATGTTGTGCTGATCGACGGCGCGAAAGTCGAGTACAGCGGTGCCCTTGATGCATTTGCTAATTCTACCGGTGGTTTTTTCCTGGACTATGGAGACGATCTCAGCAGCCGGCGGGCCTGGTATGACGGCAAAGAAATGACCTTGCTGGACACGATCAATAACGTGTATGCAATGACCGCTGCGTCCGGGACCAACGCCGAGGCGCTGATGCAGGTCAGTGAGGAGCACGGCCTGGAGATGCCGCTGGCGCCGTTGCTCAAGAGAAAACTGGCCGACAACCTGGAGGCCCTCGGTGAAGCCAGCTACCTGGGAATCCACGACGCCGAGGGTGAGGCCTGTCACCACCTGCTTTTTCGCGGAGAAAGCAAAGACCTGCAGGTATGGATTTCGACCGGTGAGCAAGCTTTGCTACGCAAACTGGTGGTCACTTTCTGGGACATCGAGGGGGCGCCGCAACAGGCATTGACCTTCAGCGAATGGAACCTGGATGCGGAGATCGCTGCCGATATGTTCGAGGCGAAGATTCCGGAAGATGCTCTACTCATCGAGTTTCTTTCCGTGGGAGGTCAGAAATGAAGCGCTTATCATCAATATCATGGCCAGTCAGCTTGACCGCCGTGTTGGCAGTAACCACCATGTTTATCGTCACCCTTGAACCCGCGGACGCGCAACGACGTGGCGGCGCTTCTCGTGGTGGCGGTGGTGGTGGAGGTTCGATACAGGGGCGATACGGGGGTTCGTCCGCGGGGCGTGCTGGCCAATCCGCCGCTTCTCGCAGCCAATCGAGTAATCGTTTCTCCAGTGGTGGTTTTTCCTCCACCGGCCAAATGAACAACAGCCGGGGTAGTTACCAGGGAAGCCGTCCAAGCTACGGCGGCCAGTCATCTCGAGCCAACACTCAATCTACCCGTCAATCCGGCAGCCAAACGACCAATCGCACCAGCCGGCAAGGCGAAAGTGCAAGCACGCGCCAGGGCCAACAATCTGATCGAAGCAACAACCGGCAGGAAAACACTGGCTCACGGCAGAGCGACAGGACAGACACTCGCGATAATCGGTCAGAGGACCGGAGCGACACGCGCGATGACCGGCCGGAAGAGAGAACAGACCGTCAGGAGAACCGTCAGGACGGCAGCACGGACCGTACCGAAGCACGCCAGGACGGTATGAGCGACCGGGTCGAGTCCCGCGAGGATTTTTACGACGATTACTGGGGCGGTTATCATCATGGTTATCACCATGATTACTGGCATGATAATGATGAGTGGGCGGCCCTGGCAGTCGGCCTGGTCATTGGCGCAGCTATCGCCAGCCCACCTCCGCGTTACGAAACCGTTTACGTTGGCACGACGTCGTATTACTACGCCAATGGCTACTACTACCAGCCGGCGCCGGCTGGTGGTTATGTCATGGCAGCACCACCGGTAGGCGTTGTGGTGCAACAACCACCAGCGCAGGTCGTAAACGTAACTGTCAACGACAACGACTACGGTTATTCCAACGGCGCGTACTACGAGATCCAGGAACCCGAAGAGGAAGGTGGTGATCCCAGTTTCAAGACCGTCGACGCGCCGGTTGGCGCCAAGGTGGACTACGTTCCTGATGGCGCCGCATCGGAAACCTTCGATGGAGTGACTTATTTCGTCTACAATGACGTCTACTACCAGCCGTTTTACAGTGGCTCGGAGGTCGTTTACATCGTTACCGAGAAGCCCGCAGAGCAAGGCTGACGCTGAATTGACGGAAACCGGATATTCGTGAATTCAATTAACTATTACTATTGAATTAATATTGCAATTGTGAGTTCTGAGATGACAAACAAGATCCTCCTTTCCGCGCTGGCAGCCGGCACATTGGCGCTGGCGGCAAGTCCCGCGAATGCGGATGACTGGTCGTTCCAGATCGAGCCATATTTGATCGGCTTGATGATCGATGGTGATGCGGGCATCGGCCGCGTCCAAGGCGTGGATCTTGACGTTGATACCAGTGACATTCTCGATGCCCTGGACATGGCCGGCATGGTGCATTTCGAAGCGCATCACGAAAGCGGCTGGGGCTTCGCACTCGATTACGCGTTCCTGGACCTGAGCGACGACCTCTCCGGTCCGCGCGGCGGTGTACTCGATGCCGAGGTGTCCGAGGGCGTTTTCGAGGCATTGTTGATCAAAGGCACCGGTTCGGGTGATGAAGGACTCGACTATATCGGGGGCTTGCGCTGGTGGAACATCGAGGTGGATGTCGAGATCGACCCCGTAATCCTCCCCGGTACGGTGAGTTCCAGTCTCGACGAGGACTGGGTCGACGTGTTCGTCGGCGCTCGTTGGAGAAACCCGATCAACGAAAAATGGACCTTCTCGCTGAGGGGTGACGTTGGCGCGGGCGCGGCGGATTTCACCTGGCACGTTTGGAGCGGGTTCCGCTACAAATTTGGTAATTCGAAAGCGCTTGACCTGGGGTATAGGGCGCTGGGAGTTGACTACGAGGATGGCACCCCCGGCGAACCGGGTTATTTCATGTACGACACGACAACGCACGGTCCGTTCATCGGTCTTATGTTCGGGTTTTAGCAATGCACGCGTAGACGCCGGCTCCGAGGAATTCAGCCGGCATCCAGTTGGGCGGCCGTGTGCCGGGCGATCATCAGTTCCTCATCGGTGGGGATCACCCATGCGGATACTTCGCTGTCGCGAGTGGTGATGCGTGGACCAGACGCTTCGTTGGCCTCCGTATCGAGGCGGACACCCAGCCATGAGCAAGCCTCGCAGATCCGCCGGCGTACCTCAGCGGAGTTCTCCCCGATGCCCGCAGTGAACACCAGCCCGTCGAGTCCGCCGAGCGCCGCGGTCAGGGCGCCGATTTCCTTCGCAGCGCGGTAAACGAAGTAATCCACGGCCAGCCGCGCCGCGGGTTCTACGTTGCCGAGCAGAGCGCGCATATCGTTGCTGATGCCCGAAATGCCGAGCAGCCCCGACTTCCGGTAGAGAACGTCCTCGACCTCGCGCGCGCTCAAACCCAGTTCCTGGAACAGGTACAGCACCACGCCCGGATCCAGCCCGCCCGGCCTGCTGCCCATGCACAGCCCGTCGAGCGCCGTGAATCCCAATGAACTGTCGACACTCCTGCCGTCATTCAGGGCGCAGATGCTGGCGCCGCTGCCGAGATGCGCCACGAGCACCCGTCCCGCCGCGATCTCCGGCGCCGCCTGTGGCAGGACCGAGGCGATGTACTCGTAGGAAAGACCGTGGAAGCCATAACGCTGCAGACCCTTGGCGCGGAGATCCCACGGCAGCGGCATCAATTCGGCCACGGCGCTGTGGCCGCGATGAAAGGCAGTATCGAAACAGGCCACCTGCGGCACACCTGGCAGGCGATCGAAGACGGCATCTATCGCCGCGAGGTTGAACGGCTGATGCAGTGGCGCCAACGGCGACAGTTTGCTGAGTTCCCGCACGATTTCCGGGGTAACGAGGGTAGGACGGTCAAACTGCTGGCCGCCGTGCACCACGCGATGCCCGACTGCCACAAGCGAATCGCGATCGAAGCGCGAGGAGAGCCATTCCGCCAATTGGTCGAGCGCCCTGCTTCCATCGCGGACGTCTGCGCCCAGGTCCTGGTCGACCAGAGTCCCGCCAGCTTCATCCTTCGCAGAGAGTCGCGGCCGGGTGCCAATGCCTTCGACCTGCCCCTGCGCCACCAGCGCCAGGGAACCCCTCTCCGGCCGCTCGTACATGCCGAACTTCAGGCTCGAGGAACCGGCGTTCAAAACCAGCACGTGGCTTACCATTCAAGCCGATCCGGCGGCTGCCTCACGACGGGCATGGGCCGCCAGCATGGCGACACCGCAACTCGCGATGCGCGAACGGACGTTGTCCGCGCGGCTGGTCAGGATCACCGGCACCTTCGCGCCGAGCACAAGGCCGGCACTGTCGGCATTGGCCAGGAAGCTCAGTTGCTTGGCCAGGATATTACCCGCCTCCAGATCCGGCGCCAGCAGGATGTCCGGATCACCCGCCACCTCTGATTGGATGCCCTTGGTCAGCGCGGCGTCCTTGCTGATGGCGTTGTCGAACGCCAGCGGTCCTTCCAGAACGGCGCCGGTAATCTGGCCGCGCTCCGCCATCTTGCACAACGCAGCCGCGTCTATGGTGGCCGGCATTCTCGAGGTCACGGACTCGACCGCGGCCAGAATGGCGACCTTGGGGCACGCGGGGCCGATCGAATTGGCCAGGTCGATGGCGTTCTGGCAGATGTCGACCTTGTCCTCCAGCGAGGGCGCGATATTGATGGCGGCATCCGTGACGATCAGGACCTTGTGATAGGTCGGCACATCCATCACGAATATGTGGCTGATGCGGCGCGCCGTGCGCAGTCCGGCGTCGCGGGAAACCACGGCCGCCATGAGTTCGTCGGTGTGCAGGCTACCCTTCATCAGGAGTTCGGCCCGGCCCGCGCTCACCAGCTGCACCGCCTGAGTTGCGGACTCGTGACTATGGTGCGTATCGACGATCTCGACATCACCAAGCGTGACCTGCGCCTTACTGGCGACGTTCTTAATCCGTTCCTCAGGGCCGACCAGGATGGGCCGGATCAGGCCCTCTCCTGCTGCTTCCATGGCTCCGGCCAGGGCGGACGCTTCGCAGGGGTGGGCCACCGCCGTCGGAATGGCTTCCAGATTCCTGCATCTTTCAAGCAGTTGTTCGTATTTGCCTGTACCGCGTTTGCTCATAGTCACCCTCCGCTTCAGGCTGGCCGTGGCCCTTCCCCGATGTAGATGAATTGGATCTGGTAGTCGGCGTCCAGATCCCTGTCGTGCGGTCCGGTTACGAGCATGGCCATCCGGCCCGTAATCTGCCGCTCGGCCAGCCACGTCCGCGCGAAATCACTCCAGTTTCCGGGATATTTCTCGACATGGACGGCATGCACGCCGTACGCGAAGGCCAGCCCCTGGCACACTGCCGCGTCCTCGCTTACGGCGATGACCCAGACCGGGGGATTGAAGCGTGAGATCATGCGCGCCGTGGTGCCGGTGCGAGTGGGAACGAAAACCGCGGCACAGGGCACCATGTCCAGCGCGTGCTCGACCAATTCGGCGATGGCCTCGGGGGCGGTGTCCGGCAGTCGCCGGTTGGCGATTGACACGAGTTGGTCCCGCTGCTTTCGCGGCTGATGCGCTTCGCTGTAAGCCGCGATCCGCGCCAGCATCGCGACCGCCTCCTCGGGGTATCTTCCCATCGCGGATTCACCTGAAAGCATGATGCAGTCCGTGCCGTCCAGGATGGCGTTGGCGACGTCGGTGGACTCGGCCCGGGTCGGCAGGCGACTCGTGGTCATGGACTCCAACATCTGGGTGGCGGTAATGACCGGTTTGCCGGCGAGGCTGGCCCGGGCGATGAGCTGTTTCTGCAGGATGGCCATCTCTTCGATCGGCACTTCCACGCCGAGGTCGCCGCGCGCGACCATGATGCCGTCAGCCGCCTGCAGAATCTCGTCGAAGCGCTCCAGAGCATCCGCCCGTTCGATCTTCGCGACGATGAACGGGCGCTTGCCCAGCTTCGCCGCGGCGGCGCGCACCGCTTCGATGTCGGCCGCGGATTCCACGAAAGACTGGCTCACTGCGTCCACCCCTTGACCCAGCGCGAATTCCAGGCAGGCGCGGTCATTGTCGGTGAACGCGCTGATGCCCAGGTCGATGCCAGGCAGGTTGACGCCCTTTTTGGAACGCAGCTCACCGCCGACCGCAACCTTGCAGTGGACGTCGGCGCCGCTCACGCGTTCGACGACAAGCTGCACCAGACCGTCATTGAGGAAGAGACGGTCACCCTGCTTCACGACCCGCGGCAAGCGTTCGAAACTCATGGAAACGCGCTGCCGGTCGCCTGTGATCTGCTCGCTCGTCAAGGTAAAGGCATCGCCGGGTTCAAGCTCGATCGGTTCAGGGTCGATCGCGCCGAGCCGCATTTTGGGGCCCGGCAGGTCGGCCATGATGGTGACTCGCCGGCCGGCGGCCCTGGCCGCCTCGCGGATGCGGGCGATGTGCTCGGCATGACCGGAAAAATCGCCGTGTGAAAAATTCAATCGCGCAACATCGAGCCCTGCGCGGATCAGCCGCACGAGCATCTCGGGCGACTCCGACGCCGGTCCGATCGTCGCGACGATCTTGGTCTTGTGGTTGGGAAGCGTCATCCGGCCATCGGAGTGTATTCGCGTAAACAGAGCGGATTAGTAGTATACAGGGCGTTATTATCTAAGGTCCCACGCCGAATTTTGCGGTGCCCGGCGGTGGAGTTCAGGGAGGCAAACCGTCATGCAGATCGAAGAAAGTATCAAAGTCGTCGAGGTCATGGCGCTGGAGATGGGTCCACCGGTCGTGCTCGATGAAGGGTGTCCGCTGCGCGAGGTAATCCAACGCTTGCGGGATGCGAACTCCGGCTGCGCGCTGCTTACGCGCGATGGCCGCTTGACCGGGATATTTACCGAACGCGACCTGGTGGTTCGTGTCCTGGAGGCCGCGCACGATCTGGATCAACCGGTAGCCGAGTGGATGACTTCCAACCCCGACTGGGTCTCCCCTACTGATACGATTCGCAAGGTGGTACGACTGATGCAGCGTGGCGGGTTCCGGAGCGTGCCCGTGGTGGACGAGGAAGACCGCGTCGTCGGCTGTGTGCGACACAAGGACATCGTCAAATACCTGGCGGAGCACTTTTCGGCTCAGGTGCTCAACCTGCCACCCGATCCCGAGCGGATCGCGCTCGAACGGGAAGGAGGTTGACCGATGAGCGCCGCGGCTAGAGAGCGACAAAGCCTCGAAAGCGTGACCATTCTCTTCTCCGGGGACTCCGGCGACGGTATGCAATTGATCGGCACGCAATTCACAACCGCCTCGGCAATACTGGGCAACAAGGTCTGTACGCTTCCGGACTACCCTTCTGAGATTCGCGCGCCAGCGGGCTCCCTTGCCGGCGTTTCAGCTTTCCAGGTCAACATATCGAGCCGCGAGATTCAGACTCCCGGCGACCGACCGGACGCATTAGTGGCCATGAATCCCGCTGCCCTCAAGGTTTACCTGCCGCGGTTGCTGCCCGGTGGAGTGCTGATAGTGAACAGTGACGCCTTCAGCAAAAGCGGTCTGCGAAAGGCTGGCTACGATGAAAACCCACTCGACGACCCGGAT
>Ga0255044_10000236_pt1 | contig 11360 bp, 8 predicted proteins | sample BC1_12_21_MG_FD_183651 | JGI IMG/M metagenome (GOLD analysis project Ga0255044, IMG submission 183651) | Seawater microbial communities from Strait of Georgia, British Columbia, Canada - BC1_12_21 | ecosystem: Environmental > Aquatic > Marine > Strait | place: Canada: British Columbia... | reverse complement strand
CTCAACGAGTGCTTCGAGATCGGCTATGGCCTTTTCGAGATTTACGGTCTTCTTCGCGCCCATCCGGCCATTATAGAGAGGACTAATCGAAAAATCGCTGCACTTTGAAATAGAGCCCGGCTGCACCGCAACCCCAAACCCAGATGAACAAAGACAGCCATCCCGCCAAGCCCAAACAGGTATCCTACGAACTCTCAGGGATTCCACTCCGAAATATGACGATCTTCGCCTGAAGGAATAATAATGAAACGTATCCTGGTGCTTGCTGGTCTTGTCTGCCTGTCCTTTGCTGCGCGCGCAGAGACTTATCTCATTCAGAATGTCCGCATCTTCAATGGGGTCGATGCCGAGTTGACCGCCGGGCATGTGCTCGTCGAAGGCGGCATCATCGCCGCGGTCTCTGAAAATACGATCGAAGCTCCCGACGGAGCTGTCATCATCGACGGTGGCAACCGCGTGCTCTCGCCAGGATTTATCGACCTGCACGTGCACCTGACTTCGCACGTTCCATCCGCACTTGGCGACGTACATTCGACCGTGGTTGGCGCTATTGCAAACGATGTTGCGAGGCATTTTCTCGACAGCGGATTTACGACGATTCGTGATGCCGGTGGCACTCATCCGGACCTCGCGAGAGCGATAGAGAAGGGCATCGTGTATGGCCCGAGAGTCTTTCCTTCGGGGGCCGTATTGTCACAGACTGGCGGGCACGGTGATTGGCGCCATAGTTCGCAACCGCATCCCGTTCTGGTGGGCGGCAGCCCATACCTGGCGGCAGACCAGGCCGTTCTTGTTGACGGTGTCGATCAGCATCTGATGGCCGTGCGCGAAAACCTGCGGCGCGGTGCGACGCAAATCAAAATCATGGGCGGTGGCGGTGTCATGTCGGACTACGATCCGATCCACTCGTTGCAACCATCACCCGAAGAGATACGTGCGGCGGTTCAGGCGGCAAGTGACTGGGACACGTATGTCCTGGCGCACGCATACACAAGCGAGGCAATTCGGCGGCTGGTCGACAATGGGGTGAAGTGCATCGAACATGGCCTGTTAATCGACGATGCCACGGCCAGGTACGTCAAGCAAAACGATGTCGTTATCAGCACCCAGCTGGTCGTCTTTCGGGCACTCAAGGACCTGCCGGGCATTACACAGACACATCTCGACAAGCTCGCTGTTGTACTAGAGGGACAGGAAAACCTGATTGGCTTGATCAAGAAGCACAAGATCACAACTGGTTTCTCAACCGATTTGATCAGCGGTATGCACTCGATGTTGACACGCGAGTTCACAGAACGTGCGATGTACTGGACGCCGGCAGAAGTGCTCGCGCAGGCGACGTCCGAAAGTGCAAAAGTGATCCGCATGTCAGGCCGGCTCAACCGGCATGGCAATTTTGGCGAAATTCGCGAGGGTTGGGTCGCTGACTTGTTATTGATCAATGGCGAGCCCCTCGAAGACATCTCGGTATTGCGGGATCCGGAGAGCAATCTCGCCCTGATAATGAAGGGCGGCGAGATCGTCAAGAACCGGCTATGAGTCGGTTATCACGAATTGACAACATTAGGCGAATTGACAACATTAGGTCTTGGGCATAAAGTACCGGCTTATTAGACTCAGTCTAAACAACAATAATTCTCAAGTGAAAGGACCCGAAATGTCACTGAAAGACAGCAAAACAGAACAAAACCTGAAAGACGCATTCGCTGGCGAATCTCAAGCAAATCGCCGCTACCTGTATTTCGCAGCCAAGGCCGATGTAGAAGGCTACAACGACGTTGCCGCCGTTTTTCGTTCAACCGCGGAAGGCGAGACAGGCCACGCGCACGGTCATCTCGAATATCTCGAGGAGACCGGCGATCCGGCCACAGGGCTGCCAATCGGTTCTACTGCCGACAATCTTGCCGCCGCTATCGCCGGCGAGACGCACGAGTACACCGACATGTACCCGGGCATGGCAAAATCGGCGCGCGATGAGGAATTTGACGAGATCGCAGATTGGTTTGAGACGCTTGCCAAAGCCGAGCGTTCACATGCCAACCGCTTCCAGAAAGCTCTCGATTCGCTAGACGACTAGAATGACCAACAATCGCGAGGGGAGTCTCGAGGCTCCCACTCGCCACCCACTCGACTGGCAAAGCGACGAGTTCTACGACGAACCCGCGCTCTTCGAAGAGCTTGAGCGCGTCTACGATATCTGCCACGGATGTCGACGTTGCTTTAATCTTTGCAATTCATTCCCGACACTCTTCGATGCGATCGACGAGTCCGAAAGCATGGAGCTCGACACCGTCCCGAAGACCGTCTATTGGGATGTCGTCGACCACTGCTACCTGTGCGACATGTGTTACATGAGCAAATGTCCGTACGTGCCGCCGCACGAATGGAACATCGACTTCCCACACCTGATGCTCCGGGCCAAGGCCGCGCGCTTCAAGAAGCAAGGCGCGCCAATGCGCGACAAGGTGCTGAGTGCGACGGACATAGTTGGCAAGCTGGCCGGTGTTCCTGTTATTGCCCAGATCGTCAATGCGACAAACCGCAGCAAGGCAGGTCGCAGTTTGCTCGAGAATACGCTGGGCGTGCATCGCGATGCGCCCGTGCCTGATTACCATTCGAATCCGGCCCGCAAGCGACTAAAGTCGCGTTACGGCGCGACCGGAGAGGGAGCCGAGGCAACCGACAGCACAAATGGCAAGGTCGTGTTGTACACAACCTGTTACGGCAACCGCAATCATCCGGCGATCGATGAAGACATCGTCGCAGTGTTCGAACACAACGGCATTCCCGTCGCTCTGGCCAGGAAAGAAGCCTGTTGTGGCATGCCCAAGCTCGAGCTCGGCGACCTCGATGCAGTGGCGAAGGCCAGGGACGTCAATATTCCTGTTCTTGCTGCGATGGTCGACGATGGCTGGGACATCGTTACGCCCATTCCATCGTGCACCCTGATGTTCAAACAGGAATTGCCATTGATGTTCCCCGACGACCCTGACGTTTTGAAGGTACGCGATGCGATGTATGACCCATTCGAGTACCTGATGCTGCGACACAAGGACGGCAAGCTGAACACGGAGTTCAAGAATTCTCTTGGCAAAGTGTCGTACCAGGTGCCGTGTCATCTGCGCGTGCAGAATATCGGCCTGAAGACGCGGGATATTTTACAACTCGTGCCGGATACGCAGGTCGACGCAATCGAACGTTGCTCCGGACACGATGGCACCTATGCCGTGAAGAAGGAGTTTCACGACATCTCGAAGAAAATTGCGCGCCCCGTTGTCAACAAAGTCAAGAAAGCGCAAGCGGATCATTTCACCAGCGATTGCCCGATGGCGGCTGAGCAGATCACACAGGGCCTGGACAACCAGGACGCCGAAAACCCGATGGGTCTTTTGAAATACGCTTACGGACTTTGAACACAATGCAAAAACTGACGCGCGACGATCTCTACAGCCTCGAGCAATACTCGAGTGTTCGCGATGAATTTCGCAACGGCGTGCTCGAGCACAAGCGCCACCGGAGACTTGCGCTTGGTGCCAATGCTGCTTTGTATTTCGAAGATCGTATGACGATGCAGTACCAGGTACAGGAAATGCTGCGTATCGAGCGAATTTTCGAAGCCGACGGCATCGACGAGGAGCTCGAGGCCTATAATCCCTTAATTCCTGATGGGTCGAACTGGAAGGCGACGTTCATGGTCGAGTTTCCTGATGCTGAAGAGCGTCAGGCGATGTTGCAGCAACTGGTCGGCATCGAAGATCTGGTTTACATGCAAGTTGGCGAACTGGACAGATGTCTTGCGATCGCGGATGAAGATCTTGATCGTGCGGATGAGACCAAGACGTCGGCTGTGCATTTCCTGCGCTTCGAGCTGTCCAATGACCAGGTTGCTGCACTGAAAGACGGCGCGGCACTGACAGCCGGCATCGATCACGACAACTACAAGGTGAAAATCTCGCCGGTTGCCGAAAATATTCGACTCTCATTGCTCGGTGACCTCGACTAGCCTAGAATCTTGTCGTGCTTCGCATGGCAACCTCTGACAATTCGATAAATGGCTAAACGCTACGACGCTGCGGACATCGAGGTCCTGAGCGGACTGGAGCCTGTATGGCGCCGGCCCGGTATGTACACCGATACGACGCGGCCGAATCATCTCGCCCATGAAGTCGTCGACAACAGTGTCGACGAAGCGCTGTCTGGCCACTGCAAGAAAATCGATGTCACTTTGTACAAGGACGGCTCGCTCGAGGTCGACGACGACGGTCGCGGTATGCCGGTCGACAAACATCCGAAAGAAAAAATTCCCGGTGTCGAACTAATCCTCACGCGGCTGCATGCGGGCGCAAAATTCAATCACGAAAACTACAAGTATTCTGGCGGCCTACACGGTGTCGGTGTTTCTGTTGTCAACGCGCTGTCCAAGAACCTCGAAGTCTGGATTCGCCGCGGCGGCAAGGAATACAACATGAGTTTTGCCGGCGGCAAGAAGCGCGGCAAACTCGAGCAGGTCGGCACGGTTGGCAAGGCTAACACTGGCACGACAATTCGCTTCTGGCCCGATCCGCAGTATTTCGACTCGGCGAAAATCTCGGTGTCGCGTCTCAAGCACGCATTGCGCGCAAAAGCGGTGCTTTGTCCCGGTCTGACGGTTCGCCTCAAGGTTGAAAAACCCAAAGAGAAAATCGAGTGGTGTTATTCGGGCGGCCTCGAGGAGTATCTGGTCGAAGCCATCGGCGGCGGTGAGCTACTACCGGTCGAGCCGTTTTCGGGCAGCCTCTCTGGAAACAACGAAGCCATCGACTGGGCGCTCGCCTGGCAGGTAAATGGGGCCGGGCAGACTGTCACCGAGAGCTACGTCAATCTGATTCCGACACCGCAGGGTGGTACGCACGTGAACGGCTTGCGCACCGGCCTGACGAATTCGATTCGTGAGTTCGCCGATTTCAGAAGTTTGTTGCCCCGTGGTGTCTCGATAGCGCCGGAGGATGTCTGGGATGGACTTAGTTTTGTTTTGAGTGCCAAGCTCGAAGATCCACAATTCTCCGGTCAGACCAAGGAACGACTGTCATCGCGCGAGTCGGCCGCATTCGTTACAGGCGTCATCAAAGACAGTTTCTCAATGTGGCTCAATCAGCACCCTGAAACAGGTGATCAGATTGCGCAGCTGGCAATTAGCAAAGCTCAGAAGCGCCTCAAGGCGGCCAAGAAGGTCGTTCGGAAGAAAATTGTTTCTGGACCCGCGTTGCCGGGCAAGTTGGCCGATTGCACCTCACAGGAACCGGCACTTTGCGAAATTTTCCTGGTTGAAGGCGATTCGGCGGGCGGTTCTGCGAAACAGGCACGAGATCGCAATACACAAGCAATAATGCCGTTGCGAGGCAAGATCCTGAATACCTGGGAAGTTGATTCCGCCGAGATTCTCGCGTCGCAGGAAGTGCATGACATCAGCATCGCGCTAGGTATCGATCCCGGTGACACGAACCTGGACAATCTTCGTTATCACAAAGTCTGCATCCTTGCCGATGCTGACTCGGACGGATTGCATATCGCGACGCTTATATGCGCCTTGTTCCTGCGGCATTTCCGGGAAATGGTGCTGGCCGGGCATGTTTACGTCGCCATGCCGCCGCTGTACCGGATCGACGTTGGCAAGGAAGTTTTCTACGCGCTCGACGACAGCGAGCGCAAAGGCATTCTCGACCGCATCGAGGCCGAGAAGCTGCGCGGCAAAGTGACAGTCACACGGTTCAAGGGTCTGGGCGAAATGAATCCGCCGCAGCTCAGAGAAACGACGATGAATCGCGACACCCGTCGACTCGTACAACTCACGGTCAGTGGCAAAGACAAGACTGACCAGATCATGGACATGCTGCTGGCGAAAAAACGGGCCAAAGACCGCCGCAAGTGGCTCGAGACCAAAGGCAATCTTGCCGAGGTGTAAGTTAAGGGGTTCTTTTCCATGCAGAACAGTCTGAATCTCGAAGGCGTCGAGCAACAACCGCTGAAGGAATACACGGAGAAGGCGTATCTCGATTACTCGATGTACGTCATTCTCGATCGCGCCTTGCCACAGATCGGCGATGGCCTGAAGCCGGTGCAGCGGCGCATCATTTACGCGATGAGCGAGCTGGGATTGTCCGCCGGACAAAAACCGAAGAAGTCGGCGCGTACAGTTGGCGACGTTATCGGTAAGTTTCATCCGCATGGCGATTCCGCCTGCTACGAAGCGATGGTGTTGATGGCGCAGGATTTTTCATACCGTTATCCAATTGTCGACGGGCAGGGCAACTGGGGATCAACTGATGATCCCAAGTCCTTTGCTGCGATGCGATACACCGAGTCTCGGCTAACGCCCTATGCGAAGAGCCTGTTGCAAGAGCTTGCACACGGCACCGTCGATTGGGTGCCAAACTTTGACGGCACCATTGACGAGCCCGTCGTACTGCCAGCGCGTTTGCCGAACCTGTTGCTGAATGGCACGACAGGTATTGCAGTTGGTTTGTCGACTGATGTACCGCCGCATAATCTCAATGAGGTCGCGAGCGCCCTGATTCACCTGATCGACAATCCAAAGGCAACCGTCACTGCCTTGATGAAACACATTAAGGGACCGGACTATCCGACTGGCGGCGAGCTCGTATCGTCGCGCGAAGACATCAAACAAATCTATACGACAGGCAGCGGCACGCTGCGTTTACGTGCGGCCTACAAGGTCGAGAATGGCGACATCGTGATCACGTCGTTGCCACATCAGATTTCGGGCGGCAAGATTCTTGAACAGATCGCTTCGCAAATGCGCAGCAAGAAGTTGCCACAGGTTGAGGATCTTCGGGACGAGTCCGATCACGAAGATCCGACGCGTCTGGTTATTTCACCGAGATCTAATCGCGTCGATAAAGAAGAGCTGATGTCGCACCTGTTTTCGACGACGTCGCTCGAGCGAACCTGCCGCGTGAATATGAACATCATCGGTCTGGACGGACGCCCGCGTGCATTCGACCTTGTCGGCCTGCTTGCGGAGTGGGTCAAGTTTCGAAAAGAGACAGTCAAGCGGCGCCTCAGTCACCGTTTGCAGATCGTTACGGATCGCCTGCACATCCTCGATGGCCTGCTCGTCGCGTACCTCAATATTGATGAAGTCATCAAGATAATTCGCACAAAAGACAAGCCTAAGCCGGTACTGATGAAGATGTTCAAGCTCTCCGATATACAGGCCGAAGCAATTCTGAATCTCAGGTTGCGTAATCTTGCCAAGCTCGAGGAAATGAAAATCAAGGGCGAGCAGGACGAGCTCAACGACGAGCGTGATGTGCTCGAGAAAACACTCAAGAGCACGGCACGGCTGAAGACACTGATCAAGAAAGAGATTCTCGAAGACGCCGAAGCCTACGGCGACGACAGGCGCACTGAGATTGTCGAGCGTGAAGCGGCGCAGGCTCTGGATGAGACACAACTCGTGTCGAGTGAGCCGGTCACCGTGATTCTGTCGCAGCGCGGTTTTGCCCGCGCGGCAAAGGGTCACGAGGTCGATGTGCTCGGATTGAGTTACAAGTCGGGCGACAGCTATCTTGCGGCAGCTCAGGGTCGCAGCAATCAGCTTGCGATGTTCATCGACAGTACCGGGCGTGTATACAGCGTGATGGCTGGCACTTTGCCGTCCGCACGCGGGCAGGGCGAACCTTTATCCAGCCGCTTCAAGCCACCCGATGGCGCCGAATTTTGTGGCGCGATGATCGGCGATAACGATCACAAGTACCTGCTCGCGAGCGACGCGGGCTATGGTTTTATTGCAACGCTCGAGGATCTCATGACTCGTAACAAGGCCGGTAAGGCAATACTGCGCGTACCGCCCGGCGGTAAGGCAGTTGTCCCGGCACCGGTTCCGCTGGATACGGAGTGTCTGATCGCAGCTGTCAGCTCAATCGGGCGACTGTTGATGTTCGAGATGGATGAACTTCCCGAGCTTGCAAAAGGCAAAGGCAACAAGTTGGTCAACATACCGACAAAAAAATATCAGAGCGGCGAAGAGAAGCTGATTGCCGCCGCGGTTGTTCCCGAAGATGGCAGTCTGCTCGTGCATTGCGGCACGCGCATGATGACGATCAAATGGGATGACTCGGACCCGTATTACGGTGAACGGGCACTGCGCGGTGGCCTCTTGCCGAGAGGCTGGCGGACGGTCGATCGGCTCGTCGGAATCGCTCGCTACTGACCAGATTGAAAATCAATTAGTTAGCGTTAACCGCCGCAAGTTCGGCCAGCGATTTGTATTTGCCGCTTTTCGTGTCCTGCAATGTGACCTCAGGCTCGTTAACATAATGTCCTTGCATGTAGTCGAGCCCGAGCTGGTACAGCACGGCCATGGCATTGGCATTCTCTACACGCTCGGCAATCGACTTGATATTGCGCTCCGCTGCCGCCTGTACGATCTTCTCAACGCTTGTCTGCATTTCCGTGTCCGCCACCAATGTGTGTATGAGTTCACCGTCGATCTTGATGTAGTCCGGTCTTAGAATGTCGAGTATCTGGAAGCGCTCGTTGTCGATACCGTAGTGCTCCAGGGCGAAGCCTACGCGAATCTTGCGGAGGCGCTTGACCATCGCAAGCGTTTGTTTGACGTGCTTGGCGGCATCTATCTCGGGAAGCTGTATGACAAGGCGCGTGCAATCGAAATCACGATCGTCGAACTCCTCCTCCAGCCAGGGAATCGTAGTCGGGTCGAGCACCGACTGGGGGGACAAGCGTACGAATACGCGGTTCGCTCCGGATTCATTGCGGAACCTGATCGCTGACTTGATCATCCAGCGGTCGATGTTTTTCATCATGTTGTTGCGTTCAGCCGCTGGCAGGAACTCGGAGGGCAATATCGAATTTCCCTGTTCGTCGAGCATGCGAACCAACAGGTCGTACATTCCGATGGCGTCGCTGCGCAATCCGGCAATCGGTAGTCGCGCAAGGCGGAGACGATCGTCCATTAGCGCGGCTGCGAGATGTTTCACCCAGATCGCGTCATATTCCTTCAGCTTCGAATCGTCGTCAGCAATTTCGCTGAGCACTGCGGTGTTGCCACCGGCTTCCTTGCCCAGGTCATAAGCGTCTATGGTCGCGGCGATGAAGGCTTCCAGATTGCTGAACACTTCATTAGCAGCGCAAACTCCGATCGTGCACGTCAATTGGGTTGACCGGTCGTCAACTTCAAACGTCTGGTTTTGGATGTGCTCGCAGAGTCGCTTGCCCCAGACTTCAGCGTCGCGAGCACTGCCTCGTTCGAGCAAGACCATCAGAGAAGTACCCTCAAATCGGCCTGCGACGTCGCGCGGGTGCATTCGTTTGCGAACCGTTTCCGCGAATGCGCCGATGATTTCATCTGAATTCAATATGCCGACCCTGTCGAGTACCTCACCAAAATTGTCCAATTTCACGTACGCAAGCACATGTGTGCCCGATGATGGTTTGCGGTGCAGGCTTTTCTTAAGGCGATCGAGAAACTGTGACCGATGAAAGAAGAGGGTAGTCGGATCACGCTTTAGTGCGTCATGCACGAGTGTGGTCGGATCTATCGTCGACCTGTCGAGAGGCGCAATTCGAACTTGCACACAAGGTCGGTTGGAGAATACGAACTTTCGAAATTCCAAATGAACTTCGTTGCCGTCTTCGGCCGTCACATGTGATTTTGCGACGAGCTTTTCATCGACGGCCCATTTGCCGGCAATTGCGGCGATGAGCGCGCCCTTGATGGCAGCCTGGCTCTCCACGTCGAAGTTGTCCATAAGGGGCAAGCCGATGACTTCATCGTTGCTTGCTGAGCGGAATAGTTTCAGCCACGCATCGTTGATATCTGTGATAATTCCTTCTTCAACGAGGGCAATTGCGCTCGACGATGACTGCATGTAGTCCTTGAGCTGCTTTTTATATTCTGTTGCGGAGTTAATCGTCGAATTCAACGCTCTTTCGACACGCAATGCACGCAGTTCGCGGCTCACCACCGATCGCAGTCGATCCTTGTGACCGATCGACACCAGATCGCAGGCGCCACTCTTCATGGCTTTTTGAATACTGACTTCGTCCGCTTCTTTTTGCAGGGCGATGAGCGGCACTTCGGGATTGTGCCGGTCCTTGTGCTTAATGACCTGGTGTATCGATTCGGGGAACTGGTCGCAATTCAGAATCAGCAATTCGACATCCTCGGCAGCAAGAATCTTGCCGAGATCCATGGGTTTGTTGATCCAGTGACAATGTGCCGCGTGACCGGCGTTACGCAGCGTACTGTCAATCAGCGCAACGTCACTCTGATTCTCGGTCAGGACGGCAATTGAAATGCTAAGTCGACCGTTCAAATTGCGTTCCTTGCAACGGTCCGGCGAGTTCCTTCTCGGCCCGGATTCTATTGGAGACCACGAAGTCTAGCATCGCTGTGCGGCGTGTCCCGGTCGGCATGCCAAAACCGTGACGGGTATCAAATTTCAGTGTGAATTGGCGACGATCACTGTGATAATTTGCGATCCGCTGGCACAAGTCCGGCAGTCCGGTATCATTCCACGTTATGGCAAATTACAGCACTAATGAGTTTCGTTCGGGACTCAGAATCATCATCGATGGCGATCCCTGCATCATCGTTGAGAACGAATTCGTCAAGCCTGGCAAGGGCCAGGCATTTAATCGCGTACGCATCAAGAACCTCAAGACCGGCAAGACTGTCGACAGAACATTCAAGTCGGGCGAGAGCGTTGAAGCCGCCGACGTTATGGATACCGAGATGCAGTATCTGTATAGCGACGGCGAGTTCTGGCACTTCATGGTTGCGGACACATTCGAGCAGTATGCGGCCGACAAGAAAGCGGTGGGCGATGCGAAGGACTGGATCAGTGATGGGGATATCTGTCAAATTACGCTGTGGAATAATTCACCGTTGCTTATTGAAGCGCCGAAATTTGTCGAACTCGAAATTGTGGAAACGGATCCTGGTGTCAAAGGCGATACTGCGAGTGGCGGCGTAAAGCCGGCGACCCTGTCAACGGGCGCCGTCGTTCGTGTGCCGTTGTTCGTTGATCAGCACGAAATCATCAAGGTGGATACGCGTTCGGGAGAATACGTATCGCGGGTCAAATAAAATTTTTGTTGCCGGACTGCGATTTGCAGTACGCATTACACAATAATTCGATTCCCGCCTGATCCGTCTCGCTGAAGCGGTCGACCGATGGGCTATCGATATCCAGCACTCCCACTAAACAGTTGTGCACGGTCAATGGCACGACGATCTCGGACCTTGAGTTGGCGTCACACACGATGTGTCCGGGAAACGCGTGCACATCGGCGATGCGTTGTGTCTCCCGTGTCGCGGCAGCCGTGCCACAAACACC
>Ga0255044_10000232_pt1 | contig 11512 bp, 11 predicted proteins | sample BC1_12_21_MG_FD_183651 | JGI IMG/M metagenome (GOLD analysis project Ga0255044, IMG submission 183651) | Seawater microbial communities from Strait of Georgia, British Columbia, Canada - BC1_12_21 | ecosystem: Environmental > Aquatic > Marine > Strait | place: Canada: British Columbia... | reverse complement strand
CTCCGCCCCATGGTCGGAGCAGAAATGGAAAAGCAAATGGAATCTGGTGCAATAAGCGATACCAGTATTGGTATCGGCGCGATTTCCCTGCCCAAATATTTAAGAAAATCCCAGATAGTAACCAGAACCGGCAGTAACGAGGTGCAAATGGCGGAATTTGACCGCTGGGCCGGAAAGATTGAGGAAGACATCGGGAGGGTAATAGCAGAGAACCTGGCGTATGTGCTTGCCTCTGACAAGGTGCTTTCTTACCCGGCAATCGCTTCTGTGGATACAGATTACAGGATTGAAATCGATATCATCAGGTTTGATGGCAGCTTGGGAGAAAGTGCCGAACTCATCGCGCGCTGGGTCATTTTTAATAAGCAGGGGAATATTCTCAAGAGTATTACATCAACACATATAATAGAGCCAGTGCAGGATATCACTTATACTGATATGGTTGCGGCGCAGAGTCGGGCTTTGGCCGCCCTCAGTCATGAACTGGCGGCTGCGATACTGCAGTTGCCAGGCAAGTAATATTAGTATTGTTTTTTGATGGAGATATCGAAGAGCTCGAAATGGAAGAGTGGGAAGAAATGGACCTGGAGGAAATCGAGCCTCCCGATGACTGGACCGGCGCACTGGGTGATATGGAATCCGATGATCGGGGTTTTGAATAAGAGCAGTAGCGCATAAGCGCCTGGAAGTTATGCAGCCCATTCATGAACTGTTAAACCGCATCCACTATGACCCTGAGTTTGGTCGGGGCTATTTTGAGATTGGCTACTGCGACCGTATGGAAAAAAGAATTATCAGGGTCTCATTCAATGAAGTCAGCCAGTTACCAGGCAATAAATTTACATTTCATGTGTTTGACGAAGACGGCATTGCCCATTGTGTGCCCATGCATCGGGTTCAAGAGGTATATAAAGATGGGGAATTGATCTGGAAACGCTAGGTCTGGTTTGGAAAGACTGTAAAATGAATAAATTTCGACTCAAACTGTATGGGCTATATGCCATCTACCACCTGAAATTCACGTGCCCTAAATGTTCCGGAGAGAGAAGGCTGCAAAGAGATATTTATAATGAGGGGGAGTGTTTCTGGTATAAGAACTGGAAAGCGGGAAAATATAATACCAGGACCTATCAGACGTATTGGTTTTTCAAGAAGTTTGGCATCAAAAAAGATATTATTCTAAAATAAATATCCGGGCTCAAAGCGGTATACGTTATGAGGTACGCGGTTAAACTTTTATCCAGTAATCAGAAACCAGCATTACGTCTTTTTCCCCCGCGCACCGTGTACCGTATGCTTTTTCTTTTAAAATAAAGATAATTGCCCTTTGGGCTGTGTTATGTTGGCAAGCTTTTCCCATATCCTCACCATAGCCAGTGTATCCAGCTTGCAGTAAACAAGCAGATCCTGGCAGATTTTTTTCTTTTCATCCCCATCATCCATCCTGGAGAGTCCGGCGTAGGAAAGCATGGCCATCTCGCCATCTGCTATTGCAAGATTGTTATAGCTCAAATCAGGGATCATGGCGGGCAGTACATGTTTTATCGAATGGCTGCCGCACATCTCCCTGACATAATAGTCCTTGTTTCTGAAAGGTTCCATAAGGTCAACTATTCGTGCAATAATGGACTCGACCCCTTCAGCAAACTCAGGGAAGTTTTTTGCAATTTCCTGGAGCCTTGTTATTTCAAATGCCTGGTTGTAAACAAGTATGGTCCTGCAGGAGCTGGTATCCTCAAGCAGTTTTTCAATAAAGGCCTGGCGCGGGTCAATGCCCGGTTCTCCGAGAAATTCATGGTGCGCAAGATTTCCGTCTTCGGAAATATGGAGTGAGTATTGAAAGGGAATTTGCTGGTAGGGTCTCTGGTAGTCAAATGATGGCACAGGTTCCATGAAAGTCTCAAAATCCATGAAGCCGATGGGTTCCGAGATTTTTGAGAGAAATTCCCTTATGTTTCGGGTATGTATAAATTTTCTGCCGGTCAATTCCGCCTCGACCTGAATCTGCATGGCATCCGACAGGGTAAAATCAGCAGGGATATCCTGCAGGTGAAGAATTCCTCCGTAATACAGGGCAAATTTACGGTTGCTGCGTAAATTGGCGATGTCAAAAATGGAATATTCTGGAATATTCTGCCAGCAGTAAGACTTGAAGTCGCACTCGTAAGGGGCGGTACAATAAGGACCGATGTCAATGGACGGCTCACCGCCTTCAAGGCTTTTGCGCATGTCCCCAAGTTGTTGCGGAATATCAGCCTGCCTGTCGAGCGTCAGTTCAGTGACATTATCCACAGTAAAGAGCTCTTGCAGGTCAAGCTCGCCTCTTCTGGTGTACTGGTTGTTCAGGTGCACCAGGAACACCCTGGTAATATCAAGGCCGGTTCCTTTTGCTATATAATACTGGATAGCGGTGTCGTTGATGAAAATATCCTTGGTCTCGGTAGTGGATTTGACCTCATACATTTCCCAGCCATTTTTCCCTTTACGCAGAATGTCAACCATGGCAAGCACGTTGTCATGGCGGAATGTCGCTTCGTAGATTGTCTCTATCCCGGATGCAATAAGTTCCTGTGTTCTTTGAATGTTTTTTGAAATGCCGCTTTTATATTCCAGGCTGGTTCCCCCTGGAAAAAGCTGTTGCGCCAAAATACCCACCCTGTTACCCGCATCAAAACGGGCCTGCAGGCTTGCGTCAGGTTTTTGCTGCAGTTCCCGCCTGTTTTTAAACAGCCATAAGGATTTGTGGCATTGGAGGCCGCGGGTGAATTGTGATTTTGAGAGAAAGAAAGATCCGGTTTTGCGCATGCCGTTTATTATCATAGATAAATTCCATGAAAGCAATGCAGAATTGGACGGGGAAAAAACAATGACATTCTGGAATGGGAGAAAATCAGTTTTCTATTGATTTGGTATATGGTTTTCAGGCAAAATATAGTATTATTATTCAGCCTTAAAAAAGGTAATCTGACAGGCGGTCAATCTTCAAAAAAGGAGGGCAAGATGGAAAAGAAATACCTGAAAAAGGTACTGACTGGGCTCAGCATTGCCAGTCTGGTGACAGGCCTCGGTGGACTCGCTATAGGTGCAGGCGGGTGAAGCGGAGGGCAAAAGGGTGCAGGTAGCACCCAGGAGGCAAAAAAGGACGTGCCGGCTCCGGGCTATGGGGCAAAAGTAACGGAAGCTGCTCCGGGTTATGGAACCCCTGCACCTGGTTATGGTGAGGAGAAAAAGGAGGGTGCACCTGGTTATGGTACCCCTGCACCAGGTTACGGTGAGAAGAAAGCGGAATAGAAGCAATTAAGCACAAAATATACTGAAAAGGGGCTGGTTGATAATTCAACGCTGTCCCTTTTTTTATTACTTTTTTGGGGCCAGCTTTTGCACTTTTTCAATCAATTCGGCCAGGGAAAGCACCTTGGGTGTCGGGGGTCTTTCGAATGCGTCCTGCCATTCGGCCGGTGAAAGCTCCTGCTGCAGATATTCCACGACCTGGAAATGGATATGCCAGCAGTCAAGGGTCTTAAAGCAAGGTAGCCCCATGTTTTCCTTTTTACAGTAAGCAAAATGGATCTGGTGGCCCAGCCTGGGGCATCTGATCTGTAAGGAATCATCCGGTGGTGTGCTTGCTTGTTTCATTGTTTTAAAGGAGGGGTAATGTCTTTAATTTTTTTCCGCAAACCTCACATATCATACCGTGTACCGTTCTAAATAGCCCTGCTTGTTTCCTTTACAATCGCCCAACCGCCATTTTCCCACTGCAGATCAAAGGTTTTGACAACCAGGTCACTGTAGGTGTTGGATTGGTACTTTTGGGTGAAGTCAACGCGTACTCGGGATGCGCTTGTAGTTTTATGTTTAACCTCACTGATATCGATTTTGATAAGTTTTGGATTACTAAGGCGCTGCCGCCGTTGTTTTTTCCAGGCAGCCAGGCTTATTTTTTCGGACGGCTGGAATTTTTTTGAGTAATGGGCCAGGTAGGAATCTACATGTTTCTGCTCCCAGGCTTTAGCCCAGGATTTTATAAATACATCGACTCCATCAAAATCAGGCTTTTCTGTAGCAGCAATGACAGGTTTCTGGATTTTTGCTTCAGGTTCGGAAGCAGGAGTCTTTTCCCTGGTTGCAGCTGTTTTGCCAGTGAGCCTGAATGTGGGGCCAGCCGGAACGGAAACTTTATGCGGTTCAGGTTTTGAAGGTTTCAGTGCCGACTCCTCCACCTTAGCCACAAGGACTTCAGGCTCTTTAGCAGGCGCAGGAGTTGTTTTTAATGCTGCTTCAAGAACAGCTTTCTGATTAAGCGTTGCTTTTGCCGTTGCTGTCTGGAGGGCAGCCTCCTGCTGTGCGGTCATTTCATTCTGAACTAAAGTAAGTTTTGCTCGATCACTGTCTTTGTCTCTCTGCATTGCTTCCAGGTTTTCTTCCAGGGAGACAATCTGGTCCTTCTGTTTGGTGAGTTGTGTTTCCAGAGATTTTCGAGCAGCCTCTGATTGAGCAGTCTCCTGCTTTTGCTTTTCAAGTTCCATGTTCACCGTGCCCAACTGTGCGGTGAGTTCCTTGCCATTCGTTTCAGCTTTTTGCAGTTGAAGTTTGACTCCGCTTAATTGTTCGCGCTCAGCATTTAACTTCTGCTCTAGCTGCTGCCTGGTCTTTGTGGCCTGGGTGATGAGCTGTTGCTGTGTCTCAACAAGTTCATCCATCTGAGACCGCTTGGCTGCCAGTTCATCTTCAAGGCCCTTCTTTTCATATGCAGCTTTTTGGGCAGTCTCCTGCTGGATTGCAATATCCTTTTGCAGGGTATCAAGCTCTTCCTGGAGAACATCCCGGTGGGACTGAACAACTACTAATGTGTTGATCTTGCTGTTTAACCGATCATGTGTCTCAGCCAGTTCCATTTTTATTTTTTCGTACGTATTCTCTGCCTTGGTATTGGCCTGGCGCTGGATTTCAAGCTCTTCGTTTGCCCTGGCAAGTTTTGCTGCATTATCCTTGCCGTTGGCTTCCAGTTTCTGTAGTTGTTTGCGCCCTGTGGCGAGTTCCTGCTCCAGTTGCTGCCTGCTTTGAGCCGCCTCATCAGAGATTTGGCGTTCTTTGCTATTGAGTGCTTCTATCTGTGTTTTATTTTCTGCCAGTTGGGTTTCCAGATCTTTTCTGTCAGATTCAGACTGCGTGACAAGTTTCTGCTGTGCTTCTAAATCTTTTTGCAGCCATGCTATTTTCAAAGAAGATTTTTCCAGCGCTGCCTTCAGGTCAGCTACTATATACTTTTGTTTCTCAATTCTTTTCTTTGCCATGTCCAGTTCAGCACTGGCACTTTCTTGACTGGCCTCAGTTTTCTGGAGTTGCTTTTCAGCAGACTTTCGTTGTGTGCGTTCTGCGTCCAGCTCTGCTTCCAGTTGTTTTTTCGCTTTTTCCAACTGTGCAAGCGCTTCATTTTGAGATGTGCGAAGTTCCACTATCTGCGCTTTTGATTCTGCAAGATTCTTTTCAAGCTGACTTTTGTCTGTAACTGTTCGGGTGGCGGTTTCTTTTTGTCCTGCTATTTCCTGCTGTAATGCGCTCAACTCTACCTGCAGATTGTCCCGTTTTGCCTGCACTGTGATCAGGGTGCCGGTCTGGCTGTCCAGCTGATCCTGTATCCCTGCCAGTTCTGCTTCCAGTGTTTTGCGTGCAGCCTCTGACTCGGCAACTGCCTGGCGCTGTTGTTCAAGTTCTTTATTCAGTTTCGCCAGTTCCGTGCTGATATTTGCACTGCTGGACTGTGTTACCTGTAGCTGTTTTTCAACTGTATTGAGTTGGGCCTTTCCTGCGGCAAGATCCTGTTTCAGTTTTTTGCGTTCGGCTTCTAAACGGGCCGTGGCCTGCTGTTCCGTTACCATCTTTTCCCTGGTACGATTCAGGTCGTCTTCGAGCTGTTGCTGGGTTTTTTGAAATGTCTCAATCCTGCTTTGCAGTTGTTCCACAAGGTTCTGCGACTGCTTTAATACTGTATCCTGTTGGGAAAGCCGGGTTTCGGGTGCTGGAGCCTTTGCAGCAAGTTCCTGCCTGACAGGGCCGGCTGCCTCCGGTTGGTGCTTGGCAAGCTGAATCCTTTCAGGAGTTATTAATCGGACATATTCGGCCGAGACCCAGCCGTTCAAATTGACTGCCTGGACCTTAAACCACGAACCTTGCTGTTCCTGTATTTCCAGAACGGTACCTCCATCAAGCAGCTTAATAACGGCGGTTGATTTGCTTGGTCCTTTTCGGAGGTTCAGGGTGGTGACTGCAAGTGCTTTACGTTTTTCACCGGAAGCGGCCGAGCTTGAAACCGGGCCGCTTTCATAGAATGTGGGTGCGTCTTTCCCATCATATTTTACCTGCAGAAGCTGCTGCTCAGGTTCAATGCTGCCCAGTAGTCCTTCCTGGATATAATCAAACAGTTCTTTTTCCCAGGCCTTTCCTTTGGATTCGAGGGTTGAGGTGATAACTACAACACAGTTATACTCAGGCGAGACATAAATATATTGTCCGCCGTAACCCACTGCCACAAAAGCATTAGCTCCCCTGGGCCGCGAATACCATAGATAGCTGTAATAACCGTAGACCTCGTGTTTTCCCAGGTAGTTTGGTCTGGTAGAGGCTTCAACCCACCATTTAGGGATAATCTGCTGGTTCCTGTATATGCCGCCGTCCAGGTACAGTTGACCGAACAGGGCCATATCAAGAGGAATGAGGGACAGGTTGTTGCCACCCTGGTTGATGCCCTTGGGGTCGATTTCCCAGCCTTTGACAGATATGCCGACGGGGCCGAACAGGTATTTTTCAGCAAAAGCCCTGGTGCTCATACCTGTTGCTCCTGTAAGGACAGCCGACAAAATATGGGTGTCCCCGGTGCTGTACTGGTGTTTTGTGCCGGGATCAGCAACCTGTGGACGATTCAGTATTGTCCAGACCCAGTCGGTCGAATTCATGGCCAAAGAGTTGTAAGCCTGGTAACTTGTCTGTTCCAGTCCTGATGTCATGGTCAGTAGGTGGAGTACGGTAATATCGGCCTTGCGGGGATCATCCAGGTACTTGGCCTGGGGCAGAAAATCGCCTATCGGCTGGTCAAGACGCAAATAGCCCTTTTCAATAGCAATGCCGGTCAGGGCAGCCATTACACTCTTGGTGGCGGATTTCAAGTTGTGTGGTTTTGTGCGGGTCCCTTCCCGGAAATACCGTTCAACCACCATGTAATTATTGCGGACAATAATGACACTGTAGACGCCTTTCAGATCGCCGATGTTTCCAACAGTTGTTTCAAGTTTGACCGTATTAAAACCCAGGAGCGAAGGGGATGAAACAAGCCACTTGAGGTCCAGTGAGCTTGTTTCCGCATTGTTCTGCGATGTGGTTGCAGCCGCTCTGTCGACCCAGCAGAAGGCAAAAAGCAGCATGGGGATCAGGCAGATGATCTGTGCAAGGGGTTTTCTCCCGGGCATATTCATTAATTTCTCTGATCCATTTTTTTATATTTACATGCCATGATAGCAATAACAATTTTTACTCTATTTTGTTGCCAGGGATTTTAACAATATATGCTCCACGCAGACAAGCTGTGTTGCTTTTTATAACAATAAGGCTGTGGAGTCAATCACTATGAGGGTTTTGAGTCCATTATAAGCGGCTTCCATCTCTATTGTTTTTATCATTTATTGCTTATTTTTTCTCTGATCTCTCCACCCTTTCTTTTTTCACTTTCGTCATTATAGTTTCACGATGTTTATGTTGACAAATATTATTATATTTGCGGAATTTTTATTCAAAATGAAACGTCCAGTAGAGCCCAGTGCCGGCTCCCACGCAAATCTGGATTGTACTTTACCAAGGAGAATGACATGAGGCTTTATGTAGGTAATTTATCTTACCAGGTAAGGGAAAGCGATTTGCGTGACGTATTTGCTGCATATGAAAATGTTGAATCGATAGTTGTTATCACCGATAAAACAACGGGCAAATCAAGCGGTTTCGCATTTGTTGAAATAACTAACGATGCCGAAGCAAAATCGGCAATTGCAGAGATCGACGGTAAAATGCTGGAAGGGCGGGCCCTGAAAGTCAATGAGGCCCGTCCGCGTCCTGATAAACCCCGTGGCGGCGGGAGAGGCTTCCACGGTGGTGGAGGCAAGCCCCAGGGAGGTGGCCGTGGTGGCAACCGCTAATTACCGGAATTTTATGATACTTTATACACACAGACACTGAATCTTTGAGTCTGTCAGAATAGAAAAGCGGACAGTTGTCCGCTTTTTTTATGGCCTTATTCAAGTGGATGAAAGGAGACTTCGGAGATGCATACCAACGATGACAGCCAGACAGTCTCCTGATAATCATCAATTATGACATTGTTGCAGTGTCGCGCCTGCTTTTACCCCAGATAATTGATACCAGGATTACAATTAACAGGGGAATTAAGCCCAGGTTGACCATCTGCCAGCCGTAGCTGTTTTGTAGAGCCCCGGCCGAAAGTGATGATAGGGCCACAGTGGAAAATACGATAAAGTCATTTAATGCCTGGGTTTTGGCCCGTTCTTCAGGAGAGTAGGTTTCGGTAAGCAGGGTCGTGGCGCCAATGAAAAGAAAGTTCCAGCTGATTCCCAGAAAGAGTAGAGCTGTCCAGAAATGGGCCACGCTGCTGCCGGCCAGATTGACAGCGACACAGGCAACACCCAGAATACCTCCTGCAAGCATAATGTTAAGCACCCCGTATCGTTTAATCAGGCCTCCTGTGAAAAAGGCCGGTGCAAACATACCGAGAATATGCCACTGGACGACAAATGAGGTTTGGGAAAAGGGGTAGGCATAGTGGTGCATGGCAAGGGGCGTAGCTGTCATTGCCAGGGCCATGACACCATAGCCCAGCATGCCGCAGACCAGGGCCACAATAAACATCGGTTGTGCAGCAATGACCATCAGTGGGCGCCCGGTGTTGCCGACGGAAATAGCCTTGGTTGTTGGTTTGGGCGGCAGTTTGAGAAATGCCAATACCATGAAGGAAACAAGGTAGATACCCACAAGTGCAGAAAAGCTTGCAGCAAAGGGTGCAGTTTCGATCAAATCACGGGTCATATTGGCCAGGTTTGGACCGACAAAAGCAGCCACCACGCCTCCAGCCATGATGTATGATACGGCTCGACTTTTGTATTCCTTGTCAACCGCATCTGCTGCAGCAAAACGGTAGTAGTTGCCAAAGCCGTTAAAGATTCCCACCAGCAGAGTGCCGAAGGTAAAGAGCCAGAATTCGCCTTGAATTATCCCCATGGTTGCAATAACACCGCCGCTTATTCCGAAAATACAGGCAAGCATGAAGCCCTGCTTGCGGCCAATACGCTCCATCAGCAGTGCTGCAGGAATAGTGGTGAACATGGTACCAATAAACTGTGCAGCCAATGGCAGGGTGGCCCATGATCTGTTTTCGGCTAACTCAAAGCCAACCAGGGCAGCAGTGGTGATAATCAGGGATGCGCCGCTCATCATAAGGGCCTGACTGATTGCCAGCAGGGGCACATTTCGTCGGAATGAATTCATAGAGCGGGAGCGTAATTTGAAAAATCCAGGAATGCAAGTCCTCAAATAAAAAGAGTATACCTTCCTGCTTGACCTAAGTCATTTCGCTTCTGTACCTTAAAGGGTACTCTTTTTAATACCATCTCGGAGTCTCCCTTCGGTCGCTTACCTGAGGGGTATAAATGCATTTCTGTATATTATGGATAAAATTCTTTTAAGGAGCTTAAAGCATGAAACTACATAATGATATGGGAAATCAGCCGATTAAGGAAGTGATCGAAGTCCATCCTGCAATAGGTAAAATCCTGGATAATTATGAAATCGGCTGCATCAAGTGCAGTATAGGCACCTGTTTTCTTAAGGACGTGGTTGCAGTCCATGTCCTGGGAGATGATATTGAAGCGATGATTGAAAAAGAGATCAATGAGTATCTTGAGAGTTTGTAAACTCTGGAAGCACAGAGGCTAAAGGCACAGAGGTATAGAGGCGCAAAGGCACAGAGGTACAAAGGGACAGAGGGGAAATAGAAAAAAATGTTTCTGGCTTTTTGGTGTTCATTTTTGGGCCAGCACCTAGCACCCAGCACCTATCCTTTAACCTTTAACCTTATGCCTCTCTTTCATTCAAACTCCCTCTTGAATTTATCAAATTCCTGCCGTAACCTTTGCACTTCTTCCTCCAGAGCTGTTATCCTTTCATTTTCTGCGCGCACGACTATGGCAGCAGGTTCAAGCCTGGGAGCAGCCTCTTCAACCTGTACCTCGCCTGCCAGCAGGTGTGCATAGCGTGATTCTTTGCGGCCTGCCATCCTGGGCAGCTTTGTGACATAGCCCGACTCTTCCAGTTCATCCAGGGTTGCTTCTGCCTCTGCCAGGTCCTCAAATTTGTAAGCCCTTTCTGTTCTGCCCCGCAACTCGCCAACAGTCTGGGGCCCTCTCAGCAGCAGCACCATAATAAGTGCCACCTCCCTGTTCACCAGATTTCGTGTGCCTGCAAAGACTTCTGCATACTTTGGCACTCTGGATGAAGCGCTCAATACAGCCAGTTGTTTTTCCCGCAAACTGTCCAGAGCACGGACCACTGTTGTCTCATCAAAGGTAACAACCGGGTCACGGTTTGACTTCTGGTTGCAGGCATTGGTAAGTGCATTGAGCGACAGCGGGTAATACTCCGGTGTGGCTATGCTCTTTTCCATCAAGCTGCCCAACACCCGTACTTCGATATCATTCAGTAAAATATTCATGGTAGACACTTCCTCTTTTGGGGTCCGTAATAAAAGTGCTGCTTATCATTTTGCAAAAGGGATTATAAATTGGATTCAAAAACAATACAGCGTTTTTCGAAAGTTGCTTTAATTCATTTATTGCTTCATTATTAACAATTGTCAGCATACGAAAATGTCGTCATACAGTACGAGACGACGATTGACAGCTGACGATTATCGTTCAACAAAACGAACGATGATTATCGGGAAACTAAACAACCCGATGATTGACAGACAGACACACAATTCAACATTTAGAATTGCAATTTCCTCACGCCTCACCCCTCACCCCTCACGCCTCACCCCTTACTTTCCTGTTCCTTTTATCGGCTCGCTACTGTAAAGTATTAAGAATACATTCAAAAATAAACGGGCGCAATGAATTGAAAACATATCAACAAGATATGAAATCCACCCTGTTGCGGATATACGATAAGTGTATTCTTGAACACCCGATCCTGACACTTATTGTTACCTTCGGAGTGCTGGTTTTTTTTGCCCTGCAGGTTCCCAAGTTCAAGCTGGATGCCTCGGGCGATTCACTGGTGCTGGAAAACGATGCCGATCTCTACTATCACCGGCAGATCACCGAGCGCTATCGGGCAAATGATATCCTTGTCCTGACCTATACCGCCAAGGATGATCTCTTTTCTGTTTCGTCCCTGGATGACCTTGCAAAACTGCGCGATGAACTGAAAAGAGATCATCCTTGGCGGTATAGGT
>Ga0255044_10000231_pt1 | contig 11545 bp, 5 predicted proteins | sample BC1_12_21_MG_FD_183651 | JGI IMG/M metagenome (GOLD analysis project Ga0255044, IMG submission 183651) | Seawater microbial communities from Strait of Georgia, British Columbia, Canada - BC1_12_21 | ecosystem: Environmental > Aquatic > Marine > Strait | place: Canada: British Columbia... | reverse complement strand
TTATCTGGTGGGAGTTTTCCCGCAAGTTTAGTTCCTTCACAAAAAAGAATGGCGTTAAGAGATAATTATTTATCTTTTGATAGCACTGATGGTGGGAACTTCGCACAACAATATCTACCTGAGCTTTACGAAGCAGAAGTAGAAAGATACGGAAACCGAACTTTAGGTGGTTTCTTGAGAATGGTAGGAGCTGAAATGCCTATGACGTCTGATCAAGTAATTTGGTCTGAACAAAATAGACTTCACGTTTCTTATAAAAACGCCACAGCTACTGATGAAATAGCTGGAGATACTAATGTTTCTGTAGAAATACTTATGGCTGATCAAGGTTCAACAGCTGGCGCTGTAAGAGTAGGTCAAACAGTTCTTTTATCTGATAATGCTACTGGATTAGTTACATTAAAAGGTTTAGTTCAAAGTATTGGTGATGCTCCTCAAGGTATTAGCGCTACAAAGAATGTTCTTAAATTATCTATATATGGAACTGTTGGAGGTACTCCAATTGCTTCTGCTGGACTTGTTTCTGGTGGACTTAAAAATGTAAACTTATTTGTTTACGGTTCTGATTTTGGAAAAGGTACTGTAGGTATGGAAGGTTCTATTGAGCCATCTTTTACTCAATATTCTAATTCTCCAATTATAATAAAAGACAATTTTAAAATCAATGGTTCTGATGCTGCTCAAATTGGGTGGGTTGAAGTTGCTACTGAAGATGGAACTTCTGGATACCTATGGTATTTAAAAGCTGAATCTGAAACTAGACTAAGATTTGAAGATTATCTTGAAATGGCTATGATTGAAGGTGAATACATGGATGGATCAACTCCAGCCACTATTGTTAATTCTACCGTAAAATATGATTTTCCAACTGCTTCTGATGATCAGTTTGTTAAAGGTACAGAAGGTTTATTTGCTGCTATAGAAAAAAGAGGTAATATATATTCTGGTTTTGCTGGAGCTGCTGCTCCTGGTTCAGGTGCTTTAGGTGATTTTGATGAAATCCTTAAAAACTTAGACAAGCAAGGTGCTATTGAAGAGAACATGTTATTCTTATCTAGAGCTACTGCTCTTGATTTTGATGATATGATTGCTGCTGTTAATGGTGGATTTGCTTCTACTGCTGCTGCTTCTTACGGTCTTTTTGACAACGATGGTGACATGGCGTTAAACTTTGGATTTTCAGGTTTTAGAAGAGGTTCTTATGACTTCTACAAAACTGATTGGAAATACTTAAACGATGCTTCTACTAGAGGATTATCTAAAGAGATCGATGGTGTAATGGTTCCTGCTGGAACAACTACAGTATACGATCAAATGTTAGGATCTAATATTAGACGTCCATTCTTACACGTAAGATATAGAGCTTCTGAAACTGAAGATCGAAGAATGAAGTCTTGGATTACAGGTTCTGTAGGTGGTGCTTACACTGACACTTTAGATGCAATGACTGTAAGTTTCTTATCTGAAAGATGTTTAGTAACTCAAGCTGCTAATAACTTCGTGTTATTCAAAGGAGCATAATTAATTATTAACATTTAAAAAAATAAGAAAATGGGATATGTAAAAATTTCTAAAGGATCATTTGAATCAAACTTTGATGTGGTTTCTGCAGAAAACATAGCAATGATAAAAGAAAATGCAAGTAATGCAGGAATCGAAGTCACCTATATAGGTGATACGGCTAACCACTATGTCTTGATTAGCATGAGTACTTCCACTCAAGAAGATGTGCAAGCTTTCATTGAAGCTGTATCATTAATTGGTGGAGGCGCTGGAAGTGTAAATTGTATACTTCCTAGTGGAGTAGCTTCTTCAGTTACTTATATAAATGGCGGGGCCTTGGGTGGGGATTAATAAGCCACTTTAACAATAATAAGACCCCGTTTCGGCGGGGTCTTTTTTAATTATTATATTATATTATATTATGGAAACAAAAGAAAAAAAGACTCCAAAACAAGATACTTGGGAGTATAAAAATAGAAATTATTATTTAGTTAAAGGTGAACCTTTAACATACACTCTGCCATCTAGACACTCTGCTAGATACCCTTTAGTTTGGTTTGATCCAGAAGTAGGTTATGAAAGAGAATTAAGATATGCTTCAAATCATAAAAGTATATTTGTTGATGAGCAAAAAGGTCCAGTGACGCTTAAACATTTAGTTTTTGAAAAAGGACATTTAAGTGTAGCTAAAGAAAAAAGAAACCTACAAGAGTTTCTTGAAAAACACCCACACAACGGTCTTATATTTAGAGAGTACGATGTTGTGGTTGAAGCAGAAGATCAATATGATTACTTAGAGCTAGAAATAAGAGCACTAAATATAGCATATGATATGGACATAGATAAAGCAGAAGCAATACTAAGAGTAGAACAAGGCTCTTCTGTTTCTCAATTAAGTTCTAAAGAATTAAAAAGAGATTTATTAATATTTGCAAAAAGAAATCCAGCTTTACTTATAAATTTATCGGAAGATGAAAATGTAGAGTTAAGAAATTTTGCTATAAAAGCTGTTGAAGCTAAAATAATAAATTTAGATTCAGATCAAAAGACTTTTAAATGGGCTAGTAATGGTCGTAAATTAATGACAGTACCTTTTGATGAAAATCCTTATTCAGCAATGGCTTCATGGTTTAAAACAGATGAAGGACTTGAAGTATACAGGTCTATAGATAAAAAACTTAAATAACAAGTGATTATAAGTAAGGGTGGTTAACGCCACCCTTTTTTTTTTAAAAAAATTAAAATGGCAATAAACGTAAACACGGTATATACAACGGTATTAAGCATATTAAATAAAGAGCAGCGAGGATATTTAACCCCTGACGAATTTAATAAGATAGCCACTCAAGTTCAATTAGAGATTTTTGAAAAGTTCTTTGAGGACTATAACCAGTATTTACGAATGCCTAAAACAGATGTTGAATTTGCATCTAGAGTTGATCACATCTTACAAGAGTTTCAAGTGTTTGAAGAAACAGAAAATGCATCTGATCAAACAGGTAATGTTTATACTCAGCCAACTGGATTACATAGATTTGGATCTGCTTCATGGAATAAAGGTACTAATTCACCGCCTATAGAAATTCTAAGCAATAGAGATTACAACGAATTAAAACTATCCCCACTAACGCAACCAACAAATAATTTCCCTGTTGCTAAATATCAAAAAGATAAATTAACTGTATTTCCAAGTGAATTAGCCTCTGATAAATCAGATGTTACGTTTAACTATATTAGAAAACCTAAAGACCCTAAATGGGGTTTTACAGTAGGCTCGTTAGGTCAATACATATATGATCCAAATCCTCTAATAACTTTTACTGGCATTCTTAAAACAAATCAAGACTTATTTAACACAACTGTTGGAGTACAAAACGGTTTAGTAAATTGTGCAATTGCTAGTGGAAGTTCTACTATTCCAAATACTGATATAACTTCTTTTGTGACCGTTGCACCAACGGGTGGCACAGGAGCTGCTGCTGATTTTACTGTAGACATAGATCCTGGCACCGGGAAAGGACCACTTAAATCTTTTACTATAACAAGTGGAGGAACCGGATTTAATATAGGTGATCAAATAGCGCTAGGTGATGGAAATTCGTTTGCTGGAAGTTCTGCTGGCGTTACAGTTTTTACATTACAAGCATCTAACTTTGTGCCAGTTGTTCCGTCTGCAGGATCTGTTGATTTTGAAATAAGTGATAGCCAACAAACTGAAGTTATATTAGAAATATTAAAATATGCTGGAGTTATTGTTAGAGATCCAAGTATAGTTCAGGTAGCTTCACAAGAGTTAGCTCAAGAAGAAAATAATAATAAAAGATAATAAATGGGACTAATAAAACAAAACTCTTCTCAGTATTACACAGGTGGAGAAAACTATACACCAGATGGAACAGCAACTAACGCCTTAACTTGGCCTAGTGTAATGACACCTTTAATATGGGATGCTGTTTCAACCCCAACATCTTATAACAATTATAAAGTATTTATAGATAACGTAGAGCAATATCCAACTTTATCTCCATACTATATAACTCAATCACTTGCTACAACTATAGTAGATGGTGTTCAAACTCAGATTTTAACTTTAACTTCACAACCAGTTGTTTCAGCAACTCAAACAATAGCTGGAACTGGCTATAGTGGTACACCAGCAAATCCAGTTACATATACTTTAATTGGAGGTAATAATGACGCTGTTATAAGTGTTGTAGGTGCTAGTGGAACAGGTACTTTAACAAGCCCAGGCACAGGATACTCTGATGGAGTTGATTATAATCTTCCAGCTGGTATTGGCCAGACAGCCGCCGTATATACTTACAATTCAGTTGTAACACCTATACCAACTAGCTCTATAATAACTGTAAAATTAACAAATCCATCTCTTTGGGATAATTATAAAAGCTATCAATATGTTAATTTAAAAGATATAGTAAATAACTTTATGGTTGCTTATGTAGGTGTTGATAAAATTATACCTAGAGTAAAAAGATCTGACGTTATATTTCATGCTAAAAGAGGTTTACAAGAGTTTAGTTATGATACTTTAAGAAGCGTTAAATCACAAGAATTAACTATACCACCTAGTCTTTCGCTAGTGTTACCACAAGACTATGTAAACTATGTTCAGCTATCATGGATAGATGCGCTCGGTGTTAAACACGTTATATACCCAACAACACTAACTAGTAATCCTGAACAAGTTCCATTGCAAGATAGTGCTGGTATACCTATTCAAGATGTGTATGGTAACTCGGCTCAAGCTCAACAATCTTTAACTAATCAAAGATGGAAAAGTGCTAATCAAAGAGATTTAAATGGGCAGATAAACGCAAATGATTTTACTAACGAAGGTGTATATGATTGGGCTTGGTGGAAAATGGCCTATGGCCAAAGATACGGTTTAAACCCAGAGACATCGCAAAAGAATGGTTGGTTTACTATAGATGAAAGAAGAGGAGTGTTTGCTTTTAGTTCTGATCTAGCTAATCAATTAATCATACTAGAATACATATCGGATGGCTTAGCATATGATGAGGATACTCATATCCCTAAACTAGCTGAGGATGCTCTATACATGCATATAATGTATAGTATAATATCTACTAGATCTAATTTTCCAGAATATGTAGTTCAAAGATATAAAAGAGAAAGATCGGCTAAACTTAGAAATGCAAAAATAAGATTAAGTAATGTTAAACTTGAAGAATTTACACAAGTAATGCGTGGTAAATCTAAATGGATTAAAAGTTAATTATGGCAGAAGTAAGGAATACCTTTATAAAGTCTAAGATGAACAAAGACCTCGACGCAAGAATATTGCCGGCAGGAGAATATAGAGATGCAGTTAATGTAACAGTTAGTACTTCTGAAGGCGCTGATGTGGGTTCTTTAGAAAATATACTAGGAAATAAACTTTTACCAAACTTTGGCATAAGCACCACTGATATTGGAGTTGAGTTAATAGGTCTTAGAGAAGAACCTGGAAAAAATAGAATTTTTGGATTTTTCACTAACTATGTAGACGCATCTAATGACAATTTAAGCAATCCTGCTAGTAAAGATTCTCATTGTTCTATAGTTGTTTATGATATAACAACTGGCACCCAAATATCTTTAGTAGCTGGTGGTTTTTTAAATTTCTCAAAAACTCACCCTATATTTGGTATAAATATAATAGAAGATTTATTATTTTGGACTGATAACAGAAATCAACCAAGACAGATAAATATAGAAAAAGCTATTGTTAATCCATCTAATAATATAAATCCTTATTATACTATAGAGGAAAACATTTCTGTAGCTAAATATTATCCTTTTGAGTCACCTAAAGTTTATAGTGAAGAAACTATAACAGTATCTGTAGTTACCACAACTACTTCTTGGGGTTCAACAGTTACTCCAACCAACTATCCTCAAATGCTTTTTGAAAGCGAATGTACTATAACTAGTGGAACTCCTAAGATGAAACTTCACCCTGGTTTAAAATTTGAATTAATCTCAACTGTTGAAGATCCTTTTTATCCAGTTCCAGTTAATCCAGAACTTACTTATCCTTACCAAAACGAAATTAAAAATTACCTTTACCAACCTTTACCTTTTATTGGCGGTACTACTTCAGTAATAGGCTTTTCTCAGCCCCTTTGGAAAGCCGATGATAATAATCCAAATAACCAACCTGTCTACAACCCGCCTAATCCATTGAAATTTAAAAGTAATATACCTTTTCATTATTTAGATATTAATGGAGTTCAACAACCATGGCAAGGTACTGCAACGTTGAAAATGGTAGAGCAAGAAGCGGTTAATGTTACTGAGAAGTGGTTAAAACCTACTTTTAGAGCTACTTTTCAGGATTACGACGAAACCCAAGGCGATGACCCTGATTTTCTTCAAAGTCAAGGTTTATTAGGTGTATCAAACAATCATCAATTACCTAGGCCTTTTATGTGGCCTAATTCTCTTCCACCAACAGATCCAGACGCTGCAGCCTACCAAGAATCAATTGGAGCTTACTTGGTAATGATACGTGTTAATGAATCAAATGCTTATGGAGTTGGTAATGATTTTGGGAATAACAATAACACTGAATATTATTATAGAAGATGGTTTTGCAATTACATACAACCGGGCATGAAAGTAAGTTGGCCAGCAATGAATGAAGATGATGATGATTACATTGTAGATCAAATATTTGGAACTAACAGTGGAGGTGGTTTTACTAACGAGTACATGGCATTAAGTATTAGAAAAATCGATAAAAAGGGAAACCCAGTTAAAGAGTGGCAGTGGCCAATTTTTGATGTATCAGCAACAACTGGAGGAACGATAATACCTTTATTGAGCTTTTCTTTTAGAAACCCATATTACGAAGAAGATTTTGGAGGAAACGAATCATTTTTTAAAGAAAAATTTTGTAGATTAGCTTATAGGTTTATATACGATAGTAATGAAACTTCTTTAATATCTCCATTTACTCAATCATTATTTAAACCAAAACAAGAAGGTTTTTATTTATATAGTGATAACTATGCTGGATTTAAAAAAGGAGATGACACTTTTGTCACCTCTGGATCACCTCCTAATTCTGATACAACTAACGTTGGGATAAGTACTTCTAATTTTTTATATGAAAATTCTGTAAACAGAATAAACATAAATATACCTATGCCTATTGTAAATAATAATCAACTTCAAGTAGGTGAAATAAATAGTGTTTTAAAAATAAAACAAATAGACATAATATACGAAGACTCTGCTTCAACAAACTTGTTAATATTAAAAAGTATTTCAGCTGATGACTTGTCTATTGTAGGAAATACTGACACTAGTTACATATATAAATGGGAAGGTGATAAACCTTTTAAAACTTTACCAAGCTCAGAAGCTACAAGAACTTCAGACGTGGTACCTATAAGAGCATTAGGTCAAGAGGTTTCTGGAAATAGAATTATTTATGGTAATTTTGTAAATAGACATACTTCTCCTGAATTTTTAGATTATAGTGTTGGTATTAGTAGAAAATATACGGTTCAACAAAAGTTTTCTGAAAAGTCAGGTATAGAATACCCTAATCACACTTTGAAACAAAACAGGATATATCAAGTAGGCGTTGTGCTGTCAGATAAGTATGGTAGGCAGTCAGATGTTATATTAGCCCCACCTGTGTTCTCTACAGACGTAACAGATAATAGTGTGTTTAGTGGGGATACTTTCTATTCTAGTTATTTTAAAAGAAATGAAGTAAGCGGTGTTGTTAGCTCTAGTTCAAGTAATATAGTAAACTGGATAGGCAATAGCTTAAAAATGCTTTGGAATTCTACTATACCTAAATCAATACCTGGCTTACAAGGTTATCCAGGTTTATATACTTTATTAGGTAGTGTTAATAGTTTTGATAGTTTTGTTTCAAATCTTAATGCTGGCTATAAGACTTCAAAAGATGTTGCTACAACTAATGTGTTTGGCTCTGGATCTGGGTTAACTGTTGATATAGTTGCGACTGCAATAAGTCCTGGCCCTTCTGGTGGGCAAATAACAAGTGTTAATATAAATAACTCAGGCATGGGTTATGAGTTAGGTGACACTTTTACTATTGATGGTGGTTTAGTTTTAACTCAGCTAACAATAGCTGGAGTTAATGAAGCTAACGACTTAGGGTGGTATAGTTTTAAAGTTGTTGTTAAGCAACAGCAACAGCAGTACTATAATATATATATGCCTACCATGATAAACGGTGAACCATTACTTCCTAATGAAGGTGCATCAACAGAGGCATTAAATGGTATAGCTCCTGGTACTAACAGTTTAGCCTCTTTTTCTTTAATAGGTGATAATATTAATAAGATACCAACGGTTGTAACAGAGTCTAACTCTCAAATATCTTATTCCTCTAGTGAAGTAAAGTTATACCCTAGAATATCACAATTTGGGGATTTATATTATAGTGGTAATAGTGATACCTCTCCTACTGGAACTGGTTGGCTCCCATCTAGCACTGATATATGTACTGGAGTTGTTGATTTAGGTAATAGCTATGATAGTGTTGTTTATGTTGGTAACATTAATGAATTATATAATGAAGAATCAAGACAAGCAGTTAATACTAACTCACCTGTAACAACTGTAAGTCTAGTTGAAACAGTTTATACTACAGCAATATTTAAACAAGCAGATAACCCATATAGTGTAGTATCTGAAAATGCACTAGGAAGAAGTCCTTTTACTTATTTTGATGTAAATTCTTTAAGAAGACTAAGTAGTGGTGGTGCTGGCACAATACCATATGCTGGTGTAAGTGACTTTTTTGGTTATCCAGTTAACACAGGCATGGGAATAAATATTTACCATTCTCAAATTAATTATTCTGCTGGATTTTTTGATGGTAGTTATTTATCACCTAATAATTTATCTGTAATAGAAGTGGAAGCTTTTGAATCAAATTTAGATATATTCTGGGAAACATCTACCGCTGGTTTAGTTAGTGAATTAAATTATTTAATTGAAAATAATAGCGATGAAGGTATTACTTCTACTTTATTAAGACAAGATAATGATTTTACAGAATCTTCTCCAACTACTTTGTTTGAAGGTTATTGGTTAGCTCAATCAACACCTATACCTGTTAACAATTTAGTGCCAACAGCTTCTATAGACCCATATATAATATCTTTAAAACCTATAAATGCTCTAAATCAACAAGTGCCTTTAAGTAGAATAGCTTCAGTAGTTATGACTGTAATGGATAATAATGGAACAGATGTAAGCAGTCAATTTTTAATATCTAATGACGCTAACGCATCTGTGTCGATTTATAAAATATATTTAGTAAACAATCCTCAAACTTTTCTTCAAGATTCTGCTATTAGAAATTTTACATGCTCAATTACCATTACTTCAACACCTGCTTTTGTAGGAGGTGACCCTGTTATTAGTAATTTTACAGAAACACTAACACTCCAAAATGAAATTCCTGTACTTGTTAATGCGGGAAGTAACACGGGCATAACGCCTATAGTTGCTGGAGTAGGTGGAACATTTTGGGGTGATGATGGTACCGCTGCTACAGCAAATGCACAAAGTCCTAGTTATAGAAATGGAGCTTATGTAAACGCATCCGCAGGAACTGTAGATGGATATCTTTCAAGAGGTTTTTCTATAGAAACTACCAAAGAAATAGTGTGGAGTTTTGTTAGCTGTATAGAAACAACTAGTGGTGTAGATATAGTAAGCACATTATCTTTAGGTGAAGGTGTTTCTGGTAAGGTGGTGGATTTAAATGCAGGAGTCGTAGGTGCTATTCAAATGTACGTTAATAAAAATTATTTTGTAGCTGATGCTACTGCAGGGTCTGGAACATATGAACTTATATATAGAATTACCGATGCTAGTGGAGATGGTTCTGTTTACGAGTACCCAACAACAGAATCACTTACAAGCTTAATATTTTCAATATCGTAATTCGTAAAAAATAATAAAAATAAGTAATAATTATATGGGAGCTATAATAGAAATTAAATACTTTAATTCATTTTGGACTAAAAGACTTCAAACAGGTATACCAAATCTACTTGGCTCTGAAACTACTGGAACAAACCCTGGTCCTGTTCAGTTTGGCGACGCGGTTCAAGGATTAGGTAACCAAGGTTTAAATGTTACCAGCGCCACTGTAAATTATTGGGAAGACTTTAGTAATCAAGCCAATAATGGTTTAAGATATAATTTATATATAGAAGATTCTACTATAAGAGGTGGTTATGGTAATACTACTGTTGATTTTGGAGTTAGAGCATATATAGACGAAGAAAACCCTGTTCAAGAAGTAAGATTTAATTCTTTAATATATTCTGGTGTTTACAGCTCTAGAACAAGTGTTAATAATACTAATATTTTTTCCATAGGAGAAAGTATTACTAGGTCTTTAGATCCAGCTAGCGGTTCTATACAAAAGCTACATGCTGAAGACACAAACTTAGTTATATTCCAAGAAAATAAAGTTAACAGAGCTTTAATAGATAAAGATACAATATATACAACTGAGGGTGGTACAAGCACATTGCCTCCAGGTGTTGTTATAGGTCAAATAGTACCTTATTTAGGTGAATTTGGAATAAGCCAAAATCCTGAATCATTTGCTGTTTATGGATTTCAAAAATACTTTACAGACAAAGATAGAAGTGTGGTGCTAAGATTATCTAGAGATGGTCTAACACCTATAAGTAAGTATGGTATGACTAGTTATTTCAGGGATGAATTAAAAAAAATTGATAATAACTTTAAAAACTATTACATAACAGCTAACAGATCTAAGTCTTCACCTGGTGATTTTTTAAGTATAAATGTTAACACATCTAGCATACAAGGAGGCAGTGGTGAAACAGGGAATTTACAAATAGGTAGTGGTTTTCAATATTCCTCAGATGGAATAAACTTTCTTCCAGATCCAACTGATTTATTTGTAACTAATGTAATTCAACCAGCCGTTGGTAATGCTGATCAAACTTCTATAACACTAAACAAACGGGTGAGTTTAAAAACAGAGATTATAATGAGATTTACAACACCTGACAGAGGCAGAGTTCAAGGAGGTTACGATATTCATTCTAATGATTATTTAATTTCAATGCAACAAAATTCTTCTTTTATAAGTAATGATACGTTAACTTATCAAACATTGAACTTTAACGAAAGCATAAATGGTTGGACTAGTAGGTTTTCTTTTAAGCCAACTAGAATTTTTAGTGTTGAAAATGCTTTTTTCACTGTAAATATAAAAAATCTTTATTTACATTATGATGACATTTCGTTAAACAATAGAGGTTTTTGGTATAACCAACCTTATAATTCTTCTAGCGTTACATTTATATTTAATAAAAGTCCTTTGTTAAGTAAAAACTTTAACACAGTTAGTTACGAAGGCGATAGTGGTTGGGAGATAAAATCTTTTAATGGTGATTTAGAAGGTGAAGACTTTATGGAAACTATAAATAATCAAAATGTTTTCAGTAGCTTTCAAGATGAAACAACTGTAGTATATAGC
>Ga0255044_10000230_pt1 | contig 11605 bp, 17 predicted proteins | sample BC1_12_21_MG_FD_183651 | JGI IMG/M metagenome (GOLD analysis project Ga0255044, IMG submission 183651) | Seawater microbial communities from Strait of Georgia, British Columbia, Canada - BC1_12_21 | ecosystem: Environmental > Aquatic > Marine > Strait | place: Canada: British Columbia... | reverse complement strand
AAGTACCAGTTGTTAGTTATCGTTCTAACGAAGAATTAAAAGAAAAAGTAGATAGGTTTGTAAAAAAAATGAGACGTTTTGGTGACTTCTGTGAAAAGAAAGGTTGTTTTGATACCGCATACAACACAGCTATGTACGTCCCAGGTGTTCATTATATAGAAGGTTATGTACAATCTATGATACCATTAGTCCATGCTTGGAATTACTTACCTAAAGAAGGTATCTACTTTGACTTGATTAACGACATTGCGTGGGAAGAAGAAGATTCACATTTTAATGAGTACTATAAAGTTATTGATTTAGATAAATCAGGTGTTTTAAAATGGTCTTCTAAAACCGGATATGGTGGTGGTTTCATGGAAAGTCCTCAGTTTATTGAGGGTATTATAAATAAAGAAAATATTAATGAAAGTTTTTCAGATTCGTGGGAATGGGCAAAGGGTGAAGTTTATACTGTTGGTCAAATAATAGAGTTAGGTTCTGAAAATATACTTAAAGAAGGCCAAATAATTTATCTAACTGGTAAAGTTTTCCAAGATAAGTCACCGGATAGTACGGAGTTTTTAGATTTAAACCGTACACCAGTAAAAGTTATAACAACATATAAAAAAGGTCGTGGTTTTAAAGTTATCACTATAGAGGGGTCAGAAAATTTAAGTGATTATATATCTAACAATATGTTATATTTAGGTATGGTTGATAATGATGATGATATAATTGTTACATTTTAAAAATATGGATTTAAGAAAAATCATAAAGGAAGAAATAGATAACATAGATTGGATTAAAAATGTTGAGGACAGTTATACCGGTGTAGACGTATCAAAAGATTATTGGGGTGGTTGGAAAAGTTTATCTAAACCATTTATCGAACTTGGTTTACATGATTTAAATGGGCGTGTTTTGAGTTCTGATTATGATGGTAATATTGATATTACGTTAAACATAAATAACAGATTCCACATTAGTATTTTTATTAGAACTTTATATCAAGAAGGGGACGATAGTGTTAAGGTATCTTGGAACATTCATGGATATAATATGACCACGGATGGTTCTTATTCAACCACTCCACCATATAGTGGTAACTATAATGACGGACAATTAAGAGGAAAAAATATTCTCCAACCAGTAGAAGAAGCTATAAAAAAGTATTTAAAAACTTATTTATAAAACATTAAAATAGTTTTTTTATTTGATTTTTTTTATTATATTTGTATAGAATTAAAAAATAAATAAACTATGGACTTCGTAAAAATACCAACAAAACAACCAAAACATAAATTTATACCAGAATCAGAACTCAGAGGACAACAACTTAGAGACTTTGTTTTCGCTGGAAACGCTTTATTCACGGTTTTAAATAAAACTAGTGGCAATTATGTAACTTTTAAAGTTAAGAAACATAAAGAAGATGATGTTTGGTTTGTAACAACTTTAGGTCAATACGGAAGTTACGATTTTATTGGTACTTGTTTTTCTGACAAGAAATTCAAATACAGTGGAAAATCTGACGTTTCTGAAACAGACCAAAAAGTAATGGTATTTAAATGGTTCCTAACAAAATTTTTCAATGACCAAAATAAGTATGAAGAAGTTAAAGTTTATCACCACGGAAGATGTGGGGCTTGTGCTAAAGTTCTTACAACACCAGAGTCAATAAAGGAAGGTATTGGCCCAGTTTGTAGTGGTAGAAAATATAAAAAAAGAGCATCATAAGCCTTTTTTTATTCTAAAATAATATCTATATTTGTATTATATAACTAAAAAATAATTAAAAAAATGGCGACAAAATCTAGAGCAACAAGAGGTGGTGAATATGTTTGTAAAATAGGTAACTTTGATATCAGACATAAAATCATACAACCAAGGAAAACAAAAAATTTAAAAGGCGAAACCCAAATTCAACCTGGTTCAGTAGAAGCTTCGGTCTATGAAGGTCGTAAATTACTTAAGGGTGGTTTTAATGACCATACAAAAGCAATCCAATACGCTTGGAACAGGATAAAATCTTCAAAACTAGAGTATATTGTTTCTAAAAAGGCAATCTCTAAATATAATTTAGTGTAATGACTAGAAGTGAAACCATAAAGTTCTTAAATGAAAAAGATACCTATAACACTATTATGGGTATCTTGGACTATAAGCTTGCCTTAAATAGTGGTAAAGATATTTTAACAGACTACCCCACACATTCTTTTATTGCTGGTGGTGCTGTAGCTAATACTATCTATTATCTTTTAAATAAAAATAAATTCGACTCACCAATAATAAATGATATTGATTTATTTTGTATTAATAGTACTCACGAACCACACCAATATTTTTCACACCATGCTAATGAAAATTTTATTCATACAACATTAAATGAAAATATTAATATTGATGGGTATGGTAGAGTGTGGCGAGGTTCTTGCGGTGAATCCTTATCAATGGTTAGCAGTAATAGGTTTGGGGTCTTAAATGAGGTTAAAATAGATGTTAAGCTACTCAATAATAGTGAGTTTAATGAGGTAAATTATTATTTAGATATTTTAAAGGTATTTGATTTAAACTGTTGTTCAGCAGGAATAGACAGAGTAAATGAAAAAATAATTTATACAGATAAATTCATAGATTTTTTATTAACCAATAAAATCGAGGTTACCAACATATCCCAACCTTTACAAACAACATATCGGTTACATAAAAAAATAAAAGAACTAAAAACAGATAAATCAAATTTAGACATAGAAATGAGTTTAATACAACACTCATGTTTTAAGTCAAATATTAATTGGATAGGTCCAGAGTGGTTAGAAAAAATTAAAGATAATAATAAGTTATTTCATAAATATTTTAAAATCGGCACCGATAATGAGTACACCCCATATGATGGTGCTGAAAGTTATCACATAAAGGACTTCAAATTACAAAAATATGTTAATGACTTTAACTTTTATATGTTAGATAACGATTCTATCATAGCTTTTTGGGATTTATTTATAAGAAGAAAAAATATTAAAAACTATGATAAGGTTTTAACTTTCTACCAAACAATAGGTAAAATAAAAAAAGAAAGTAAAATAGATTTTATTAAATCGTTATTAATGAAGAAGAAACCTATTTGGTTTTCTAAAAATGTAGTAACAACTCCAATAAGTTCTGATTTATGTATACTTACATTTTTGGGTGAATGTCCGAATTATTTAGATTGTGATTTTACCGTATCTGATTTACGTACTATAAATAATTTTGACACTTTTTTAAAAAATAATTTTATTATTAACAGTTCGATATTTTTAGTTGACAACGTAAAAGACCATATTAAAATGGTAGATTATGTTTACAAAAGATTTATAAAAAATGGTGTTTTTAGAGAAGGATTACTTAATAAATTAGTTATTAAACAAAAAAAATTAACAAAAATATCTTCATTAAATTACGATGAAAAAGTAAAATCTATAGAAAAAATACTAAACGATTTATGGATAAAAGATTACCATAATGGTTATCATAGTATTAAACACAGATTCGTTAAACGTAAAAAATTTAATACAATAGATTTAAATGATGATTTCATATTTTAAAAAAAGAGGATTAACGTCCTCTTTTTTGTTTTACAACAATATTTATTAATATGGAAATAAAAGATGCCACAACACTTGTATTAGAGAATATAGGTAACCTACTACTTGAGGGTAGAGTAGAGGATGTTAAAAAAAAATACCCATATTACGAATCAGATAATATAGATAAACTAACATCTATAGACCCGTCTACTAATAATAAATATTTAGCATGGTTAGCTAAGACTTGGTTACCGCGTACTATTAAGTGGTATAAAGATAACCCTGCACAAGGTAATTGGAGGCAAGAAAGGAACTTTAGTTCGGAAGACGTACCAACAGGCTCAGATGACCCTAGATGGGATTCTATTGCATTTAGAAATTTTAGACAAAGCTTAAACTCAAATCATATGAAGGATTTAGCTGACGCATTAGAACATTTCCATAAAAACCCTAGTAAATACGAATCTAAAGACATCAACCAATATAATGAACTTAATTTTATGGATGCTGTAGAAAAGGCAAAACAAAAATTATCTAGAAAGGAAATGAAAGAAACTGGTGTAGATAAGGTTTTTGAAGATGATGATTTTATTCTTTTAATGCCTAAAACACATAAAGCGGCTTGTAGATATGGTTCTAGAACTAGATGGTGTGTAACCATGAGGGGGTATACTGGGTATTTTGAAAGATACTTCACTGAAGGGCCAATATTCTTTTTAATTGATAAAAGAATGCTAGAACCAACTAAATCTATGGCCACTCAAGATTATTATAAAATCGCAATGCATTACAGACCATTTGTCGGGAGACTATCAAGTGATGGTAAACGTGGTCTTACTTTAGCACAAACCAAAACTAAAGAAGAATTCATAAATGGTGCTGATATACAAAACACAAGAATAGATTATTGGAACGTCCAAGACCAACCAAAAAAAGAAAATGTTGTTCTTAAGTTTTTGGGTGGACCTGGTAGAGGTCAAACACAAAGGGGTACAGAAACTTTAGGTAAATTAGAAAGTGTAATGGAAAAATACACTAAAAAAGCTTTAGAAACATATTATGATAGTCTTGATATGGATGCTGAATTATCAGAAAAAATAAAGGATTTAGAACAAAAAATAGATGATTTAGATGATTCATCACGTAAGTGGGATGGTAAATCGGATGAATTAGGAAGGGTTACTCGAAATTTACGTGATTATCTAGATTATTTTGATGAGCCAGAGTTTAGAACTGAAGAGGAACAAAGTTTGTATGATTGGGGAGCGACTCAATTGAGTAAGGCACAAGAATATGAAAGAATATGTAGTCAAAAACAACAAGATGAAATGCAGAAAAGGAACGGTCTAGTTGCTGAATTGGAAGAGTTAAAAGAAAAGCTTAATAAAAAAGGTTTATTTTTCTATGATGTAGAAAAGTCAATCCCAATTGAATAGGTCTATTGATAAAACTTAATTTATACTGTATATTAAAACTATGTTAAAAATAACCGTAAAAAAAGGTAATATAGAAAGAGCCTTAAAAGAATATAAAGGAAAAATTATAAGGACAAAACAACTTAGGTTACTGAATGAAAGGAAGGAATATGAAAAGCCTTCAGAAAAGAATAGAAAAAGATTAAAAAAGGGTAGATATAAACAACAAAAAAGAATGGAAGAAGATTATTAGTCTTCTTCCATTCTTTTTTTATTGGATTCGGTCCATCCAAACTAGTTTATCATTATTAGTGTTAAATATATCCGTAAATAAGGCTGAATTTATTTGTCCATTTATAACAAAGTTATTTGGTACCATCCCACTAAAATCACCACCTATAGTATAAAAACCATATAAGGTTATCTCAGACATATTATTACCAAAAATACTAGATAATGTGTAGTTATAAGGTGTACCATTGTTTATGGTATATTGATTACCATTAATGAAGTGTAAGGTATCATTAGGGTAATTATTTGAAAACCCATCATAAAATTTAGTTACAACCCATTTAGTGTCTATGATAATACTAACGTCAGTATTATTATTTATTACACCTTGGTAAACATACCCATAATCAGCGTCGGGTTGGCAACTAGTACAAGTTTCACCAGATTTAACAAAAGTTAACGTACTATAAAACTCATAGTTAACACCATCTAAAGAACCATATCCCTCATGTACTTTAACAGTTAATGTTATATCATCTATATCTAATACTGTGATAGGTCTAGACGAACCATTTTCTAACCCAATAACATTTAAAGTATTGTCAAAATGTGTGAAATCGTAAGAATTAGTGCCGTTAAGTATGAAATTAGAATTGCCAAAATTCCAAACAGTAACGTCTTGAACTATAGTGTCAAATGGAACGTCAGCACCACTTATTGGGTCTAATGTGCTGGATATTTGTGATGGACCAAAATGGTCATAAAAAGATTTATCACCATTATCCATATTTTCAGAATAGAATCTACCATCCGCCAAAACCCACTCGATACCTAAAATATCGTATTGTGTGTTATTAACTACAATGGTGTTATCTGGTTGTAACGGCTCCTCTTTTTTACAGGATTGTAAAAATAGAACAGATGTTAATAAAAAAAGTGATAGTAAAATGTTTATTTTTTTCATAAGGGCGTATTTTTTAGTTATTAATATACAAATATAATTATAATAATCAAGAGATACAAATATTATGAGATATTTATTTTAAAGTCTTAAATTAAAATGAGAATACTTACTCATTACATAAATTACAATAATTTACTAAACAAAAAACATTACTATGGACATTGTAAAAATTACCATGAACGGATATGGGTGCGAAATAAACAGAGGAATAATAATTGAAGAAAATTATAAAAAAATAGAAAAATATTTAGATAACGTATGGATAAAAAATTTATTTAAAGAATTAGAAAAAGAAACAGAAATAAAAATATTAGAAAAAGAATATGGATTAATAAAAGGTGATATAAAGATTGAAGTTAATGACGTAACATTAATCGAAACATCCATAAAATCGTTTGAAGCATTTGTAAATAATGAAAAAGAGGTAATAGAGTACCCAAATACCAAAGATATAATAATAACTTCTATACAACACCAAGAAGGTGTATTTTCAGATACTATATTTGTATTAAATGATAATTTTGATTTAAATAAAATCACTTTACTTAAAAAAGATATTAGTAATAGGGTTGACAACTTATTGGTTTCGTCATTATATTGTGGGTTATATTATGATGGGGAATTAATACCCATGACAGATAACATAACAGACCTACGTATGTCAAGGTTATATTTCGAAAAACAAAATGAGAAAAATAAAGATAAAGAATTTTAATTTAGGTGAAGAAGTATTAATAACATCTTATAACCCACCAATAAAAGCAAAGATAGCGGATATGTATGAACTTCCTTTTGAACAAGTTCCCATGTCTGACACTAATATGATTAAAAAATATAAAGGAAAAAATATACCAATAGTAGAAGTTTTTATTAATGGTAGGGTTAGGTCTTTCACTAGTGATGTAGTAACAAAGATTATTTAATGGAAACAATAAATATTGGCCTATTCTTGGTGTTGACTCTTTTAAGTTTCCCCATTACACATATCTTAATGAAAAAGGGTATGATAATGGATTATAATATCACAGAAGAAAAACAAAAAAACTTATCTAAATTTTTTTATATACCCTATTTAAACGTAATAGTGTCATTTTTTTATTTAATATTAGTTATTATTAGATTTAAAAGGCAAGACTAATATTTATATGTATATGAAAAGGATTGTAATCACAGAAAGTCAATTAAAAAAAGTAAAGAAAACTTTATTAAATGAATATCGCATAACAACTCCCAGGGCTAGAAGTAGAGAATATGAAGAATGGTTAGCTAAAAAAGAAAAAAAAGAAAAGGAACGTCTAGAAAGAAAGAAATCAAGTGTATCGTTTTGGGATTTTTTAAAGGGAAAAACTAAATCTACGGAAGATGATTCTGATTCAGGGCATGGTGATGAATTCACTTCAGTTGACTAAGGAAAGACAACCAATAACATTTTGTACCATAAAATAATGATGAACTTAAAGAAACTTATACGAGAAGAAATTGACGACTTTGATTGGGATGAAGTATTAAGAAATCAACGAAACGAAAAAGATGACAAGTATTATAGACTTGAACAAGATTTTAGTGAATGTATAAAAAATTTACAAGAAAAGTATTCTCAAGGTGAGAATATGATTGGACAAGATTCTTATGCGGTAATAGATGTTATGAAACAAATATTACCACAATTATTAGATGAGATGTTCCAAGAATTATAAATAATAATAAATAAAATAAACAATTATGTTAGAAAAAGTAAAAAAAGTGGTTAATTCGTGGTACATTGGTATCGCAGCAACTGGGTTATTAGGGGTTATGTTACTCACATACGGATATAAACTATATGCGGGTATCGCACTTGGTTGGGCCGCATGTAAAGCTTGGGAATACCTTACATCAAAAAAATAGTATTTAAATAATCTTAGGTAAGATTGGGTCAACGATGTTAATAAATGTATTGATATTAAATCGGTGACCCATACCATTAATCATCCTTACATTTGTTTTTGGATTGTTTATAACAAGCCAATCAAATGTTTCTATAGGGTCAACAACATCATCATCATTACCAATAATAATTGATATGTCTTGACACCCCTTTATCTTATACCCCAAGGGGACATTCATTCTAACCTTTAAATCCATATAAAGAGGGGGGTTTATACAAATAGAAGGTTTACCTTTATATAATGAAAGGTAGAACGCCGTAAAACCACCCAAAGAGTTTCCAACAATAAAATCAAAATCCATATCTAATAGATTAATAAAAAAATCATGTTCCTTATCGTAATCAATTTGTGGTGCAATAACTTCATAGCCTAGAGATTCTAAGTACTCTATTCTGTCCCAATTAGGACTCCCTTGATAACCATGTAAGTATAAAATTTTCATATTACAAATATAGTGAATATTTATTAATAAACTATATATATATTGAAAAATTTAATTAGAAAAATATTAAAAGAAGAAACCAACCCAACAGAGGTTTATAATATCTTTGAGGAAGGAGAGTTTGACCCATTTGGCCATATTACAGATGAAAATAATGATGAACAAGAACTAGAAGATTTAGGTTTTGATTTAGATAAAGACTGTGTTTTAGGTTTTTCCAAAAACAACGCTAAATTAGAATGGCCTTACTTTTCTTTACCGGCAGGATATACTTGTCCTTTTGCTACCGTATGTAAAAACTTTCCAGCAAAATGGGAAGGACCTGTTAAAGGTGGTAAATGGAAAAAACCTACTTCTTGGGAAAAGAACATTAAACCTGGTCCACAAGCAGAAATAATGTGTTACGCAGCAAGAGCACAAGGACAATACCCAGCGACCAATATTAAAGCATTTAAAAATTTAGACCTTCTTAAAAGAGTGAAGACCAAAGAAAAGATGGCTAATTTAATTATTAAATCGATGGAATACCACGGTTTTGCTGGTACTGACATATTAAGAATACATGAAGCAGGTGATTTCTTTAGTCAGGATTATCTTGACGCGTGGATAGAGGTTGCTAAGAGAATGCCACAGACCTTATTTTACGCATATACAGTATCATTACCATATTATATGGCAAGAAAGAATAGTCTACCTAAAAACTTTAAAGTTATTGCTTCAATGGATAAACACAATGAAAAGTTTATTATGGATAATGATTTAAGATACTCTACAGTGGTTGGTTCTGAAGAAGAGGCTAGAGAGTTAGGTTTACCTATTGATGTAGATGATAGTATTGCTTGGGGTTCTGATGATAACTTTGCTTTAGTTATTCACGGCTCACAACCAAAAGGTTCTGAAGCCGCTGAAACTTTAAAACAAAATAGAAAATCAGGTCTTTACGATAAAATAAAACAAGCAAAACAAACAAACCAACAAAAGAAAAATATTTTAAGAGATAAATTAAGACAACAACTAAGGTCGGAATCTTTTATAAATGAAAGTGAACATGGGTTAGATTGGATAACGGATACCAAACCAAGTGATTTTGGTTATGGTGTTTATGACTCACTTAAAGATGCTGCTATATCACAATTAGGTGATTACAATGATATTTCTATTGGGGATACTATAGTATTTGAAGGTGATAATTTTACTGTCTATGCTGTTGAGATAGCCTCAGGTCGTGAAATAGTAACATTAAAAAACCAAAGAACTAATAAAAAATTTCAAATAGTGATTTACGACCCACTTCCACCAGAGTGGGAAAAAGCACTTCCACCTATACGGGAAGACCTAGAATATTGGGGTGTAGATGGTGATAAAATGGGCCCAATAAAAGAAGATGATGAGGTAACAACTTTAAAAGGTCACAGAGATTATGATGGTTGGGTTTTTATTCATAGAAATTTAAATAGACCACCTTATTATTCTATTAAGGCTGGAAAAAGTGGTGGCCCAGTTATTGGTTATGATACAGATATTCATTTAAAAGATGTAATATTCAAAGTACAAAAAGGTGGACAAGAAAGGGTTCGTAAAGAAAAAAGAAAAAATGTTCACGCTGGGGTTGTGGGTAAAATTATAGATTCTGGTGGTGACTACAATACTGATGGTTGGGTTTTAACTACTTATAACCCATATGAACATGACACCTTTGTTGAATATGAAACCGAGAAACCAATATATAGAGCTAAAGAAGCTGTATTAAAAAATGAAAGAGAGGTTTGGGTTAAAAAATGAAAAACTTAATTAGAAAAATATTAAAAGAAGAGACATTCAACGACCTATTCCAAGTAAAAAATACTTGGGTTGAGTTATCTACCAGTGATAGATTAGAATTAAAACACAATATGTGGGACTTAGTAAATAATGCTTATAAAGTTTTCCCAAAAGGACATCCTAGAGTTACAAATGCTGATGATATACATAAAGACCCTGAAATGACATTTTGGAAAGCTTCTGACCACGATGATGACCCAAACGCTGATATGGTTGTGTTTGGTAGAGAAACACCATACGGTATTAAAATATCTGGGGTTGGCCATGACGGAGATATATTAAGTAGAAAAGAAGTTATGAGACAATGTGCCAATTTATTAAGACAACAAGGTTTTTTTATTGAAGCTTCAGGAACCGTATCTAAAATATTATTACAAATGTATAAATGTCCTACAGTCGATAACACTGAAGAGGTTGAAATGGTTTTAAATAAACCAATAAAAAAATGGTTGGGCACGGTAGAAGGTCAACCTGGAGATAGCTGGTATATTAGAGATGTTGATTACGATGATAGTGGTGGAAACTATTTAACGAAAATACTTATAGGAAAACCCAATATATAATGAAAAACTTAATTAAAAAAATATTAAAAGAGTCTATTTCTGAAAGTAAAATGGAAATTTTTGCTGAAGGTAGAGGTAAAGGTGCTGAAAAAATAACAGATAATGCTAAAAATAAAGGTGGGGACTCAATGTTAACTTACCACCATTTTAAGGTAAAATTACCTTATTATGAAAAAGCTTCTAAAGGTATCTTTAATAAAGATAAATCAATTAAAGAATATAAAAAATATTTAAAAGAATTGTATGACTCTACAAATAAAGATATGAATATAAAACCAGTAAAATTTCAAGAATTAATGGGTAGAATTGAAGTTTTGGGTGAGTTAATAATTAAAAATGGTAAATAATTATGGAAAATATTATTAAAAAATTACTAAAAGAAGAGGTTGAAAACTATATGTTTTTTCAAAATCTAAAAACAATTAAACATCATGTAGATATGTTATTAGACAAACCAGCTGAAGAAATGGATTCTATATTAAAAAAACATGATTGGGCTTCAGAACACATCTCAACAGCTAAAGATGATGTTGAAGAAGTTTGTAACTTTTTTACTCATGGTCAAGAAATCAGAGGAACTGAAGATAAAACGATAGAATGTTCTGGTTGTGGTTGGTCTTGGAAAGAGTCTGAATCTGAACCTAATGATTTATATAATTGCCACGAATGTGGTAAAGATAATTCACCTAA
>Ga0255044_10000219_pt1 | contig 11725 bp, 8 predicted proteins | sample BC1_12_21_MG_FD_183651 | JGI IMG/M metagenome (GOLD analysis project Ga0255044, IMG submission 183651) | Seawater microbial communities from Strait of Georgia, British Columbia, Canada - BC1_12_21 | ecosystem: Environmental > Aquatic > Marine > Strait | place: Canada: British Columbia... | reverse complement strand
AGGAAGGATCATGGGTATTAACCTGGAACGATTGGCATCTGTTTTTACCGCCCTCTGTGAGATCGATAGTCCCTCTAAACAAGAGGGAAGGGTCGCAGCGTATCTAAAATCGGTCTTTGTTGCAATAGGAGCGGAGGTAGGTGAGGACGATTCTGCAAAACAAACCGGTTCTGACTGCGGTAATCTGTTCGTTCGATTTCCTGATGGAGGGCTGGACAAGGAGCCTGTTTTCTTTAACTGCCATATGGATACTGTCCTTCCTGCTACAGGTGTTAAGGTCAAGCGGGAAGGGGAGGTTTTCACCTCTGCCGGTGACACTGTGCTTGGCAGTGATGACAAGGCAGGCATTGCAGTACTCATTGAAGTTATGCGCACCCTGCAGGAAAGAAATATCCCCTATGGCCCTGTAGAGTATATTTTTACCACCTGTGAAGAGGTGGGACTAATGGGGGTGAAAGCCCTTGACCCTTCTGCAATCAAGGCAAAGATTGGATATGCACTTGATTCTTCCGGCATAAACAGGGTGATTGTCGGTGCTCCTGCCGCAAACCGTATTACAGCAACAATAAAGGGAGTAGCTGCCCACGCCGGACTCAGCCCGGAAAAAGGCATCAGCGCCATCCATCTGGCAGCAAAGGCAATCGCCCGGCTCAAGCTCGGCAGGCTCGACCCGGAAAGTACAGCAAATATAGGGCTTATTACAGGTGGCACGGCAACCAATATCATTCCCGAGTCTGTTCTGGTGCATGGGGAAGTCAGGAGCCACACCGTGAGTAAACTGGAAGAATATACCCAAAAGATGAAGGACGTTTTCCAGGATGAGATTGATAACTGGACAGATCCTGAAAATATTGTAAACGGCAAGCCATCCCTGGATTTCAGAGTGGTCCAGGAGTATCCTGTCATGCAACTGGACAAAGAGTCCGCTGTCATAAAAAGGGTAAAAGAGGCTGCAACCACCCTTGATGCCGAACTGGACTACGTTGTCGCTGGTGGCGGGAGTGATGCTAATATTTTCAACAGCTTAGGCATCCAGTGCGCCATCATCTCCACCGGCATGGACAAGGTACATTCCACCCAGGAGACCATAAAACTTTCGGACATGGGCTTAACGGCCGACCTTGTCATGGCCATATTGACCTAAACCTGGTTGCCAGCTCCAACACACCGGAAATATTAAAAAATTCTCTTTTCCATATCGTATACAGGAAAACGAAACTTCCTGCTTAATATCGCTTTCTGTGTTTTACAAAAGACAAAAAATATCTTAATTGTCTTATATTGGGGGAGGGTTTATTATGCGATTAACACAAGAAAGGGGTAATACATAATGGGTTGCATCATGTGCCTTGAAGGAATGACAGCATAGAAAATGTGACTGGCTATCTTTCCAAACACAGATCTTTCCCCAGCATTAGATATTACATGGGCCTTCGGGTGCCCATGCAACGCCCAATACCGCTATAGAATCACAGCAAAGGATGGCAAAACATGACGCGCAAAGAAGAAAAAAGGCCCCATCTGCTTCTGCTCGGCTCTGATGTTAAAGTCAACAACCTGCCTATCAAGGAGGTCAGCCTGCTCCCGGAGGGCAGCCTGCCTGCCTATGGGTATAATCCCGGCGACTTTATCGAATTGCTGGCCGGCAAGGTCAGCGTTGACAACGGACGCCTGGAACAATGCCTGACCTGGCTTTCCTCTTACCTCGCCTCCGCAGACATGACCCCCAGGATTCGCACCCTTACGTACGGCGAGCAAAAAGAAATATTCCAGATTTTTCGCAATAAAGAGACCGCCACAGAACAACAGGGTCATGGCTGGTTCATGGTTCAACAAATCCTTCCCCCTGAAGGGAGACGAAAAGAGCCTGAGATTCTAGCCATTGATGATACAAATATTGAAATATTAAGCAATAACAGCGGCATACTTATCATAGATGATGGCGGGTGGCCGCCCCAGGTGGCTGAACAGATCAAATCCCTTAACCCTGACAGCTGGGTGATAGGGATGGGCATCGGCATTGCCCACTGGCAGGAATGGGCAGAACAGTTCGGCAAGTGTTTTTCTCTCTTCTGCAGATTGTCCGACCTGGAAACCACTCGAATGGAAATGGACAGTTCCGTCACCTGGGAAACCATCGTGGCCATGTCTCTGCGCGCCTTGCGTACTGAAGAAATTGGCCTCTGGGATGAGAAAAACAACCGTTTCCTCTGTCATATTGTGGTGGAGATGTTTCCCTACGGTATTTTATATGGGGGCCCGAGCGGCGTCTTTTTCAGATACCAGGAAGGGTGTATGCCGCAGAAAAGTGCGTCACGCCAGAAAGGCTCTGTGCCTGCCCATGACACACTGGTAACCTCCATGATGGCCATGGATCTTCTGGAAATCGGCTGCCGTGATTTCTGTCGCAACTATTTTTATGATTTTTCCAAGCGGGTTCTTGATAATTGGCAGCTCTTATATGATCACGGCTATTTTTTCAGTGACAGCCTCGAGTTCCCTGAACTTGACTTTTCATCTGTTTTCCCCGGAGGGGTTCCCTGCTCCTATATTGAATCCACCATTGATCCCGGTTTTATTGAGCTTCCGGAAAAATCACCTGATTTTGCCAGAAGCCTGGAACTTGTTGCCAGCCAGATTTGGAACGAGGAGAAAAAAAAGGCACTGCGCTCCTTTTTTCCACAAAAACTTCCAGTGGCAATTGGAGCCGGTATTACTTCGATCGATATAGCTCCCGGTCCTATCCCGGTCATCCTGGACGTATTGCATCACCTCAAGGAAGAGGTCAGCTGGAAAAAAGGGTTTGAAGAATTCCGCCTTTTCCATGTCGGCAATCTCCGCACCACGGACCCGGCTGAACTGGACCCGATCATTACCCTGCAGAATGTTATGGGCAGCTATGTTTCAAAAGAAACATTCCAACGGCCTCTCTGTATAGGGGTCTTTGGTCCCCCCGGTTCTGGAAAATCCTTTTCCGTCAAAGAGGTGGCCCGGGTCATTTCCACTAAACTTGCCAACAATCCCTTTGATTTCTTCGAGTTCAACATGACCCAGTTCGATGGACCCGAGGAAATCAATTCAGCCATAGAGCCAATCCGGGCTTCTGTTGCCCGGGGCAAGGTTCCCATTGTCTTCTGGGATGAATTCGACTGCCGTTACGACAACCATGAATTCGGCTACCTGCGCTATTTTTTGCCATCCATGCAGGATGGTGTCACCTATGTACACGGCACCCCATATTATATCGGCCGCTCCATTTTCGCTTTTGCCGGCGGGGTCAAATCCAGCTGGGCTGGCATGGAGGAAATGTTAAGCCAGGATGACCCACACACAGCCCAACTGGTCAAAACCTTGAAAATTCCCGACTTCATGAGCCGGCTGCGGGTTGTATTGGATATTGATGGCATCGCAATAGAGGACGCACTGCTGCAGGGATCCGCCACGGACGAACAGCTTGAGGACTTGCATCGCATACTTATAAAGAGGGCCTTTATTATTGCCCACCAGATGGATACACACTGGAAAAAGGCAGCGCGCAAGACCTCGGGACTTCTTCTGCGCCTTTTGCTGGCCCACTATAAGTTCGGGGCCCGCTCTATTGAAGCGGTAATTGAGGCAAGCAGCGCCTCAGACCGCTTGGTCTACGGTCTGCCGGAACTCATCGCCCCTTCTGCAGCCCGTATCCATGCCGGATGGCGCACAGAGCTTGAACGGGAAGTAGACCATATCCGCAGGGAATACAAACTCAGAGGAGTTTGGTAAAAAGTCACATTCCCAATTTGACTCCAACGCCAACAAACCTGCTTACATGCTTAATAATATCAGACTATCTCCTCAAAACAATAATAGAGCAGGTTTGTTATGACGGAGTTAAAAGATCTTACCATGGTCGATTGGGCCAGGGCCCAGTTTGCCCTTACCGCCATGTATCACTGGCTCTTTGTCCCATTAACCCTTGGACTTTCCTGGCTGATTGCCTTTTTTGAAACCTTTTATGTCAAAACAGGCAACGAGGAATGGAAGCGCATTACAAAATTCTGGATGATGCTCTTTGGCATCAACTTTGCCATGGGAGCGGCCACCGGCATTATTCTCGTATTTCAGTTCGGCACCAACTGGTCAAACTACTCCTGGATGGCAGGCGACATCTTCGGCCCCTTACTTGCGGCCATGAGCATTTTTGCCTTTTTTCTTGTACCCGTCTTCTTGGGAGTAATGCTTTTTGGCTGGGAGCGTGTTTCTAAAAAGATGCATCTGTTTGCCACCTGGATGGTAGCTTTGGGCTCAAATCTTTCTGCCCTGTGGATTCTCGTCGCAAATGGCTGGATGCAACATCCTGTGGGTATGGCATTCAACCCTGACAAGAGCCGCTTTGAAATGCAGAACTTCTGGGAGGTGTTGCTGTCACCTGTTGCCATCAGCAAGTTTACCCATGCCACCAGTTCCAGTTTTCAGGTTGCAGCTCTCTTTGTCCTGGCTGTTTCATCCTGGTTCCTGCTCAAAGACCGTCACGCAGAAATTGCCAAAAAATCCATCCTGGTGGCCGCACTTTTCGGCCTTCTTTCTTCAGTCATTGTCGGTATTACCGGTAATGAATCCGCCTCTTTAAATGCCAAACACCAGCCCATGAAGCTGGCAGCCTTTGGGGGGCTTTATGATGGTGAAAAAGGTGCAGGACTGGTGGCTGCAGGAATTCTGAACCCTGAAAAACGTCCTGGTGACGATAGTGCCCCTTTTCTGCATGCAATAAAAATCCCGGGCCTCCTCTCTCTGCTGGCGAACCGTGAGCCAGGTTCCTTTGTGCCGGGCATCAACGACCTTGTCTATGGTAACCGTGAGCATAGCATCATGGGGATTGATAAAAAAATAGAACAGGGAAAAATCGCAGTTGAGCTGTTAAGCCAGTACAAGACCGCTAAAAAAGAAAAAAACGTAAAACGGGCAGAAATTTCCCTGGTCAATTTCAAAAAATACGAGAAATATCTGGGATTCGGCTATTTAGAAAACCCTGAAGAGGCAGTGCCGCCGATAGGCCCTACGTTTTACAGCTTTCATATAATGGTGGCCCTTGGCGGACTGTTTCCGGTCATTTTTCTACTCTATCTCTACTATACATACAAAGACAGCATCGCTGAAAAAAAATGGCTCCTCAGGTTTGGCCTTTTTTCTGTCTTCCTGGGGTATGTTGCCAGCCAGGCCGGCTGGATAGTTGCCGAGGTCGGGAGACAGCCCTGGGCCATCCAAAACCTCCTGCCGGTTTCTGTGGCCCGCTCCAACCTGTCCACCGGGACCATACAGACCACTTTTTTTCTGTTCCTGTGTATGTTTACCGTCCTTCTTATAGCAGAAATCGGGATCATGCTGAAACAAATCCAGACCGGCCCGGAAACCCCACGAGAAGATTAAAAGTGAGATAGAAACCATGTTTGACAATCTTTCCCTTACCCAACTCCAACAACTCTGGTGGATCCTCGTCTCAACTATCGGCTCTTTGTTCGTGTTCCTGACTTTTGTGCAGGGCGGCCAGTCCCTTCTAAACTCTGTGGCCAGAAACGATCTGGAAAAATTGCTTGTTATTAACTCGCTGGGGAGGAAATGGCTCCTCACCTTTACAACGCTCGTGCTATTTTGCGGTGCCCTTTTTGCGGCCTTTCCCCTCTTCTATGCCACCAGCTTTGGCGGAGCTTACTGGGTCTGGATTATAATTCTCTTCACCTTTGTCCTGCAGGCTGTAAGTTTTGAGTTTAGGAAAAAGCCGGGCAATCTTCTCGGTGCCGGAACGTACGAACTATTTCTTTTCCTGAATGGCATCATCGGAATTTTTTTGATAGGCATTGCATTGGCCACCTTTTTCAGCGGCTCCAGTTTTCAGCTGGACGACTACAATCATGTCCTCTGGCAGCACCCCTTGCTGGGGCTGGAGGCCGGTGTTCGTTTTTCCAATGTGACATTGGGGCTTTTTTTTGTTTTTCTCTCAAGGACCCTGGGGGGGCTGTATCTACTCAACAATATCGACTTCAGACTGGCCCTGGTAAAAGACCTGGAAAAACGGCTTCGAAAGGCTGTAAAGGCAAACCTGACTGCCTCAATCCCCTTTCTGCTCTATTTCATGTTCGCCCTGGTGACCAGGGAAGGTTTTGCAGTAACCCCTGAAACAGGCGAGGTCTTTATGGAAAGCGGAAAATACCTGCAAAACCTCAAGGCTATGCCTGGTGTTTTTGCCATGCTGACAACCGGACTTCTCCTGATTTTTTTCGGCGCGATCATTGCTCGGCGTGCATCCAGTACTTCAGGTATATGGTTTTCCGGCTTTGGTTCGATCCTGTTCACCCTTGCCCTGTTTTTGACTGCAGGACTCAATAATACCGCATTTTATCCATCACATTTTGACCTGAACAGCAGCCTGACCATTTATAATGCATCCGGCAGCCGCTATACCTTGACAGCCATGGCCCATATCGGCTTGGTGATGCCGCTGGTCCTGGCCTGCATTGTCTATTTCTGGCGCAAAATGGATAAAGAAAAACTTTCAACCGGTGAAGTCAGCGACTTTACAGCCAAAGAAATTTACTAAATATTGTACAGCTGGAAATTATAAGAAAATAGGACACTATTGATAATTCTTGGCTGGTGTGGACTTCTGGTGTTCTCTTATAAAGGGGCAGAACTGCTGCTGAAAAAAAGCGGCAGGCTGTAAATACTTACCTGTGACCGATTCGCTGTCTTTTTTAAAAGGGTGCGTCACTGCTGCTTTTTATTTACAGCGGCAAGCATAAAAGAAACCACCTCATCAATACTCATTTCCGAGGAGTCTATAATAACAGCATCTTCTGCCGGTTGCAGAGGTGCCAAAGACCTGCCGCTGTCAGCCCTGTCCCGCTTTTGTATCTGAGCTAAAATCTCCTGGAATTCTACCTTCTGCCCATTTTCGGCGAGTTGTTTCTGGCGGCGTTGAGCCCGCTCTTCCGGGCTTGCATCCAAAAAAAACTTGTGCCTTGCATCTGGAAACACAATGGTACCCATATCGCGCCCTTCGGCGACAATTGCACCATTCTTGCCAATTGTACGTTGCATTTCCGTAAGTTTTTTACGTACTTCCGCTTGGGCAGAAACCCTTGAGGCCACCATGGCCATTTCAGGCGTTCTAATCGCATCACTCACATCTTCGCCATTCAGAAAGGCCCTGGTGTCCTTGCCTTCCTCTCCAGGTGCCAGCGTCATGTCAAGACCGGCCAGCAGTTGCACCAGGTCTTCTCTTGCGCCCTCTGCCTCAAGGTCAAGACCGGCCCGCTCCACCTGCAAACCCACCACTCGGTACATGGCACCGGTATCAAGATAGGTATAATGGAGCCTGGCTGCCAGCAATTTACTGATTGTGCTCTTGCCCGCCCCGGATGGCCCATCTATGGTAATAATATTTTTTTGCTCAGCCATAGCCCAATTCTTTCAAGCTTTTACCAAGAGCCTTCACAAAGCGCTGGTTTTCATCTGCGCGCCCCACGGTGATACGGATATAGTTAGGGTAGCCATAGGCCAGCATGGGCCTGACGATTACCCCCTGGTGCAGCATATGCTCATACAGTTTTTTCCCATCTCCTTTTACATCAATGAGGAAAAAATTCGTGTGGGTTTCCATGGGACGGCAGCCTAGCTTTTCAACTTCTTTGCTGAGCCAGGCTATGCCCTCTCGGCTTTTTTGCAGAGTCATCCGGTAATGCTCTTCATCTGACAATGCCGCGACACCCCCGACCTGGGCCAGGGAGTTTACATTAAAGGGTTGCCGCACCCGGTTGAGATAATCGGCCATCTCAACGCCCATAATACCATAACCCAACCGCAGGCCGGAAAGACCGTATGCCTTTGAAAAGGTACGAAGCGCAGCCACAGGCCTTCCTTTCCTGATATATGCCAGCACATCAATACGAAGCTCAGGAGTCATAAAATCTACATAGGCCTCGTCCAGGACCACCATAACCTCATCCGGCAACTGCTCCATGAATGAGGCAAAAGCATCCTTGTCAATAATAGTTCCTGTAGGGTTGTTGGGGTTATCGAGAAAAATCATTCTGGTTTTGGATGATACTGCCCCAAGAATTGCCGCAAGGTCGTGGTTCATGGTTTCGGTAAGCTCCACAACCGTATTAATGCCACCCTGGACCTGCACCAGTTTCTGATACATCAAAAACGTTGGGTGGCTGGTTATCACCTCATCACCCGACTGCAAAAAAGCTGCTATCAAAAGCCCTATGATCTCGTTTGAGCCGTTACCGAAAACTAATTCTTCGGGCCTGACCCCAAGCTTTTCTGATAAACCCTTGGCCAGATAATAACAACTGCCGTCTGGATAACGGTGCAGGTTCTGCAGTGCATCTCTTATAGCCGCAACCGCTTTGGGAGAGGGGCCCCAGGCATTTTCATTGGAGGCCAGCTTGATGGAACCGCTTATACCATACTCCCTTTCCAGCTCTTCAATAGGCTTTCCAGGCGGATAGGGAACCAGGGTGCTGATATGTGGTGCAACCTTGAGCTTCACAATAACTCCTTTATATGTATTAGAGGCTTAAAGATTATCGGGACGGAGGTGGGAAATATTTAAGCGTTGCTCCAGGTTAAAGGCTGCGCTCAGCAACTTTTCCTCCTGGAAATGAGCTCCCTGAATCTGTAAACCTATGGGCAACCCCTCTCCGCTGAAACCACAGGGCACTGAGATACCGGGTATTCCTGCCAGGTTAGCGGATATGGTCAAAATATCTGACAGATAGACGCTCATGGGATCATCAATTTTCTCTGCCAGTTTCCAGGCGGGTGTCGGATTAACCGGAGAAACCAGAACATCACAGCGTTCAAAAACTTTTCTGTAATCTTCGGTAATCAGGGTCCGGACCTGGGAAGCTTTTTTATAGTAGGCATCATAATATCCTGACGACAAGGCATAGGTGCCGATGATAATGCGCCGTTTAACCTCATCGCCAAACCCTTGGGAACGGCTGTTTCTGTACATATCAACCAGCGCGTCACTGGTTTTATCCCTGAGTCCGTACCTGACGCCGTCATAACGTGCCAGGTTGGAGCTGGCTTCAGCCGGGGCAATAAGATAATAGACAGCAACACAATAATCGGTATGGGGCAGGGAAACCTCAACTGTCTCTGCACCTGCCTCACGCAGCAAGTCTATGCCTTTCAGTACGTTTTTTTCAACTTCCGGATCCAGCCCCTCGAGAAAATACTCCTTTGGTATGCCGATCTTCATACCCCGCAACCCTTCAGTCAAGGCGTTACGAAAGTCAGGGGCCTCCTGGGGAACGGATGTTGAATCATTTGCATCATAGCCACTGATAACATTCATCATCTGGGCACAATCGGTGACATCCTTGGTAAGGGGGCCAACCTGATCCAGGGAGGAGGCAAAGGCCACCAGGCCGTAACGGGACACCCTGCCATAGGTGGGCTTCAGACCGACAACCCCGCAATGGGAAGCTGGCTGGCGAATGGAACCACCGGTGTCAGTACCCAGGGAAGCAATACACTCACCAGCTGCTACAGAAGCGGCAGAGCCACCGCTGGAGCCGCCGCAGATATATTCAGTATTCCAGGGGTTTTTGGGAGGGCCAAAAGCGCAATGCTCCGAAGTTGAGCCCATGGCAAATTCATCCATTGACACCTTGCCTATAAGCACCGCTCCTGCCTGTTTTAACTTCACAACGGTGGTGGCGTCATAGGGTGGTACAAAGTTTTCAAGAATGCGGGAACCGCAGGTTGTGCGCATCCCGTCCGTGCAGAGCACATCTTTTACCGAGACAGGAATGCCGCACAAGGCCCCCCCCGTACCATCCTTTAACTTTTTATCCGCTGTTTCAGCCTGCTGCAGTGCCAGTTCCGGGTCAAGAGTGATATAGGCCTTGACCTTGTCCTCAACCTTTTCAATACGGTCAAGCACGTCCCTTGTCACCTCTACAGCAGACACCTGGCCGCTGGCCAGCATTTCCCGCAGCTCATGTATGGTTAATGCATGTAATGCCATTGTTTTCTGTTTATATCCCTTATTAAAAGACCTCGACACAGGGTCTCACTTAACCACTCAATTATATTCTTTAAATTACCCGGGGCACCACAAAGGACTCGCCATTCTGCTCAGGCCCGTTGGCCAGCGCCTTTTCCCGATCCAAAGATGGCTTCACTTCATCTTCACGAAAGGCATTTACGATTGAAATGGCATGGGTCGTAGGGATTATTCCCTCGGTGTCCAGTTCATTCAGCTTGACAACATAGGTGAGTATGTCATCCAGATGTCGTGCCATTGCCCCCACTTCTTCCTGGGACATGTGCAGACGGGCAAGGTTGGCGACATGCAATATTTCTTCCGGCGTAATTTTCATATTAAAACCCTTTAGCAACTTTAGGTGTAGTCTATATGCTCCAAAACAAGAGAGGTATATTTACAGGCTCCAGTATCTTTTTGCAACATCTCTAACCCGTTCAACAACGGCAACTTCTCTGCCAGAGTCAACAATTGCCTGTAGCGCCTCTTCTGCCACTTTTCCTGGACATGCTGAATTACCGGACAATTCCCCCAAAACCGCCAGCGCCCCATCTCGTAAACCCTGCAGATTATAACCTCCCTCCAGGGCCACCAGGAGTCGTCCCCCACAAATCTCTCCGGCAAGGTCCACAAGCTGCTTCGTCATACAGGCAAATCCCTGTTCCGTTACTGCCATGGTCCCCAGGGGATCATTATAATAGGTATCAAAACCTGCTGATACTATAATAAAATCGGGCCTGTACTGCCTGGTTACCGGCACAATTATCTCTTTAAAAATAGTAGCAAAAGCCCGGTCATCCTGACCTCCTGACAGGGGCACATTTACGGTAAACCCCTCTCCAGGGCCTGTGCCGACTTCCATCAGGCCACCGGAACCAGGATAGTAAGGGTAGGCATGGGTTGAAAAATAAAGAACCTGGTTTGAAGCATAAAAGCTGTTCTGTGTTCCATTGCCATGATGGAGATCCCAATCTATAATTGCAACACGCTCCATACCCATTTTCTGCAAACCATAATGGGCCCCGACAGCAACATTGTTAAAGAGACAGAACCCCATGGCGCTCTCAGCTTCTGCATGGTGGCCAGGGGGACGCACCAGGGCAAAACCGTTATCTGCTTCACCGTTAACGATCATCTCCATACCATTTATTACGGCCCCGGCTGCAAGACAGGCGGCATCATAGGACATTGGCGAAGCCTGGGTATCCGGATCCAGGCTGGAAAATGTTTTGCCGGCTGTTCCGGCTACACGCATGATATGTTCCGGGGTGTGGTTCAATGCTAAAGAATCCTGCGAAGCCGGCTCAAAATCAGGGTAGAGAAAAAGCTCATTTAATGGCTGCTGTTCAAGCTGCTCATAGATTACTCTCAAGCGGTCCGGGGATTCCACGTGGTTGAAATCCGGGATATGCTCCAGGAAAAGGTCATTTTTGAAAATTGCCGTTTTACGCATTGGAAGGTTCCTCCGTGTTGCGGGGAAAGTTCACAATCCCTTTCTCTGTTATTAAAATATCCAGAGGCTGGTCATGGGGCTCAACGGGCACCTTCTCCACGACCTGCATTTCAAAGGCAAGCCCTATGCGTTTAGCCTGGGGAGCCTCGTTTACTAAAAACCGGTCATAGTATCCCCCGCCATATCCAAGGCGCCCCCCCTGAATATCAAAAACGCTGCCAGGAATAACAGCT
>Ga0255044_10000218_pt1 | contig 11728 bp, 9 predicted proteins | sample BC1_12_21_MG_FD_183651 | JGI IMG/M metagenome (GOLD analysis project Ga0255044, IMG submission 183651) | Seawater microbial communities from Strait of Georgia, British Columbia, Canada - BC1_12_21 | ecosystem: Environmental > Aquatic > Marine > Strait | place: Canada: British Columbia... | reverse complement strand
TGATTTGGAATTGAGCGGAGACGTTGAAGGTAATATAACTTCAATGCAAGAGTCAAACATCCTGATAAAAGGAGTCTGCAAGGGAAATATAGAAACAAAAAAAGGCAGTGTTGATATTGAGGGTGAACTGCGTGGTGGAAACATCACCGCAGGGAAGGATGTGAAAATATCCGGCAAGTTCAATGGAGGAGAAGTAAAGGCAGGGGGTGAAATATTTGTTGACGGTGAATTTAATGGGAAACTTGAGGGCAATGATATCGAGATCGGGGCAAATTCCAGAGGAAAAGGGGAGATATTTTATAAGGAAAATATCTCTATTTCCAGAGGGGCCAAGGTTGACGTGCAGATTTCCCAAACCAAGGAAGCTTTGAAGGAAGTAGCGACCCCACCTAAGACAAAGGCGGCAGATACAATGCCTGTTAAACAGAGTATCGAAAAAAAGTAACGTGGCCCATCTAAAATCTGCAAAAGAGGATACGAACCTTTTGGTGAAGGCCGAAATCTCACGTTGGTCGCTTATCCGAAGTCTCCCGTTGGTCGCTTATCTGGCCGCAGTAAGAAAAGCCGCGTTGTCGCGGTTTCTTGAGTCTTTTTTATCAAATCAGGCTCTGGTGAATAGATGCGTTGTGTTGATGGGATTTTGAGGCGATTCAAAGTCTCGTGAACTCGCTTATCTGCGCCTGGTATCTCGATGTCCGGGAGGATTTTTGACAGCCTGTCCGGGTATAAATTATAGGTTATCTGTGTATCAGGATTCGGGGCGGTTTTGTATGGTCGCCCCACTTTTCAGCGCTGGGCTGAAAAAGCTATTACTTGTCACCTTTAGAGCAACTCTCAAACACTAAAGATAATATTCAAGATACTTAAATTTTCAGGCAATACCGAGTTGTGATGTCTGCGAATATGTCTGACAGTGTCAATCAGAAAATACTAATCCATTGGATATGTTGACTTAATATACTACAAGTCTCAAACTTCGCTTTTATAGAGTTTTTGAAACCCTTTGATTTTTTTCTCTACCGGAGGGGAAAGAATGATTCCATAATTACGACAGTACTCGGCAATCATTCTATGTGTATTAAAAATAGGGATATTGAGGGAAATGTTATTGATACATTTATCAATGTATTTGGGTCTTAGTTTTGGGTCATAGAACTCTTTTAAAACCTGTGGGAACAACTTATAAAATGAGTTTGAATCCTGTGCATAAAGAAGTGCCGCAGGATCTTCACTCAGAGGTTCTATATCAACTGGAGTATCAATGCCGAATTTCCAGCCGGTTTTTCCATCATGAAAACCTTCCATCCACCATCCATCAAGGATGCTGATATTGGGGATGCCGTTCATGGCAACTTTCATGCCGCTGGTTCCACTTGCCTCCAATGGACGTTTGGGACTATTTAACCAGGCATGGACGCCGGAAATCATCATTTTGGCAATGGCCATATCATAGTCAGGGATGAAGACCAGTTTAGCTAATCCTTTACTTTGTTCATACAGGTCTTCCTGTATATCAAGGATAATCTTGATTAATGACTTTCCTGGCTCATCGGCAGGATGCGCTTTGCCGGCAAAAAGAAAATTCACAGGATAATCAAGATCAGTGATAATTGAAGTCAGGGTTTTAATGTCGTCAAAAATAAGGTCTGCCCGTTTATATGTCGAAAAACGACGGGCGAAACCAATTGTAAAGACAGTCGGGGTAAGCGGAATATCCTCCTCATGGAGATGGGACAGAAAATTTGGCGGATCTATCCAGGTTTCCTCTTTATGGTGGCGATGCATAACAAGCATGTCATTTACATACTGAATGAGTATCTCAGTGTCATGCAGCCATGCTTGTTCGAGGTAGGTGCGAAATTTTTTGTTTGTTAGAAGAGATTCTGCATTAATAAAGACTGCAGGATTTTGGCGCCAATTTGTCAACTCCGGGAAACTGTCAAAAACCTCAGCTTTAGCGTCACTTATCCAGGTGAGATGATGAACACCATTAGTTATGGCAGTTATTTTCTCGGCATATTGGGGGAACTGTTTTCTTGTGACATCACGGTGCAGCCTGCTGACACTGTTGACAGCTCTATTCACCTGCATGGCAAATTCGGTGAAATTATAGAGTGAAGGATTCTCTTTATCCCCGGCAAGAAGGCCAAGAATTTTTTTGCAGACTGTATGGCTTAATCCGGCATAAAGAGATTTGTCAAAGCGGTCATGCCCTGCTTTAACAGGTGTGTGTATTGTATAAACGACCATTTGAGATACTATATGAGCAGCTTCTAATATGTCTGAATCTTTGATATCCTCCTGATAGGATGGGCCAAACTTTTGCAGAAGGTGATCGGCAATGAGGTGGAGTACTGCAACAACTCCATGTTGTTCGTTCAGATGTATGGTCTTTGCTGTGAGTCCTAAAATATCCATAAGAGGCGTAACCCCGGCACCCAACATACGACGCTGTATGGCTTTCATCCGTTCAGAACTGCTGTCATACAGGTGATCAGAAGCATTACGTATCCACTCTGGAGATTCCGGTAAACTGAAATCGAGAAGAAATTCAGGTACAAAATAATCAAGACTTTCATTAACCTCAAGTTTCATCCAAACCTGGGCATAGGACATAACCGTCTTTTCCTGCCGATCAAAGAAGGGGATTTCAATAACAAGTGGCCTGTCAGGATAATTTGGATTTTTTAATAAATGGAGACTGGGGGTATCTTCGGGGGACCAATCTGTAGACCAGTTTATCTGACCTACTTTGGAGTCAACGATTTGTGAAAAATAACCCTTCCTGTAAAGTAATGAAATTGCAGCTACTGGAATTTTACAGGCAGAGAAACTTTTTAAGGTGTCCCCGGCAAGGATACCAAGGCCCCCGCCATAATTGGGAATTTTAGGGGAGCCATGAAGCGTTTTATTAATAAAAAAACTCAGGCCAGGGTCATTATTGTTGTTTATTTCGTTGTGCAACAAGTAGTCCTTGACAGGATTGAAAACATCCAGGTCAGCTCCTATTTCCATACTGATATAAATTACTGAGTTTCCGTCTTTCGAAGTAAGATTTGACCAAACGCGGTCAAATACCTTCTGGGAAATGCCAAAAAAACTTCCGAAAGGGCTTTGTGCAACTATATTGTTTAGCATGGTTTTCTGGTCAACGAGAGTGTCGTGATATTGGTTCTGCATATCAATTGGTAATTAATAGAAAGTTTAGAAAAGCTTTACACTATAGCCTCTTGCAAAATGATGTTATGTGTCATTCCGAACGCAGAGAGGAATCTTGAATTTTCTTGATTTTATTATATTTCTCCCTATGGTCGAAATGACAGATTGTGCCTTTTGCTTATTTTGCAAGAGGCTCACTATATAAATGTAAGTATAAAATTACTTGGTCCATTATGAAAAGCTTTAATTCGATTGTTGAAAATATTAAAATGATCTGGTAATAAAAAAATATTGAATCTATAAGAATTCTTCTATAAGGTGAGTTGTAATTTTATTAAAAAAATGTCGTACTTAGGCATTTTACTGGCATAAATTGTACTTGAAGAGGTCTTAGTTATTTTATTTTTTATTATATTCTTAATAAAATAATAATAAGCTAAAGGTTATTATGGAAATAATTAGAAAAATAGGCTAGATACTAAAGAAATCTGGTTGTGATTTTATTTGTACCTTATGTTTTTGTTGAGATATTATACCCTAGGGAGGAGAGAGATGAAAAGAACATTGTTGTTGATGCTGATTTTGGCAATAGTAAGTGGACTTGCACTGAGTGTGGGCGGTTGTGCTAAGAAGAAAGCAACTGCTGAGGATGGAATGGGGACGGCTGTTGAAGAGAGAGTCCCGCAGCCTGGTGAGCCTGGCTATGAAAAAATATATGAAGAGAGCATGGCCGCAAAACAAGAAGCTCTTGATGCACAAGCTGCTGCAATGGCAAAAGAACACGAGATCCTTGAAGGAAGAACTTCAGCACCATTGCTGCCAATTTATTTTGATTTTGATAAGTCAAATATCAAGCAGGACCAACGTGACCGCCTTGAGAAAAATGCTGACTATATGAAACAGAATCCGGCTGTTAAGGTTCGCATTGAAGGAAACTGTGATGAAAGGGGTAATAATGAATATAATATGGCTCTCGGAGAACGCCGTTCAATCAATGCAAAAAAATATCTCGTGAACCTTGGGATTCATGGGGACCGTATACATACCATAAGTTATGGAGAGGAAAATCCCTTACTGCGTGGTCATGATGAGTTGTCCTGGGCCCAGAATCGAAGAGATGACTTTGTTATGGTAAAATAACCGGGTTGGCGCAATTAGTTCATCTTAAATTAAAAGAAACCTGCTATACCTGAATGGAAGTTGCATTTTACAACTTCCATTCAGGTATTTTTATATAAGTAATAAATCAAGTTGGCATCACCCATTGAAAATGATTATAAGACTGTAAATCGATAATATTTTGTTTAATTTTTTTTGATTATAATTTTAGGAGGTATGAACCAAATGAATTCAAGAAGTGTAGGTATTTATTTTATTGTAGCTGTATGTGTGGGAATGATCTTCCTTGTCAGCACGAACGCGATTGCTGCAGAGAAACAAATTGTCACAGTTAACATCCAGGAAGTGCTTCTGGGGTCTTCAGCAGGGCAGAGTGTTAAAGGGGTTCTCGAAGGAAAAGTTGCCGAGTTCCAGCAAAAGTTCCAGTCAGAACAGGAAGCGGTTGATGCTATGCGGGCTGAAATAGAAAAAAAGAGTTCCGTATGGAGTCAACCGGTAAAAGAGGAGAAGGAAAGGGACTACCAGAAAAAAGTCAGGGAACTCCAGCTTAAGTCTGAGGATGCCCAGTTTGAATTGCAACAGCTGGAAAAACAGGTCATGGAGCCAATATTGAATGAGCTTCAGAAGGTTATTGCAGATATGGGCGCAAAAAATGATTATGCAATGATACTTGATTCCCGTGCCGGCATACTCTATGTCGACAAAACACTGGATATTAGTGAATTGGTGAAAAAGGAGCTTGATTCCAGACAAGAAGCAAAGAAATAAGATATATGCTCATATTGCATGAACACAAAACCCCCGGGGAAATATCCCGGGGGTTTTTGTGTTTTATATTTGTGTTTAAAAAGCCAGTTTACGGTTCACCATTTGTTAACTTCCAGACATAAATATTTCCCGCAACGTTATCATCAAGTGCAAGCTCAGTATTTTCAAACTTAATACAAAATGCCGGATTCTTTCTGTGCACGGTTACTATAACACCGGGATGGAGTCCAAAAGAAATTAGTTGATGAAAGCTTGAGTGTTTGTCCGGCTTTATGTAGGTTATTTTCCCGCTTTCTCCGGGAGAAAGTTCCTTTAAGCTCACTACGCTGCTGTCAATAGCTTTTCGTTTACCTGTACAGCATCTGCCTCTGGGAATTCTTTTTCCGTCAGGACAGAATTCCGGATGACCCAGCAGGGTGCAGATGGATTCTTCAACCTCCGGGAGGAGACTGTGTTCAACTTTGCAGGCAATATCTTCCATATCTGATTGCTTGAGCTTCAGAATACTCGAGACAAGAATCTCAGCCAGTCTGTGTCTTCTTATAATGATCTCAGCAATGGATTTTCCTTTATTGGCCAGACTGATCTCGTCTTGATCCCTGACAATTAATTCCTGTCGTTCCATTTCATCAAGATCAGCTTCTGTAAAATCAACAGTACATCGTTTCCTGACAGCCTCAATTGTATTGTGCTGTCTGTCCCCGACAGACCAGATTGATTCAAGAATCTCTTCCTGTGTTTCATTGAGCATGATTTATCTCCTGTCACAAAAATGCTTTTGGCAGAATTCCTTATTAAAATATACAATAAAAATTAAGTAAAAGTGATTCCCAGGGCGAGGCAGATATGGTTAACGAGGCCTCCCATTACAATTGCATAAACAATAACAGTACCCATGATTATGGTGGCAGTAAATCTCCCCCGTTCTTTAAAGAGAACAATTATGGCATTAATGCAAGGGGTCAGAAAGGTCATGACAAGAAGATTTACTACAAGTTGCAGGTTCGTGTAGGTATTTCTTAAGTGCTCAAGTTCTGTGGCGCCCGATTCACGACGGATGATTGTCTTGATAAATACCTGGACACTCTTTTCCGGTAGTCCCATAAAATTGTTTGTTAAAGGTCGGAGTATATCTTCAGCAATTTCCAACCCACCAACTCTTTCAAATAAAAAAACAAACAAAGATGCATAAACAAATACAGGTATGGCTTCCTTGATAAAGAAATAGGTTTTGTGAGCAGCTGATTTAATGACCTGCACAGGTTTTGGCAGCCTGATTGGCGGTATCTCAAAGATCAAAGGGGAGCCCTGGCCTGGAAGTATCTTGTTTGCCAGGAAGCCGGCGATAAATGTCTGGGCAAATATGATACCGAAGATTGTCAGGGTAGCTGAAAATGGCATCTTGTCCAGAATTACAAGCATGACAGCGATAAGAGGAGCACAAGGCATTCCAAGTAACAGAAGGAAGGTGGCAATGTTCTTTTCTTTTTTTGTGTCAAGTAATCGGGTGGTAAGAATTGCCATGGTGACACATGAAAAACCCATGACAAGTGGGATTACCCCCTTGCCGTTTAAGCCCATTTTTCTGAATACCTTATCAAGGAGTATGGATAACCGCGGCAGGTATCCTGAACTCTCAAGAATGCCAAAAACAAGGTAAAAACAAAAAAGCACAGGCATGACAAGCCCCAGGGCCAGAAAAACACCGGTTGGAAGGATGCCAAAATCAGGATCTATAATCATGTCCTTGAAGAATTGACTGGGAATGGGGTCTAGAAGTTTAGCGGTCCAGGGGATGATGTACCCTTCAAAAAGAACTCCATTTATTGTATCCACTACGAATGTTGCCCCAAAGGTGCCGACAAACAAGTAAATCAGGAAAAGAACACTAACAGCGATGGGAATTCCTGTATGAAGTTGTGTGCACCAGTCACCAAAAGTGACAAGAAAAGGGCTTTTCCGGGGTGGTTCAACTTCTTGAATCTCCTTTACGATCTGCTCGGCTTTTATATTGTAGAGATTCACAAGTAATGCCTGGAACGTTTCGCTGTCACCCTTGCGGTAGTCAGATGCCAGGTCTTTGAGATCCCCAAGAAGTTCAGGTCCAAATTTTTTTGACAGGTATCCTTCTATTGATTTGTCACCGGTTAATAGAAGAAGTCCAATGACTCGGGGGGATATATCTGAATCCTTGCAAAGCTTTTCAATGATATCGAGAAAATTATTTACCCAGTCCGGGTAATTGACAAGTTTTTTAGGAATTCGTGGAGACTTGAGCTTTGTGAGTATCTTGCGGATGCCGATACCTTCTCTGGCAATAGAGGTACATATATCGATGTCCAATAAATCAGAAAGCTTTTCAAGATTGATTTCGATACCACGGGATGCGGCCTCATCGATCATATTAATATCCATGAGCATCGGCAGACCGTATTCTGCGTACTGCATGGCTATAGCGATGGAACGCTTCATGTTTTTGGCGTCAGCCACGAGAAGAATTGTGGATATTGGATTGAAGGATTTTTGGGGTAGCAATATGTCCCGGGTGACCCTTTCATCTTCATTTGCAGAAAAAATTGAGTAGATGCCAGGGGTATCATAGGCAGTGGCATTTAAAGATTTGATCTTCCCTGCTGTAAGTGAAACAGTTGTTCCGGGGAAATTCTTGCGGTCAGTCTCCTTTTCGCATAGCCAGGAAAAGAGACTGGATTTGCCCACATTCATATTGCCGACAATGGCAATCCCTGGACTGTCAGGTGCAGAAAGCTTGTTGCTGTGATTATGGCATTCAGGGCAGTGCTTCAAAGTGAAATGTGTCCTTAATAATTATGTAATAAGAAAAATTGAAATTTCTGACAGGATTAACTGGTGGCAAGTTTATGACAATTATTACCTTACGGATTAGTTGTCTAAGATGCAGATAAAATAAGACCCTGAAACCAGCCTGTCAATGATTTTTTTTGGGAAGCCTGAATAAAGTTAGTCGGCCCTAATATAAAATATGATTTTTCTATTATTTTGATTACCTTTTGTATTTTATGAGGAGAGTCAGTAAGTTGTATATTTAATTAACATCAGTATATTTACTGTATAGCTGTATTGAATAAATCTCCTTATCCCGGATCGATTGAAAATAACAAAACTTACACGGTGCTTATAGTATGAATCCGATGGAGATACTCCATAGAACGCCAAAGACAAACTGTGGTGAGTGTGGCCACCCGACGTGTCTTGCCTTTGCAGCAGCAGTGACAAGAGCAGGGGCTGATATTAACCTATGTCCCTATATTGATCTGCAAGGCATGGCGGTGACTCCACTGAGCAGCAAAAAAGATCTTGACCATTTGGATGAACAGGTTTCTGAGGAGCAGGATTGGGCACTCGTAAAATATCTGCAGGAGAAAGTGAGCAAGATTGATTTTGGCTCTATTGCCAGTTCAGTTGGCGCCAGTTGGAATGAGCATGATCATGATGTTTTGTCTCTGCGTTATCTTGGCCAGGAAGTTAAGCTGGGAAAGTATGAAATACTTTTGAGCAACGATAAAGCTGTTGATCCTCGAGACCAGATTCTTCTTTATAATTATGTGCATTCATGTGGTGGCAGAAAACCCGATGGTACATGGATTGGTATGGAAAGTCTGCCCAACTCCATTTCAAAAATCAGAACTTTGGCAACCTATTGTGAAAAAAAAATTGCCAAACTTCTTTCAGACAAACCAGCTCAATTATTAACTGATTTAGGGGTGCAAATAGATGGATATGAGGGGCCGCCTGAACTTGGTTCAACAGCGGATGCCTCTCTGATTGTGCCTGTTTTACCCATGCTGCCGCAATATCTTCTTTTCTGGGAGGAAGACACTGAGTTGGGGATAGAAGCAAAAGCCAAGGTCTTATTTGACCATAATGTTCTTGATTTCCTTGATTTGGAATCACTTGTTTTTTCTGCAGAACGTTTTGCAGAAAGACTTGTTCAATTAGAAAAAAATGAGCAACAGTAAAATCCATTATTCTCAACATAAAATAATTAACATGGGTTGAGTGGCTGTATATCATAGCGCATCAACCTATTCATACGGGAAGGAGTTATCATGGGAAACCCTGTGAGTATGACCGGATTTGGAGGTGGAACAGCAAGCGGTAAAGAGATATCCTGGACAGTGGAAATTCGCTCTGTCAATAATCGTTACCTGGATATAAGTATTAAGTTGCCTCGAAAATTTATTGGATGGGACGATAAGATAAAAAAAGAAATTTCATTGATTCATAGCCGTGGGCGTGTTGATGTTTTTATTACATTCAATGATGAAGGTTTTGAAACGACAAAATTAAAGGCGGATCTTGGATTGGCAAAAGAATATTTAAGGTGCCTCAGGGAAGTAGCCCAGGAGCTTTCAATCTCAGGAGAACCGGATTTAACCATGGTTGCATCGTATCGTGATATTGTCTCACCACTTGATGATGAGGGTGGGGCAGAAATATTAGAGGAACTTTGGCCGGATCTTAGGGCGGCCATTATTGACGCCTTGAACGAGTGTCTGAAAATGCGGCAGCGTGAGGGAGAACTATTACAAAATGATTTGTTGGAGCGCTTATCAATTTTTCAACAAAAGATAGATGCAATTGAGCAGTCATTACCCTTGATAATTGAAATAAGAGGGAAAGTCTTGCAAGAACGTCTTGACAAACTTTTGTCCGGGATAGATATTGACCCGGTACGATTAGCCCAGGAAGTAGCTATCCTTGTCGACAAGTCGGATGTGAATGAAGAGATAGTCAGGCTTCGCAGTCATGTGGAACAGTTTCAAGGTTTTCTCAATCTTGATGAACCAGTTGGCAGAAGGCTCGATTTTCTTTTGCAGGAGTTTTTGAGGGAAGTTAATACCATTGCCTCAAAAATCAATCATGCGGAAACAGCTCATTTAATAGTAGGCATGAAAAACGATCTTGAGAAAATTCGGGAACAGGTACAGAATTTAGAGTAGGAGTAAGAGTATGGATGGAAGAATGATTAATGTTGGGTTTGGTAATTCGATTGTAGCCAGCAGGATATTAGCTGTGGTTAATCCTCATTCTTCACCCATGAAGAAATTAAAGGATGAGGCAAAGCGTAATTATCGGCTCCTGGATGTGACGGAAGGAAGAAGAACCCGTTCTATCATCATATTAGACAGCAATCATGTTGTTCTTTCTTCTGTTCAGCCTGAAACCATAACGCAGCGATTTGTACCAACATCTGTCCAGCAAAGTACACCTGTGGAAGAGTTGTAGTCATTATGAAAAACGGCAATTTGTTTATAATCTCCGCTCCATCAGGTACCGGCAAGACAACCATACTCAAGAGAGTCATCGCTGAATTAAAGAACATTGTGTTCTCTGTCTCCCATACCACCCGGTCTCCGAGGTTAGGAGAGGAGAAGGATGTTGATTATTTTTTTGTTGATAAGAGCACCTTTGTAACAATGCAGGAGCAAGGACTTTTTCTTGAATGGGCAGAGGTGCATGGCAATCTGTATGGTACCTGCAGTAACACAGTTCAGGCGATAACAGAACAGGGCATTGATATCATTCTTGATATTGATGTGCAGGGTGCCCGTCAGCTTATGGATAAATTAAATAATAAGGGTGTTTTTGTCTTTATTTCACCACCCTCTTTGCATGAGCTTGAGAAAAGACTGGTTAACCGGGGAACAGAAGCGGACTCGGTAATTGCAACCCGCCTCAATAATGCTCATGATGAAATGAAAAGCCTGGAATATTATGATTATGTCATTGTCAATGATCGGGTTGACCAGGCAATTGATGAGTTGAAATCAATTATTATTGCTGAAAGAAGTAGAAAAAGGCGAGGTATATCCGGAGAACCACTCAATCTTGATATTTAGGAATCCCATGTCCCAATCTCCTCCCCAAAGATCCCGGAAAAAAAACATACAATCAAAAAAGCCCCAGCATCGTACTGCTCCCCCCAAAGATTTATTTGTTGGAGGGATTCACTCTGTTTTGGAAGCTCTCAAGGCAAATCCTCATTGTGTTAAGGAAATTTTTGTTGAGAAGGACAAGAAAGGGTTGCGCCTGGAAGAGTTATTGGAAATGGCGAAGCAAAATCGCGTTCCAGTGACCCTCGGCCAACCAGCATCAGAAGGAACGTACAGGAAATATTCCGGCTCTTTAGAGCGGGAACAATCCCAAGGGGTTTCGGCCAGGATTGTCCTGCCGATACTTGCCCTGGAAGAACTACTGGCCAAGTTGAAAAAAAGTGACAAGCCTCCGCTTTTGCTCGCTCTTGATTCAATACAGGATCCGCATAATCTGGGCGCCATAATTCGTTCTGCAGTCGCAGCAGGTGTGAACGGACTTATTCTTCCTAAAGATCGAAGTGCCTTCATTACTGGAACTGTAGTTAAAGTATCGGCAGGTGCTGCGTTTCATCTCGACATATGCAGGGTAACCAATCTGGTAAGCAGTTTCAAAGTGTTGAAAGAGGAAGGAATCTGGATATTCGGGACTGCTAAAGATTCATCACAACCAGTTTATGAGACAGACTTGACTGTACCTGCGTGTCTGGTGATCGGGAGTGAAGGAAAGGGATTGCGTCCGCTGGTAGCTGAATGTTGTGACATGTACATTTCCATACCCATGCACGGTTCACTGGATTCTTTGAATGCATCTGTGGCTGCAGGAA
>Ga0255044_10000217_pt1 | contig 11733 bp, 7 predicted proteins | sample BC1_12_21_MG_FD_183651 | JGI IMG/M metagenome (GOLD analysis project Ga0255044, IMG submission 183651) | Seawater microbial communities from Strait of Georgia, British Columbia, Canada - BC1_12_21 | ecosystem: Environmental > Aquatic > Marine > Strait | place: Canada: British Columbia... | reverse complement strand
AGAAAGTAGAACCATCAAAAATATTTGAGCCATCTTGTGTTTCTGCAAAAGAAGTTATTGAAGACAATATTACATCAGACTGTCTTCCGTATCTATCAGACAACACAATACCTACTTGGTAAGTTCTATTTTGTTTAACAGTGTGAGTAGGGTAAGAAGAATAAGAATTTGTAGTATAACCACTAGGATTATCCTCAAACACTGGATATGCTGTTCTTGTTGGGATAAAAGTATCGGATGAAGAGGCAGCTTCTAGCTTTTCACTTACACTAACAAAATAATCTAAATTTACTGGAGGCGAGTGTTTATCTATGAAATTACCATATACAACTCGATTACCTACTATTGATTGAGTTTTTGCTCTAATTGGAACCTTGTCAAATACTCTTAAAGTTTCTCTTTCTGGAAGAACTCTAAAAGGTTTCCTAGATTGGTAACTATAATTAAAGAACTTATTTGTAGAAGTAGTTGAAAAGTCATTTAAATTCACTTCTTCTACAACGTTTATAGCCAAACCATCTGACTCTTTAGATAATATCTGAATTTGTGTTATTTTGTAATTGCTGTATATATATCTTTCTTCATCAGGTAAAGGTATTGTAACATTAACCTGTTGTACTGAATTTTCAAACTTAGCCATTATGGTACTAGCAGCTAAAGGAGATAACGAATCTGGATTTAATTTTATGTCTGTATTAGATCCCCCATCTTGGCCTTGCCCAGTAGGTATATTAGAAGGTATATAACCATTGTTAAAAGGTATAAAAGCTGGTTGAGTAAATGGAGATATTAAAGAATACTCCCCATCTTCAAATTGAAACCTATATGCAAATCTATAGAATTTATCTTTTAAAAAATCTTCGTCACCTGGCCAACTACTAACATAATTAGGATTAGGCCAACTTATTCTAACTGTACTAACATTTGGGTCGTCTTGGCCGCTCCACTTAAGGTCACTTAAACTTTCTGTCCATGTTACTGTAATGCTTTGATTAGTAGTATCAGGTACTACTGTATCAATAACCCTTTTTTCACCAGTTATAAAAGCAATCTGCATGTTTTCAAAATAGAATTTTTTATTATTTGAAAGAAGCTCTACAACTACGCTTGTTCCACTTCCTCCTCCTTGAAATGGAGAATTTTGTGTTACTCCAAATAGGCTAGGTGGTAAATATTCTTCTGTTACATTTTTACTCGAAGGACCTATAAATGTTAATTGACCTGTTGAAGGAAAAAGTGCCCCCGCAGATATTTGACTCAATGTAAACCCTCTATTAGTTCCGGTTTTTGTTACTGTTCTTACAAATGCAAGAGGAGATCCAGAAACTTGCATGCCAGCATATATTTTATCAAGTTTATCAAATTGAGAACTTGCAACGGCCCAATTACTATAACCCTTAAAAATATTATCTGATTGATAAATTGCTGTTAAAGTAATTTCATCAAACAATATAGGGGCTTTATATGGAAAATATTTAGCTACAGATATTTGATCTTCATTTGTGTAGTAAGTGTTATCTGCTATCGCTTTATTTAAATTTATTTTCCTAGGTTGATTTCTATCATCCGTCCAAAATAAAAGATCCTCTAAAATGTCAACACCATAAGCGTGATGTGTTTTAGATAAATTTAAAAATCTACCTTGTAATATTATTTTATGTTTGTCAGCGCTAGTGGCTCCTTTATTATCAAACATTAGTATGTAACAAAGCGCTCCATAAGGCGCTGGATTGCTCAATCTATCACTGGATGTATCCGTATAGTTTGTTGCTATAAAGAAAGCTCTATCGTTAGTATCGTCTTTAACGTACCCTATAATTTCAATATTATAATCTGCTGATAAAGACCAGTTGGTTAAAAACTTGTTACCTAACGTATTTTCTAAAGCTCCAACATCTTCTCCTTCTGATCTGCTTATTTGAACATTCTCTGCGTTTCTATATTCACCTTTAGAAAGCAGTCTGTCATCAAGATCTTTATTCATCTTGGATTTTATAAAAGTATTCCTTGCGTTAGCCATTTATTTAATGTTTAATCCATTTAGACTTACCTCTCATAACTTGAACTATTTCACCTAGTTTTATATTTGAAAGTCTTATTTTAGCATTTCTTAGTTTAGCTGATCTTTCTCTTTGATACCTTTGAACAATGTATTCCTGGGTGTTTGCTTTAGTAGATAGTATAGAATGGTTAATGTGAGCATACAATGCATCCTCAGCCATCTTAGGTACCTTAGAATCCATGTCGTAAGCTAAACCATCTGATATATATTCTAAAACTATTATTTTACCAGCAATATCACTAGAGAAAGTAAATTTTCCTTCTCTTTCATTTATTTGAAACCAACCGTTTAGTTGAGAAGTTTTAGGCTCAAGTCCATACCTTTGACCATATGTTAGTTTCCACCAGTCACCTCTAAAAGTATTAGGATTATTGTCATCTATTTCACCAGTTATATTATTATCATCTGCAGAAGCCCATCTTTCTTCTGTTATCGATTGAGAAGCTAAGTTATTACCTCCAAAAGAGTTTTGAGTAGGTATACCTGCCGTGTCTTGAATAGGTAATTCGTAAGGTGATGAAGTTAAGTTGTTTACAGGATAAATTATATGTTGGACGCCTGAGTTATCTACCCATGAACACCTAACGTAATTAACATAGTCTTGTGGGATTGGCACTCCTAGTCCTGCTGGCACTGTTAATTCTTGTGATTTAATACTTTTTAAAGTGTCATAACTAAATTCTTGTAAACCTCTTTTAGCATGGAATATAACATCAGATCTTTTTATTCTAGGTATTAATTTATCCATACCAACATAAGCAACCATAAAGTTATTTACTACATCTTTTAAACTTATATATTCATAACTACCATAGTTATTTTCTACAGCAGGTGTAGTTAATTCTACATATACGCTACCTGTATAAGTGCCTCTTAAAGTTAACGTGTTTGTTAAAACATTAGACACATAAGAAAGATCTTGATTTTGAATATTTCCATCTACGTATATGTTATAATTAGATCCTGGAAGTATTTGATCGCCTAAGCTGTCAAAAGCGCTAACTATTGGGGTGTCAAATGTGCATACGAACGTAGGATCTACTGTTGAATTAAGGTCTGGAAAAGCTTGCTGACCAGCGTAGTATTGAGCATTAGTTTCGTTTATTAGTCCCATGTTTTATTATCTTTTAGTGTTTGCTTCGTTAGCGGCTGAAAGCTGTGTAGCTGATTGAACTATTTGTGGATCTCTTATTATGACTCCAGCATATTTTAGTATTTCTATTATAACGTCTGTTTGTTGACTATCACTTATTTCAAAATTAACAGAACCAGTACTTGGTATAACAGGTGTTAATGAAAAACCAGGTGTTCCATCCCAAACATAATTTCCAAGAGTAGTGTTAACCCCATATCCCCAAACAACGTCGTTAGGTTTTCTAATGTAATTAAATGTTACATCGTTATTTGTATATGTATTTGTAACTGTTGGAAATACAGTTAATTTATCTTGCTTGTATTTAGCTATAGGAAAATTTGACGTAGGAGCTGTTAATGGTGATAATATCTGTTCAGTATATTCTCTAGCACTTACTATTTCTATTTCTGGAGAATTAAAACCTTTATTGTAATTTACTGAACCAAATCTATGTAAGTCTATTGGTTGTGTGTAAACATTGGCTGAGTGAGAAGATGCATCGCTGTTTTTTATAAAAACTTGAAACTCTTCCATTGTGTGATCCATTCTGGAAGCAAACTCTACATTTGTTTTCGGCATACGTATATACTGATTATAGTCTTCAAAAAACTTTTCAAATATCTCTAATTGAACTTGAGTTGCTAATTGATTAAACTCATATGGAGTTAAATATCCTCTTTGCTCTTTATTAAGAATACTTAATACTGTTGTATACACCGTATTTACATTTATTGCCATTTTAATTCTTTATTTAAAAAAAGCACGCCCCTAGTGGCCCAAGGCGTTGTCGCCGGTAAATCCCTCATTTTCATACTCATAAATCCCCAAAATTCAATTCATTTAAAAAAAAATAGCCTCTCATAGTGTTCGTCATTTTCTAATCATTTAGTCTCCCCTTAAATTAGTCGTATTCCCCGAAGGGAATACAACAACCTTGAGCTCACTAGAAGTCATGCTTCTTGCCACATAGTAAAATAATCTATCTACAACAACTCCAGGATAAACTATAACCGTCACTCTATCTGTTTCGATTACATCATATGGAATTTATGCATAAATTTATCGTATTGCTTCTAATATCATTCAATGCACTACATAAAGTAGTGCGTAAGTTCTACTTCCAAATTACAATACACCTTGTGGGTGTGTTGTAATTCTTGGTAAAACACACTAAAGAATGAAAAATTACAGTACTATGCTTAATTATAATATTACTTGTTTATTCTATTTATTACTTGTTTATTTCATTTTTTTCTCTATTGATCTAAAAACTTCTAAACCTTCATCTGTCTTAAACCAAGCAGCTAAAGCTGAGTATGGGTTTTCATCAAAAGGTACTGTCATTAGTTTTCTATCATTAGACGCCCAAGAGAATGATCTATTGTCTCCGCTAAGTTTTATAATGCCTTCTTCAACAGCTACAATTCCAATATTTCTTAATTGTACGTTTTCATCATTAGCTAAATCTATAAATAATTCAGGGCTTTGCTTAGCAAATAGTAATATATCTCTTTTTATTTCTTTAGAACTCATACTAGTAACTGAAGACCCTAGTTCTACTCTTAATATAGCCTCTGCAAAATCAGTATCCATACTAGAAGCAGCATTCATAGCTAATAATTGAGTCTCTAAACTGTCAACTTGATCTATAGCTTGAACCGCCTTATCATGTTCTTCAAATATAATACCTTTATGAGGGTGTTTAGCTAAGAATTCTTGTAAATTTCTTTTTTCTTTTTTAACTGATAAAATACCAGAGTCAAAAACAATATGCTTCAATGTAACTTGACCATTTTGCTCATCTACAAATATACTGTTTTGATTTGTTGCGTATCTTAGTTCTCTTTCATAACCTTTATCTTTATCAAACCAAACTAAAGGAAATCTTCTAGTATGTTTGCTAGGTATTGTATGAGTTAAAGGTTGGCCTTTTATTAGGTAATAATTTCTATCTTTATATTCCCAAGTGTCTTTTTTAACCTCTTGCTTGGGAGCAGGAGCTTTTTTTTCTTTTGTTTTCATAATATAATATAATATAATAATTAAAAAAGACCCCGCCGAAACGGGATCTTATTATTGTTTTAGTAACCACCTGCAGGACCACCGCCTCCTTGTAGGTAAGTAACTGAAGCAGCTATTCCACTAGGAAGTATACAATTTACACTTCCAGCGCCTCCACCAATCAATGATACAGCTTCAATGAAAGCTTGCACGTCTTCTTGAGCGGAAGTATTCATGCTAATCAAGACATAGGTTGTTATATCACCTACATAGGTGACTTCGATTCCTGCATTATCTGCAGCTTCTTTTATCATTGCTATGTTTTCTGCAGAAACCACATCAAAGTCTGATTCAAATGATCCTTTAGAAATTTTTACATATCCCATTTTCTTATTTTTTTTAAATGTTAATAATTAATTATGCTCCTTTGAATAACACGAAGTTATTAGCAGCTTGAGTTACTAAACATCTTTCAGATAAGAAATGAACTTGCATCGCGTCTAAAGAAGAAGTGTAAGCTCCACCTACAGATCCAGTAATCCAGTTTTTGAATCTTCGATCTTCAGTTTCAGAAGCTCTGTAACGTACATGTAAGAAAGGACGTCTAATGTTAGAACCTAACATTTGATCGTATACTGTTGAAGTTCCAGCAGGAACTAAAACACCATCAATCTCACTGTCCATTCCCCTTGTAGAAGCGTCATTTAAGTATTTCCAATCAGTCTTGTAGAAGTCATAAGAACCTCTTCTGAATCCTGAAAATCCAAAGTTTAATGCCATTTCTTGCTCATTATCAAATAAACCATAAGAAGCTGAAGCTGTAGAAGCAAAACCTCCACCTGCCATAGCAGCAATCATATCGTCAAAATCAAGAGATGTTGATCTTGATAAAAACAACATATTTTCTTCAATAGCACCTTGCTTATCTAAGTTCTTAAGAATTTCATCAAAATCACCCATTGCACCTGAACCAGGAGCAGCAGCACCAGCAAAGCCAGAATATACATTACCTCTTGCTTCGATAGCAGCGAATAAACCTTCAGAACCTAAAAAACCTAAAGCACTTAAATTAGTAGCTGTACCATCAGCTTCTTTTGCATTTTCACCTTCAACCATTTGCATTTCAAGATAATCTTCAAAACGTAATCTAGTTTCAGACTCAGACTTTAGATACCATAAGTATCCAGATGTTCCGTCTTCAGTAGCAACTTCAATCCACCCAATTTGAGCAGTATCAGAACCATTGATCTCGTACTTGTCTTTGATAATTACAGGTCTGTTAGAAAACTGAGTGAAAGATGGCTCAATAGAACCTTCCATACCAAATGTTCCTTTTTTAAATTCAGCACCATAAACAAATATGTTTACATCTGGTGTTTCAGCTAAAGCGGGATTTAAAGTATCTGTTCCGTACAGCTCAAATGTAAAACCAGTGACATTTGCACCAGTAAGAATAGTAGTCAATACTAAACCTTTTTGAACTATTAAACCTGTAGCCTCATCAGAGAATAAAACTGTTTGACCAACTCTAATTGCTGAAGTTGTAGCAGCAGGAGTTTGTCCACTTAAATCAGGTGAACAAGTATAAGGACCACTACCAGTAATACCAGCAGTTGTTAAGCCTTTATAAGCTACATGCAATCTATTTTGTTCAGACCAAATTACTTGATCAGAAGTCATAGGCATTTCAGCTCCTACCATTCTCAAGAAACCAGATAAAGTTCGGTTTCCGTATCTTTCTACTTCTGCTTCGTAAAGCTCAGGTAGATATTGTTGCGCAAAGTTAAGGCCAGTGCCATCACCTGTTACGTCATCATTGAAATTAAGGTAGTTAGATTCTAGAGCCATTCTCCTTTGTGAAGGAATTATTGACGCTGGAAAACTACCAGTTTGTGTAAAACTCATTTTTTAGTTTTTAGTTTTTATTTTTGTTTGTTTGTATTTTCAACTTAGTACTGTCTTTGCCAGAAATAGCTTTAACTTTTAACCCTCCTATATAGATTTCACCATTACTTTTAGGTCGTGATGCGGTTTCTATATTTTTAGATTTATCAACTATATTTTTAATTCCGTCGGATTTACCTTGTTCATAAAAATGCTTAGCGATCGTATCGGCATTTCTAGCAGCGTACATAGCTTTGTGATAACCTTTATAATCAGATACAGACCCATCTTCATTTAAGAACATCTTAGTGAAGTCGGATATTTTAGACTGATCTTTAGCTAAATTTTGAGCATTGCTGACATTATAGTTAAACTTTTTTTCCCCTACGTTAAACTCAAAACCTTTGAAATTCTCAGAGAAGTAGTCTGTACTTACGTCAATAAACTCTTGCTGTTGTTGTACTGCTTTTTCTTGTACTTTGTTGTATCTATTGAAAAAGTCCATTGCTTTTTGTTGATCTTCGGTTACATTGGATTTCAACTTGATCTCCTGGTAATATTTATCCTTAGTATCTTCTAAAAAGTTTTTGGCATTTGCAATTTCTTCTTTAAAAGCGAGTTTTTTCTTTTTTATATCTCGCTCTTCATCCAAATCTTCATCAATTCCAAAATTATCATCCATTATGAAAGTAATCTCTTCTTCGTTCAAATGTGGTTTAGTGCTTTTGTAATATTCTTTTAATAAAACATTTTCATCAACGCTAGAGAAATCTGTATCTAATCTAACGTAGTCTTTTATTGTACCTCCAGTTTCTTTCATAAATTCAACTAATTTATTTAATCCTTCTGGTAGTTCTACAATTGGTTTTGTAACTTCTTTTTTTACTTCCGCCTTTTCATTATTTTCAGTAATTTCCACAACGACATCTTCAACTTTTTCAGTTTTATCTTCTTTTTGTAAATTTACTTTTGTAATTTCTTTTTCAGCTTTTTCTGTTTTATTAAATTCTATTTTTATTGGAGTATCTTTTTTTGTTAATTTTTTAACTTGTTTTTTTACTTTAAACTCACCTTGAGTTAACTCACCTCCGGCTGTTTCTTTTATTTCTTCTGACATAATATAATATAATAATTAATAATTACTCTAAAATCCCTTCTGGCATAGAGTCTTGCATTCCACCACCTTGTTTAAAATCTATAGGTGGTAAATTTAAGTTTCTTTGGTTTATCATTTCACTCTGTTGAGTTCCTTCAATTCTAGTTCTAGTATCTTTTCTATCTTCAATCATGGTTTCTTTAGCACCTAGTCTTTCTAGTTCCATTTGCTTTAGTTGCTTATCAAACATAAATTGCATTTCCATCATCTGTTTCTTTAACTCTGCGTCTTGCTGCATCTTATTAATATCAAACTCAGATTTACCTTTAGCAATTTGTAAAGTTGTTTCAGCTAATGCTTGCTGCTTTTGCATTTCAGCTAATGCAGCTCTTTCGCTGGCTTCGGCGTTTGCTTTAGCTTGAGCTTGTATGTTAGCTTGAGAAGCAGCTTGATCTTCAGCGGCTTTTTGTTTCCTCTTAATCTTTATATATTGATTAGCTAATTTTAAGTTTTTAATATCTCTTATTTCTATAGCGTCTTCTAAGTTTATAGATTGCTGCTGCAATGCCATTTGTATGTTTTGCTCTAACTGAGCTTTTTCTTCTTCGTCTGGAACTAGCTCTAAATATATACCAAACTCGAACATATTTAAACTATACATGTCTTCTAGCGTTCCTACATTATAAGAGCTTATACTTGATTTTAAAGCTTCTTTAGTTAAAGGGTACTCTAACATGTCAGATATTCTTAAGGCAATGTTCTCACAGGTTCTAGCTGATAAATATAAACTAGCTTGAACTATATGCTTAGTAGCTGTATTTGAATTAGCAGCAGCTAACTTTTGGAGACCTACCAAAGAATCTTTGTTTGGCTGGCTGCCATCTCTAGCTTCATTTAGACCAGTTGCATCTCTCATCATCTGTAAGTAGTATTGATAAGTTTGTATAAGAGACTGTATTTTTGCTCCACCTGATCCTGATTGCAATTCTTGTATAGGTACTTTCCCAGGGTTGGCTCCTCCATCTTGCGTCATGGATCTACCTAATATACTACCAGTTTGGAAATACATATTAAGAGCTTCTGCAGGATTATAGTTTGTTCCATTTCCTAAGTCAACCTCTGCCAAACCATCTACATCTAAGAAAACACCATCAGGAACTGTTCTAGCTAAAACTTGTTGTAGTTTGAGATGAGTTAATTGAATCATGTCAGCAAAGCCCGTCATTCTACTTACTAATGATTCTATACGGCCTTTATACATTTTAGGAGCACATATGTTGTAGTTCATATTAACCTTTACTAAATTAGAATCAGGTCTAACCATGTTTTTAGCTAATTTCCAGCTTAACATCATGTCATGTCCTAAAACCTTTGCTCCTTGATATAGTACTTCAATAGACCTAGATACTCTATCAAATTTATCATTTTTAGGCGGGTTAAAAGTATCAGGTTTTTCTAAAACTTTCTCTAAACCTGTGTTTGTTTCTTTTATTTTAAACACTTGGTTTTGGTAAGTCTTGTACTCAAAATAAAGTACTGCTACACTATTATTATCTTGTCTACCGTTAAATTGGTAATTATAACTAGAGTTTCCAGGATATTGTTGTATACGTTCCATTTCCTCGTCTGTTAAATCTGGAAATTCTTTTTTAAGTTCATTTAAGCTTATATACTTAACCTCTCCAACATACCATATATCTTGAAAATTAGGATCATCTGTATATGAATAGACTAAATCTGCTGGATCAACATATTTAACAGTAACTCCTTCTGATAAATTAAAAGAAGTTTTAACAGCTCCTATACCTAGCACTACTAAATCCTCAGCCATTCTTCTTCTAGTAAGTTCAAACTTATTAAAAGTTAAAGTATTATTTATAGCCTCTTCTTCAGCTATTTCTATAGACTGCTTATAAGTAAGCTGCATATGAACGTCTAGTTCTTCTTTGTTTTGAGGTAGATCTTCAGGATTAGAAGTAGAATACATATTCATACCTGTAACTTGCTTTATTTGATCTATTAATTTCTTAGCTTCTATATCTCTTAATATACTTTCAGCGTACTCAGTTCTTTTCTTTATAGACTCTGGATCTTGTGCATAAGCTTTTATATCATATAGCTTACCATCCATACCATTAACTACTATATCTACAAATTTTGGTATTATAGGCACTGGCTGCCAATCTAAGTTTAGATAAGATAAATCACCATTTATAGCTAATTCATCTTTGTATTTTTGCACAGATTGTTCTGCTCTTGCATATAATCTTAGATTTCTAAAATTATTAAAATTTGTGTTAAACCTACCAGATACTCCAGTTCTAGTACCGCTAAACCAATCGCCTTCAATTGCTCTACCAACTTGTCTGCCGTAATCTAAGCTTTCTTTGACTTCATCAGGTACTACCTGATCAGGAAAAGAACTACCGTTGTTAGTGTTTATTTGCATTTATTTTTTTATTTTAGATAAACTTCCTTCGTTATTATATTTCATTATACCCAAGTCAATACTTTTTTTAATAATAGTAGATACAGGCGTATACCTGTTCTTATTGCAAGCCATTATAGCTAAACCAGAACTTATAGAAGCATCATGCTTTGTTCTGTTGTTTATATCAAAAGTAGCCCAGTCTTCTAGTGTTTTTTGAAAAAACATATCACCATATTCTTCGTTTGAATACCCAATATGACTTTCTATATAAGACTCAATAGCCGCTGCATGTGCTTGTTTTATATCTTCGCTTGAGTTGGGTATTCCGCCAATTTCTTTTTCTGTTATAGATAATTTATTCCATACTCTATCAGGTCTGTTCATTGAAAAACCTCTATAACCTCTACGTTTAAAATAGTATAATAACCTTGGCTTGTTGTTCTCACATAATATTGGCATACCATAAAATACACAAGCCATAAGTACATCTTCAAAGAATATTTCAGCTGTTTGAGGTCTTGATATATATTCTAAAAAGAAGTGGTTAGGTGGTGCATCTTCCATGGAGAACTTAGTTAAGCCATGTAATGCTCCATTAGATCCTTTTCCATCTACAGTTCCAGAGATGTCATAACTATCACAACCAAACGCGCCTATCTGTTCATTGCCAGGGTATTTTATGCCATTTTTAATTACAACTCTATTTTGTAAATTAATATTAGGAACCCAAGATACTTTAAATCTACCGTTTCTATTAGGCATAAATACTACTTTAGTATCTTTAACTCCATTAACCCACTGAAAATTACCTACAGATACTCTACTTAAGTTGTTAATTTCGTCATTATAATCTATTTGTTGATATATTTTAGTTAGATTAAACAAACTTTGTTTAGACTCATCTCTAAAAGCGTGTTGCTCTGTTCTTGGAAATTGTCTATAGTATTCATTTAAACTGTCCTGATCTGACTTTAAACCATCTACTTCATTTTCCCAGTGTTCAATAACGCCTGTTGTAATGTCATAACCGTCTGCTCCTTTGATTGTATCTTTTTCTCTAACGAAAACAGGTGATCCGTAAGAATCCATGAATCCTTCGTAGTTCCATTCCATAGGGACGAACA
>Ga0255044_10000214_pt1 | contig 11783 bp, 8 predicted proteins | sample BC1_12_21_MG_FD_183651 | JGI IMG/M metagenome (GOLD analysis project Ga0255044, IMG submission 183651) | Seawater microbial communities from Strait of Georgia, British Columbia, Canada - BC1_12_21 | ecosystem: Environmental > Aquatic > Marine > Strait | place: Canada: British Columbia... | reverse complement strand
AGGGCTTACGAGCTATGCCCTTCTCAGTGATGATGCCTGCAATAAATCGGTTCGGGGTAACATCGAATGCCGGGTTCCAGGCATTCACACCCGGTGGAGCGATGGCATGGCCAAGGCTGTGGGTGACCTCTCGAGGATCCCGCTCCTCAATGGGGATATCCTTACCGGTGGCGACTGACATATCCACCGTTGACAAGGGCGCAGCAACATAAAATGGCACCTTGTTTTCTTTGGCCAAAACCGCCAGGGAATAGGTGCCGATCTTGTTGGCAATATCACCATTGGCTGCGACCCGGTCAGCACCCACAACGATGAGTTGAACCTTCCCTTTATTCATGAGATAGCCAGCCATGCTGTCCGTGATCAGGGTCACCGGGATATTATCCTGTTGCAGTTCCCAAGCTGTGAGCCTGCTGCCCTGCAAAAACGGTCGGGTTTCATCGGCGAGCACCCGGATCTTCTTGCCCACTTCCCATGCAGCCCGCACAACCCCCAGGGCAGTGCCGTAGCCTGCAGTGGCCAGAGCGCCGGCATTGCAATGGGTGAGCACGGTTGCCCCGTCCGGCACCACTATTTGGCCATGATGGCCAATTGCTTTATTAATGGTCTGATCTTCGGCGAGAAGATGATCAGCCTTGCTACGGAGCAGGTCCTTTAACTCCTCCACCGATGCCTGAGGGTGTTCTTTTAGCACCTCGAGCATGCTATCGATGGCCCAGAAAAGGTTGCTGGCTGTGGGTCTGGCACTGGCCATTTTTTCACAGATACGCTGAAAGTGACGCTCAAAGGTGGCACGGTTTTGGGTCTTGATTCGACGACCGCCTAGGGCGAGTCCCATGGCTGCGGCTACTCCTATGGCAGGCGCGCCGCGGATCACCATCTTACGAATAGCCTCGACAACCTGAGTTGGTGTTTTGCACACCACATAACTTTCTTTGAAGGGAAGCTTACGCTGGTCTATCATGACCACATGGTCGTTTTGCCAAGCAATTGTAGGTATCATAGGGTCTCAACTCCGATATGAAAGATTTCGAAAGGCTGTGTGGCTTTGTTGCTGGCGGTCGAGGCTGACTAATGCGGAGCAAGATGGGATCAAAGTCTGGATTGATGAGGGTGAAGCCGGGATATAAATCTCCCTGTGTCCCCCTTTAAAAAAGGGGGAGGATTTTGATGTGATGCTAATAAGTTCTCCCCTTTGAGAAAGGGGGGTTAGGGGGGATTTTAAAGGTAATATCACTGTGGTCAACCCTTCAACTTCTCCCTGAGGATTTCGTTGACTAGCTTGGGGTTGGCTTTGCCTTGGGTCTGCTTCATTACCTGGCCGACGAAAAAACCCAAAAGTTTGTCTTTGCCAGCACGGTATTCTTTAACCTGGTCGGGATGAGCAGTCAATACACTCTCTATAACCCTGCCAATTTCACCTTCGTCCGTCACCTGCTTGAGCCCCTTTTCCTCTACGATAGTTTCGGGGGGTTTGCCGGTGGCGTACATCTCCTCGAAAACACTCTTGGCAATCTTGCCACTGATCACGTCCTCATCTGTCATTTTGAGGAGATCAGCCAGTGCCTCTGGGGTCACAGGGCATTGGTGGATTTCTCGATCGTCGCGGTTCAGTTCCCTGAGCAGTTCTGCCATGATCCAGTTGCTCACCTTCTTGGGTTGGGGAAAGCGAGCCACACACGCCTCGAAGTAGGCGGCAAGATCCTTGCTACTCGTGAGCACAACGGCATCCTGCTCCGGCAACCCATACTCTTGGATGAACCGCGCCTTCTTGGCCTCAGGGAGCTCTGGTAACTCGCTCCTAACATTCTCTATCCACTCAGCGTTCACCACTACCGGCACCAAATCAGGATCTGGGAAGTACCGGTAGTCATGCGCTTCTTCCTTACCGCGCATGCCATGAGTGACGCTTTTGTCGCTGTCCCACAACCGGGTTTCCTGAACAATTGTACCCCCTTGTTCAAGAATTGCTCGCTGCCTCTTGATTTCATATTCAAGGGCCCGCTGCACGAAACGGAAGGAGTTCATGTTCTTCAGCTCTGTTCTGACGCCTAAGCTTTCTGAACCCACCGGACGTAAGGAAATATTGGCGTCGCAGCGCAAGCTGCCCTCCTCCATATTTCCGTCGCAGATGTCCAAGTAACGGACGATATCCCGTAGCTTTTTCAAGTAAGTGGATGCCTCCTCCGGGGTTCTCAGATCAGGTTCGCTGACGATTTCAAGGAGAGGCACTCCTGTGCGGTTAAAGTCCACATAGCTGAATGGTTGGGTTTCATCATGTATAAGTTTGCCGGCGTCTTCCTCGAGGTGGATGCGAGTTATTCCGATCCGTTTGCTTTCATCATTTACTTCGATGTCTATCCAACCATGCTCCGCCACCGGTAGTTCGTACTGTGAGATCTGATATCCTTTTGGCAGGTCCGGGTAGAAATAGTTTTTTCGAGCAAACCGGCTGGTGCGAGCAATGCTGCAGTGGGTGGCCAGGGCCAGCCGTATGGTGTACTCCACCACCGTGCGGTTGAGAACCGGGAGCACGCCTGGCATGCCAAGGCAAACAGGGCAGGTGTGGGTGTTCGGAGCCGCCCCGAATGTGGTGGAACAACCGCAAAAGATCTTGCTGTCGGTTAATAGTTGGGCGTGAACTTCCAGGCCGATGACCGTTTCGAATTCCATGGGACTTCCTATTGACACACTGGACTGCGTAAACCCTAATGTTGCAAACCTACTTTGTGGAAAAACGCGTCAGAGTGTGCCAGATGTGGCCGCGCGCAGGCTCGGAGAGGATGAAGCGTACTTGACCGTACGTGATATCCTGTCCGAGGCGAGCACGGTCGCAGATGGCGCGCTATCACGCGAGCGTAGCGGTTTTTACCGGTGTAGGTTTGTAGCATTAGGGTAAGCATGTTCCTATAACACCAAACGGGGTGAAAGGGCAAGCTTTTAGCCGGCGGGAAAGGGGTGGAAACTAGGTCACAATTAGCCGAACGCGTCATTCCGGACGAGCGCCGCTTCGCGGAGCGAGATCCGGAATCCAGTTAATGTTCAATATAATCAAACTTTCTCTGGATCCCGGCTCGCGTCCCGCTTTGCGGGACTTGGCCGGGATGACGAATTCAGACACAGTCTCTTGAGGGGATAGGGAATAGGTAGTTATCTTGCGGAGCTCAATAAATAGGCGTTTATCGAATATCGAATCCGCCTCCGGCGGAAACAGCAGAAGTTATTGAAAGAAATAAGAAAATGTTTTTCACTTCGATATTCTGCGGTTCCTTGTTCTGCGGTTCTGCTGTTCATATTCTCGACGACTAGATAGCTGATGGTTGAATGCTGAGCGCTAGCCGGGGAGACTGGATCCTGCGGTCTTGTAACCCCTTCCAATGCAGCCCAAAGCCGGGTCCTTTGGACCCGGATTCTTTACTGGATTTAGGCCGCAGTCTCTTCTCGTTCTGCTATTTTTGTCAGGGCTTCTTGGGCTTTCTTCTGCCACAGGCTGTCTTTCTGCTTATTGAGTTTCTGAAGAGTTTTACGGGATTTGCTCGTACCGATGTTCCCCAAGGCTTCGCAAATTGCTGCTACGGTCTCTGGTTTGATGGCCTTCCCTTTTATCGTAGAGAACGAGAGGCGGCCTAAACTGAGCTGGCGCTTGATCGTTGCCAGCAGGAAGTCCTCAAGAGAGCCTTCACCTGGCAGTTCACAATTCCCATAGAAACCCAGGGCCTTGTAGAGGCATGCTTCAAGTCGCTCTGTCTTGGCCGAGGGAGAATCTTCAGAGTTCTTCAACATCTCGAGGAATTTGCCCAGGGCAGTTGTGCTCTTAACCCTGGCCAGGCAGTGAATCGCCTCTTTCTGAACATCTATGTCTGGGTCATTGAGTAGATCGAGGTATAGGCTCTTGCCCTCAGCGCCTTTGATTCTGAAAAATACCCTCAGTGCCTCCACTCTGATATGGGGGCTTTCATGATTGAGATAGCCCAGGAGGGTGTTGGTCAAGGGTTGCGGACACTCATCAGCCTCTATCTCTCCCAGTACCCGGAGGATGTCGATCATGGACCTTGTTTCGCTTCCCTTTTCGTTTAGCTTATTTAAGACAAGGCCGATGGTTGCGGGATCGATTTGGGCAATTATCTCAACCACATTTTTCTTGACTAAAAGATCACGGCTTTTCACCAAAATAGGGACAAGGTGAGGCACTGACCTGCCGCCAAGTGCGAGAAAAATCGGAGTTATGGTTTGGCATATCTCCATTTTTCCAATGAGAAATTTATTCTTCAATGCCGAGATGGTCTCACCCTTGCTGATTTCATCTAGAATGTGCCCGGCGCAGCTGGAGAGGTGTTCTTTCTCATGAAAGTGCCGATCCAGGCAATGTATGATCTCTAAGACTGCTTCATAATGCTCTCGGCGTATCAACTCAGGAATAAGTTCCAGCAAGGCTCGAGCCACTCGGAGATATTTTGCCTCGTCTTGAATTTTGTCGAACTGGGTGAGAAAAGAGTTGCTGTCCTGGAGGAATTTTTTTGTCAGCTGCTCGAGCCTGATTCGTTGTTGCATGGACTTGGGAAGCTGTTCAGCAGAGATAAGTTTGTGCTTGACATACTCTTGGAGGACGGACTCTCTTCCCTTGACTTCCCCTAGATTGAGGGCAGAGGCGAACTGCTTGGCGAGGGTGACTGTTTTTCCTTGTGCGAGTTCTGTCTCCTCCTGACGGGAAGTCTCTTTGAGCAATGTTTGAGATACCTGCATGAGAAGGTCATCGGCGAGAGCCTCGACTACTTCTTCGTCGATTTCAGCCTCTTTAAATTCCTCGGTTACAGCGAGATCACTGTTCATCAAAATATGATAGATGGCTTCAGCATTTCGCAATGGTCTAACTAAGTCCTGGATGATCTGCTTTCTGACTTTCTTCAGTCCTCCCAAGTCCAGGTCCGAGAAAAAGGGGACCAAACTGAAGTCTTTCTTGAGACGAGTAAGGGCGATCTGAGATCGCCAAGGAAGGTTTCGTGCGGTAACGAGCTCTTCATTGTAGATGTAAGAGATGTTGGAAATGTTTCTCTCTTGCAGAGTCTGGCTGAACTTTTCTTTAGTGCCAGTCTCTTTGGTGTCGACAAAAGCAGGCTCGCTCATGACGTCGACGAAACTGGTGAATTCCGTCTGAGTCATAGCGTTCTTGAGAGTCAAACTGATAAGGTCTTTCTGTTCGAGGAATTTGGCAAATCTGGGGACATACATCTCTGCCATCCCCGCTACCATCAGACCATTTAGGTCTTGGACCTCGGGCAGAATCCCCTCGATTAAGATGTTTTTCCCCTCAAGTTCCTCGCGTACCAGGAAGGTCAACTCGTCTCTTTGAGAGAAAAGACTTTGAAAATTTTCGTAGAGTCCCGCCTTAGCTTTTTGTGATTCGGGATGGTCGGGAGTGTAATAACCGGTGCGCAGAAAGGCTTGAATCAGGGCGAGAAGAAATTCCGCCAGCCTGACCTTAATCTCTCCGTGAGGGTCATCTGTTAACTGACTGCGGAGAAGAATGTCTGTGTCTGACAGGGTCTTCCTCATTGAAACCCACTATAAGAAAAGAGACATGTTGTTGGAGCGCTCAACAATCTGGACATATCTTATGAAGACCAATTCATTCGAGTTCACAAGAAACCAGCGTCAAAATTTAGAAATCGAGTGAGATCCGTTCCTGCGCGTAATGGTCACGGGGGATTTCCTACTGTGTTCCGCTCCGTTTATTTTTATCCGCCATGTAATAGTGCAATAGATGTGCCAGATTAGTGGCTGGTAGGGAGTGCATCGGAGCAGCCGATTCATGAATAATCAGGGCTAATGGCTTTGACCGGAAATACATCCATTCTTATAGTATCTATAGGATTTTTGATAATATCAATTTTTACCCAAAACGTGCCGTACCACAAATGGGTAAAAGTTACCCAAAAGTGGTACGGCAAGAAATGGGTAATTTGTCAGGAGATATCTATGGAGCGGTTATTTTTCGTTTTGGCGAGCATTTCAGGCGGTCTTGCAGTGGTCCTGGGGGCATTCGGAGCACACACTCTTAAAGGCAGAATAGAGCCCGAGCTTCTCACCGCCTTTGACACAGGAGTTCGCTACCACATGTACCATGCTGTGGCGCTGCTGGCCGTGGCTCGAGCACGGTTGTCCGGGGCACGGTTGCAGTCGGCTGCAGCCTGGCTGTTTTTAGCAGGGATGGCTCTGTTTTCAGGCAGCCTCTATGCACTCTCTCTCACCGGAGTGCGCTGGCTTGGTGGGATCACCCCTCTGGGAGGACTGGCATTTATCTTGGGTTGGCTTTGTTTGGCACTGGCCGGTTGGAAGAAATGACGGGGGGGCACACGGGAGCATGTAGTCAAACTCCAGTCTTGGTTACACAAGGACCGTTCCAGTCGGTTTTGGAACTTCCCGGTGGAACCCTATTCAAGTCCAGATAATTTAAGCATCAGGGCCAAGAACTTATCGGGTTTCCCAAAAGCACCTAATTTGGAATAAAAGATCCGGGAATTTTCTTCCTCACTGATCTTGACACCAATGAAATAGTGCAGAGGGACATCTGCACTTACAAGTGCATCCCACAATACCACGTCCATTCTGCCTTGGTCTCTCCCTACAAATCCCTGCCGTACTTACTCAATAATGAGCACCGCCGATCCAGTGGTCTTTCTCCCTTCCAGATCTCGGTGGGCCTGGGCAGCCTCGGCCAGGGGATAAGTTTGATGGATTTCGATTTTGACCGCACCTTTTGTCACCACCTCGAATAAATCCTGGGCGTGGGCAAGCAGGTCCTGCCTTTCTGCCGTATAGGCCATCAGACTGGGTCGGGTAAGGAACAAGGAGCCTTTGGCAGCAAGAATGGAAATATCCATGGGCGGGATTGGCCCGGAGGCCTGACCGAAGCTTACTATGATGCCCATTGGCCTTAGGCAATCGAGGGACTTCATGAAGGTGGTCTCACCGATGGAATCGTACACCGCGTCAACGCCCCTGCCTTTGGTAATCTCCTTTACCCGTGAAACGAAATCTTCCTCTCTGTAAAGGATGGGATGATCGCAGCCGTGACTCTGGGCGAGTTCAGCCTTGTCTGGAGAACCCACAGTGCCGATGACTGTGGCGCCGAGATGTTTGGCCCATTGGCAGGCGATCAAGCCGACTCCTCCGGCTGCAGCGTGAATTAAAATACTATCGCCCGCTTTTACCTCATAGCAGCCTTTGAGTAGATATCGCGCAGTCATACCCTGGAGCATCATGGCCGCGCCTTGGCGGGTTGAGATGGATTCAGGAAGCTTAACGAGGCGGTTGGCCGGCATAATTCGAATTTCTGCATATGCGCCGGGAGGGAGACCGGCATAGGCCACGCTGTCGCCGACCGCTACCTCGCTCACTCCCTCCCCGATGGCTTCCACCATGCCAGCCCCTTCCATCCCCGGGATAGCCGGGAGAGGACCAACTGGATAAAGGCCGGTGCGGTGATAGACGTCAATAAAATTCAAACCTACAGCTTCATGACGTAGAAGAACCTCACCCGGGCCGGGTTGGCCCGGGTCATAATCCTCCCAGCGCAAAACCTCAGAACCGCCTGTTTCGTGCATCCTAATAGCCTTTACCATAATATCTCCTTTTCACTCTCTTGGTTATGTATTCAAAATTGGGAAGTGTAAGCAGTCGGGTTTTTCCAAATCTGGTGCTGATTCCTTTAACGAAACCTAAGCACTAAGAATACAGGTGTCAAAACTGATACATTAGCAAAGATTATTTCAGATTTCAGATTTATGATTGCAGATTGAGGTGCATGCATTCCTTCCCCCTAGGTTCTGAGTTCTTAAATCTAAAATCTGCATTCTAAAATCTAAAATCGCCGGGCTCTAGCACTCCAGCAGACTGTCGCAAGAGGGGAAAGACCATTGAAGCCCCCTCAGGAGGTAAATCAAAGCCACGTCCTTTGAGCCCGGTGCCGGGCGTGCCCCTGCCTTCCTGCGGCTTGGTTCGCCGCGACAGCTGATTCTGAATAATTCGAATTAGAGCAATTTTGGCATGGATTCTGCTTGGTTACAGTAGATTATTCCCAATGGCAGGAGACAGGTATGATTGCTGACCCTTCTTTGATCAAAGAGCCAGAGAGAATCTTGGTGGTGGATGATGATACCGAGATTAGAGACGCTCTCTGTGCGGCACTCCAATACGAAGGATATGAGGTCCATATTGCAGTCAATGGCAAGGAAGCGCTAGATGCGGCTCGCAGGCTTAAACCCAACCTGATTTTAATGGATGTTCAGATGCCGGTAGTCGACGGTATCGAAGCCACTAGAAAACTTAAAGAAGATCCAGTCACAGTACACATTCCCATATTGATGGTGACAGTTGTAGATAAAAAAGAAAACATTGTCAAAGCTTTGGAGGCCGGCGCCATAGACTATGTTACAAAACCTTTCTTCATGCCAGAGATGACGGCAAGAGTAAAAGCAGTCTTAACCCTAAAGAAACACTATGACGAATCCATTGAGGTAAAAAAACAGCTTAATATATCGGAAGAAAAATATCGGTTGGTAGTGGACAACGCCAGCGAGGCAATATTGGTTATTCAGGATGGAATGTCCAGATTTTTCAATCCCAAAATCCGAGAATTTATTCGTTGTTCAAGTAAAGATTTAACCAGCAAACCATTTGTGGACTTTGTCCACCCAGAGGATCAAGCAAAGGCGTCAGAGTATTTCAAAGAACTCCTTGAGGGTGAAGGAGCAGCTAGAATATTTGACTTTCGGGTTGTTAACAAAAGAGGGGGTATTAAGTGGTTGGAGGCCAACGGAGTCTTAATCAGTTGGGAAGGCAAACCAGCCACCCTCAATTTCCTGACAGACGTCACCGAGCGCAAGCAGGCGCAAGAGGAAAAGGAGGAAATACAATACCAGCTGCTCCAAGCCCAGAAAATGGAAGCCGTTGGCACTTTAGCCGGCGGAATCGCCCATGATTTCAATAATCTACTACAGGTTATTCAAGGCTACGGTCAGATGCTTCTTCAAGATGCGAACCGGGACGAGCGCGCCCACCAGGCACTGGTGCGCATCGTTGGTGCCGCCAAAAGGGGCGCTGACCTCACCCAGCAGCTACTCACCTTCAGCCGGGCCGTTGACAGTGACAGGCGCCCCCTGGACCTGAACCATGAAGTTAAGAAGGTAAAGACGCTTTTGGAGCGCACCATTCCTAAAATGATCAACATTGACCTAGATCTAGCTGACAATCTCCGGATTGTTAACGCCGATCCCACCCAAGTGGAGCAGATACTCATGAATCTGGCGGTCAATGCCAAGGATGCAATGCCTGAAGGGGGCAAGCTGCTCATAAAAACAGAGAATGCGATTCTCAACGATGAGGTTTGTCGACTGCACCCTGATGCCACCCCATGGGTTTATGCCCTGCTGACGGTCTCAGACAGTGGTCATGGTATGGATTCAGAAACCCAGGAGCACATCTTCGAACCATTCTACACCACCAAAGATGTAGACAAGGGCACAGGCCTAGGTCTGGCCATGGTCTATGGCATTGTGAAAAACCACAACGGTTTTATAAGCTGCACGAGTGATCCCGGTGAGGGTACAATTTTCAAGATTTATCTGCCGACTCTGGACCGAGAAGTACAGGTAGCTGATGAAAAAGAGACGAGAGCTCCAATCATGAAGGGGAGTGAGACAATTCTGCTGGTGGATGACGAGGAATTAATCAGAGATCTGGTAGTACAGGTGCTGGGTGAGTCGGGTTATACGGTTATTACTGCTCCAGATGGGAAGAGCGGGCTAAAGCTTTATGGCGAACAGCAAGCGCGGATTGATCTCGTGATACTCGACCTAATCATGCCTGAAATGGGTGGCAAAAAATGTCTTGAGAAGCTTCTCAAAATAGATCCGCAGGTACGGGTTCTGATTGCCAGTGGCTATGCATTGGATGGACCAGCAATAGAAGCTATCAAGGCTGGGGCGAGAGGCCACATTAGTAAACCCTATGACATAAAGGAAATGCTCAGGGTGATTCGTGAAGTCCTTGATAACAATTGATGTAGGGTTTCAATAAGTTCCGAACTCTTTTCTTGATGGAGATAGTACAAGGAGTTGTCATGACAGTAAAGACGAGACGAAAACAATACTCCATCGTAGACCGATCACTACAATACAGAGTCTTGGCCATCATTTTAATTTACAGTTTGGTCATCGTGCTTTTCTTGGCCATTTGCCTCTTTATTCCCGACATACTTGCCATGGCCAACCAAGATCTGAGCTTGGAAATGCGTGCCGCAGCCGCCGATAGACTACTGACCCTCCATTCGCGAGTATGGCCGGCAATAATTGCAATGGTGTGTGTCTTAGGCATCCATTCCGTCCGCATATTCCATCGGCTCATTGGCCCTCTGTATCGGTTTCGTTGGGCTTTTTCAAAAATAGGAAATGGGGATCTGAATTTTCGAGTGAAGATTAGAAAGAGCGACTACCTTCACCGCGAGGAAGAGGCGCTCAATCAGATGATAGAAGGACTTTCTGAACGATGCGAAAGCTTGCAGCAAGCAGGTCTGAGAGCACTGAAATCGTTCAGCACCATTGAGCAAACACCGAGCCAGATAAGCGGCGGCCAGGATTCAGATCAGCAGCTTCTCCAGGAACACCGCCAGCATCTTGCTGACCTGCTTGAACAGGTGCAGCGCTTTCGGCTGAGTGACGAAGACAAGGTGGAAGAAGAGATAGGATAATTCTTTACCAGTGTCGTAGGGACGAAAGATTTCATAATCTTGAGGAACCGGCAGATACAGATGCAAGAATTCTTTGACCCCAGGAATATGTCAATTTCCCGTTGGCGTACTGGTATTATTTCATTTGGTTGCCACAACCGAAAGTGGTGGACGAGAGGTTTCACCCTCGTCGAGCTCATCGTGGTCATCAGTATTATTGGGATACTTTCGACTCTTGGCTTGAATGTGTATAAGCATTTTATCGATAGAGCAAGAAATACCCGCGCTCTAGCGGAAATCCGGATGTATGAAAAAGAGATCATGAATTTTCTGCATGAAACCGAAGAACTGCCCTATTCTCTTGCGGACCTGGGAGCTGGAGTTCCCCTGGATCCCTGGAAAAACAGTTACCAATACATCAATTTCGACTCAGCTGGGGCGGACGAGAGGCGAACAAAAGGGGCAAAAGGGAAAGGCAAAGGGAAAGGCAGTCCGTTGAATACTGACTATGACCTTTACAGTATGGGCAAAGATGGGCTGAGTGCACCAGTCCTCACCGACGATGTCAGCAAGGATGATATAATACGCGCCGATGACGGTATTTACACAGGTTTAGCTTCAGCTTACTAATTCAGCACCATCCGCAATCCGCAATCCGAAATATCCCCAGTGCCTACCCAAGTCGGCTAGCACCGGCAGCTACAACGAGCTTCTCTAAGGCCTCATAAGGCTGGGCCCCGACAACTGTCCTGCCGTCCGCCATGAAGGTAGGCACGGCAGTGATTCCGTGGGTTCGAGAGTATGCCCAGTCTTGGTCAACCAGTTGTTTGAAAGTCCCCTCGGTCAGTACACGTTCTGCTTCAGCCCCATCTAAGTTCAATGCCTCCACCAGTCCGGTGAGTACCGGTACCTTGGCTATATTCAGCCCATCCACAAAATAGGCTCGAAAAGAGGCCATATGAAAGTCTTCCCCACGGCCTAGTGATTCGGCCCATTTGCCCAGTTCCTGGGCCTTTCGGCTGTTGAAGGTCTTGTTGCGCACGCCAAAAGGCAGACC